>Ga0181574_10000137_pt1:22500-45000 | contig 65071 bp, 68 predicted proteins | sample 101ome_24_FD_145600 | JGI IMG/M metagenome (GOLD analysis project Ga0181574, IMG submission 145600) | Coastal salt marsh microbial communities from the Groves Creek Marsh, Skidaway Island, Georgia - 101410AT metaG (spades assembly) | ecosystem: Environmental > Aquatic > Marine >... | reverse complement strand
AGTGCATCTGCAATTGACTTAGATGAAGCTACAAGAACAGTTGCTGTTGATTCATCAGGAAAGACAACAGTTTTAACTCCAGAACAAGTTAAACGTGGAAAACGATTATTTAATGCTACATGTGGCGCATGTCATACTGGTGGTATTACTAAAACAAATCCAAATGTTGGGTTAGATCCAGAAGCTTTAAGTTTAGCAACTCCACGTCGTGATAATATTAATGGATTAGTTGATTACTTAAAAAACCCTACCAGCTATGATGGTTTAGAGTCAATTGCTGAAATTCACCCAAGTATTAAAAGTGCTGATATTTATCCTCGTATGCGTTCTTTAACAGATGAAGATTTATATTCAATTGCCGGACATATTATGTTACAACCTAAAGTTGTTGCTGAAAAATGGGGTGGTGGTAAAATCTACTTCTAAAGTTAGATTTTAAATTTAAGTGTAAGAAAACTTATATTAAAATTCTTCAAATCATGTAATATAAAATAGATAATTTGAAGAATTTTAATATAAACTAAAATCCTTAAGAAAGCATGTAGCTCAGTGGATAGAGCATCAGATTCCGATTCTGAAAGTCGGGGGTTCGATTCCCTTCATGCTTATTACTTATTTAACTTACAAAAGAAAAAATATCATTTACTGATAAACTTTATTTAGGGGCTGACTTGGTTTCGACATTTAAAATTGGTTTCAATATGTTAGGTCAAAGTTTGTAATCTTTGTAAAAAATACTAATTTATTAATAAATGCTAACAATATAATACCTTTTATGTTTAAAGTAGTAAAAACAAAATCTTCATCAACTGCTTTAAGTTTTGTTGTTTAATTACATGCCTTAGGTTTGTTAAATATTTTTTCACTCTTGCTAGACTTTTATCTAGTTTATAGTTTAGAATAAATTTAATTTTTCAATATTCAAGTTTCTTTGAATTAAACCTGTAAATAAGTATAGTAATCAACTTTAGATGGACATGGGTTCAATTCCCATCAGCTCCAATTAGCATTCGTGGCCGAGTGGTTGAAGGCACCGGACTCATAATCCGTTTTCCTATGGAACGTCACTGGTTCGAACCCAGTCGAATGCAATTCACTAATTTTTAATATTGTTTTTTTACTAATAAAAGTGTAGTATACAGATTAATTAATTAATGAAATCTCTATTACAATTTTTATGCTACATTTAAATAATCAAAAAGCAATTGATAATTTACAGAATAGTTTTATTAAACCTAATTTTCCAAAAATTCAAATTGGAGATACAGTTAAATTAGGAATTAAAATTATTGAAGGAAATAAAGAACGAGTTCAGTTTTACGAGGGGACTGTAATTGCAAAAAAAAATAGTTCTATTAATACGACTATAACCGTACGAAAAGTCCTTCAAGGAATTGGGATTGAGCGAATTTTTTTAATTCACTCTCCAAAAGTTGCTTCAATAGAAATAATTAGACATTCTAAAGTTAACCGATCAAAATTATATTATTTACGGAATTTACGTGGAAAAGCAAGTCGTTTAAAACAACGATTTGAATAGAATTTAGAAAATACGTTGTGATAATAATATTTATGATGGATTTTTAAGTGAGTTTAATATTTTAAGTTATAAAATATTAAACTTATGACCCTACATAAACGTTAAGAGACATTAATAAGACAACATTTTACTGTTTTTAATGAATATTGAGCATGATTTAAAAAAACTTTTACATAATTTACCATTCTTTATTTATTATCATTTAGACAATCATTGTCATAAAGAGAAACTAATTGAAATTGTTTTAGATTTAGGACGGCGACCAGAAGCTCGTTTTACTACAGGACCTGAATATTTATCACAGAAAATTATTTCGTGGCAAGATATTGATTATATAACTAAACGTATTAGTAAATTTAGCGAAGAAAATAGAGCAGGTATTGAACGAACACTTCACCGCATTAGTTGTATTAGAAATCGACAATTTTTAATTAATGGTTTAACTTGTCGGGTTGGTCGTGCGATTTTTGGTACTATTTCAATTATTCGAGATTTACTTCAATCAAGAAAATCTATTCTTATATTAGGAAAACCAGGAGTAGGAAAAACAACAATTATTCGTGAAATTGCCCGCGTCCTTTCAGATGAGATGGAAAAACGGGTTGTTATTATTGATACAGCGAATGAAATTGGAGGTGATAGTGATATACCACACAGTGGTATTGGACGTGCTCGTAGAATGCAAGTACCGAAGATTGATCTTCAACATAAAATAATGTTGGAAGCTATTGAAAATCATATGCCTCAAGTAATTGTTATTGATGAGATTGGTACTGAACTTGAAGCGTTAGCCGCTAGAACTATTGCTGAAAAAGGTGTTCAATTGGTTGGAACAACACATGGCAATTGTTTAGCAAATTTAATTAAAAATCCATCTTTATCAGATTTAATTGGTGGTATTCAGTATGTAACAATAAGTGATGAAGAAGCCAAACGAAGGGGTACACAAAAGAGTATCATAGAACGTAAATCATATCCTGCCTTCCAACTTGCCATTGAAGTTAATAGTTTGTTTTCTTGGACAATTTATGAAAATATTGAATATTCTGTTGATTTAATTCTACGTGGAAATTCTTATATTACGCAAATTCGTACCACAAAAAAAAATGAAAAATTAATTATTAATTATAATAAATTACAAAATGATTTTTTAATCAAAGATTCAAGTTTTTTAAATAAAGAAATGCTCGCAATCCATAGGAATTGGTTTGTAGTTAATCAATTTAAAAATATTAAGGCATTGAATTTAAAAACTACAACTTTAATCGTTTATCCTTACTCCTTGTCAAAAAATTTAATTCGAGAAATTTTATTGAAGTTTGGTAATAAAATTGTTTTTACTGTTGAAATTAAACAAGCAAATCTTATAATTGGATTGAAAAAACATCTTAGACAAAATTTGCGTTTAAAAAATTTAGCGCATAAGCAAAATATTCCTATTTATGCAATAAATCAACGAAGTATTTTTCAAATTATACGATTATTAGAGTTTTTCATTTCTTAACTCTATAAACTATGATGTTATTAAATTTATATTTTTTAATAAAATACTCTAATTGCTATTCCTTTGTTTTCAAGATTTAAATTTGATCTTAATATAATAGTAAAGTTTATTAATTAAATAGAAAAAACTTTTTTAAAAAAAATTACTTTAATTTTAAAAGTAGATATAGTTTTTTAATACTTATATATTAGTTAAATCGTATGCTGCTATCTTACAATTCTGACATATTTCGATTTTTTTCATATATTATATTAATTAACTATATCCAATAATAACTATACTATATTTTACTAAAAATAACAAGATTAATCTTGTTATTTTTAGTAAAATATAGTATAGTTATTATTAAGCCCGGATAGCTCAGTTGGTAGAGCAGTGGATTGAAGATCCTCGTGTCTCCAGTTCGAATCTGGATCTGGGCAGTTTACAAAGTATTAGGTATTGTATTAAAGAATTTTGTTGGATCATTTTGAAATTCTAAATTAATAACACCTAACGGACCATTACGATGCTTAGAAATTATTAATTCAGCAGGAGTTATTGTTTCAATAGTTGAAGTATAATAATTTTCTCGATATAACATTAATACTAAATCAGCATCTTGTTCAATAGAGCCACTTTCACGTAAATCCGAGAGAATTGGACGTTTGCTTATCCGATTCTCAACATTACGACTTAATTGGGATAATGCAATGATTGGAATTTGAAATTCTTTCGCAATACCTTTAAGTGCTCTTGTAATTTGTGAAAGTTCTTGGACGCGATTTTCAGCTTTTATTTTTGAATTTACAAGTAATTGTAAATAGTCAATTACAATTAAACCAATCTGATTTTGTTCAAAAATTATTTTCTTTATTTTTGAACGGATATCAGATATTGTAAGTTCTGTTTGATCATTAATAAAAAATGGTAATTTTGAATATAGTTGAATACTACTCTTTAATTTATTCCAATCTTCTTTATATAAATTTCCTAGTTTTAATCGTGTTTGGCTAATTCCTGTTTCACTTGATAATAACCGATAGATCAATTGTTCTTTTGACATTTCAAGACTAAAAAATATGATAGGTAATTTATAAGTTTTTAATACATTTTCAGTTATATTTAAAATAAAAGCCGTTTTTCCCATTGAAGGACGACCTGCAAGAATTATTAAATCAGACTTTTGAAAGCCTTGTGTTAAAGAATCTAAATCATAAAACCCAGAAGCTAAACCTGGTAATGTAGGCTTAGAAGCTTTTTCTTTTAGTTCTAAGAAAATAGCTGAAAATAATTCTGCAGGACTTATATTTTTTTCATCTGTTAATTCACTAGTTAATTTAAATGATTTTTTTTCAAAATCAAGCAAAATCTTTTCTAATGGAATATTTGTAATATAAGCAGAGTTAATAGCTTCATAGCCTAAATTTATTAAGGAACGTCTTAAAAACTTATCTTGCATTAATTGAATATATTCTTCCAGATAAACTAAGTTAGGAATTTGATTAAGCAGTTCAAGTAATACTTTTGTACCTCCAATTTTCGATAAACAGCCTGTTTCTTTTAGAAAATTATTTACTGAAATAATATTTATTGGAACCTTTTTTCGGTACATTTGAACAATAGCTTTATAAATTTCTTGATGATTGATGAAATAAAATGTTTCCACTCGAACAGTTTTTAGTGTAATTTCAACAGCTTCCAAATTAATTAATAAGCAACTTAAAACAATTTTTTCTGCTAAGAAATTATAAGGCAACGGGTTATCTGAAATTGAAATGTTTGAATTTATATTAAAATTTTTCATATCCATATATATATATTAATAATTAGCTATGCTCTTGAATTAAAATTGAAACTCTTGTTTTTTATATAAATGTTTATTACAATAATAATATGCGTCCTTAGTTCAGTTGGTAGAACGCTAGTCTCCAAAATTAGATGTCGAGGGTTCAAGTCCTTCAGGGCGCGTTTCTCTTAAAAATAAGAGGTATATATGAAAAATAGAATTCTTAGTAGTTTAAAACTCTTATAATACATTTTTTGATTTTATATAAATTTAATCTTTAGATTTTTTATTAAGTGTTATAAAAATGATTAAGTAAATTAGGGTATAAAATTAAACAATAAAAAAGAATTGTATACATTCTATGTTTATTATACGTTTCAAATTCTACTATAAACTTTTTAAATATTTTATTTGAAATAAATATAATAAAAATATTAAAATATTTATTTTATGGTTAAATAAAGAATAATATTTTATAAAAAATTAAACTTTAAATAAATTAATATGCCAAAAAAAATAACTGCATTAATTAAATTAGCACTACCAGCAGGAAAAGCAACTCCAGCGCCACCAGTTGGTCCAGCGTTAGGTCAACATGGTGTAAATATTGCAGCTTTTTGTAAAGAATATAATGCCAGAACAACTGAAAAAATGGGGCTTATTATTCCTGTAGAAATTTCAGTGTATGAAGACAGAAGTTATACATTTATTCTTAAAACACCACCTGCATCTGTTTTATTAGCAAATGCGGCAAAAGTTAAAAAAGGTTCAGCAACTCCAAATAAAATAAATGTTGGATCTGTAACTAAAGCTCAATTGGAAGAAATAGCTAGTATTAAGTTACCAGATTTAAATACTAATAAAATAAGTAGTGCAATACGAATTGTTGAAGGGACTGCACGAAACATGGGTATATTAATTAGCGATGATGTTTAATGCGGTTTTCATTGTGATGTTTGACAAAGATTCAGGTTAAATAAATACAATAGATTAAAACGGTTGAAACAAAGTTAAAAAGATTAATAAATCTAAAAATCCATATTCTACTGTGTCCGAAAGAAACAAGCCATGAGAAACTGGAGAATAACGTCGGACAAGAGAAATTTTCGAATATTTTTAAAAGGTTTCTAGTTCTATGACTAAAATAATTAAACGTCAACAAGAATTCACACAACTAATTCAGGACTGTCGAACTAAGGTTCATACAAATTTAGAAGAAGGAATTACGCTTCTACAAACTTTAGCGACTGCAAAATTTACTGAATCGGCAGAATTACATGTTAATCTAAATATTGATCCAAAATATGCAGATCAACAATTACGAACAACTGTAACATTACCTCATGGTATAGGAAAATCAATTCGAATAGCTGTATTAACTGAGGAAAGTACTTTATCTAATGAAGCAAAATCTGCGAACGCAGATATTGTTGGAGGTCAAGATTTAATTGACTCTATTAGCCAAGGTATAATTGATTTTGATGTATTAATAGCAACACCTGATATGATGCCAAAAATAGCAAAACTTGGTCGAATTTTAGGTCCAAAATCATTAATGCCTTCTCCTAAATCTGGAACTGTTAGTACAAACATAACACAAACAGTCAGTGAGTTTAAACAAGGAAAATTTGAATATAGAGCGGACAAAGCAGGTAGCGTTCATGTTCGATTTGGAAGCGTAGATTTTTCTAAACCTCAACTAATTGAAAATTTAAAATCTATGTATGAATCAATTGAACAGAATCGCCCATCAGGTGTTAAAGGGAAATACATTGAATCTGTGTTTATTTGTAGTACTATGGGTCCAGGTATTCGTTTAGATTTAAATGCCTTTAATTAATTTTCAAAAAATTCTATATATCTATATAAATTAAATAAACATTATTATGTCAGAAAAAATTACACAAATTGTTGAAGAATTAAAAACATTAACTTTATTAGAAGCATCAGAGTTAGTTGCAGCCATTGAAGAAACTTTTGGTGTGGATGCATCAGCAAGTGTTGGTGGACCTGTAGTAATGGCCGCTGCTGCCGGTGAAGCTGAAGAAATAGAAGAAAAAACAGAATTTAACGTAATGTTAGACGAAGTTCCTGCTGATAAAAAAATTGCAGTATTAAAAGTTGTTCGTGGTTTAACAGGTTTAGGTTTAAAAGAGGCAAAAGAGCTTGTAGAATCTACTCCTAAAGTAATCCAAGAAGCGTTAGGTAAAGATGCTGCAGAAGATGCTAAGAAACAGATTGAAGAGGCGGGCGGAAAAGTATCTTTAACATAATAATATATTATTATTATGTTAAAGATACTTTTTATAATTTCTATTCTATTTTAGAAAGTTTCATAAAATAATAGATATAATTGTTAACCATTTTTTTTTCTTTGAACTAAGCAAAAACCCGCCAATATTTTTCTAATTAATAAATATTAGTTGAAGTCTTTAAATTATTTAAAACTAAGCCACTGACAGAATAGAATCTGTTAAAGATGATAAAATTAATTTAATTGATCGAACTGCATCATCATTTCCTGGAATTGGCATGTCCACTAAATCCGGGTCACAATTTGTATCAAGAATAGAAATAATAGGAATTCCTAACTTACGGCATTCTTGAATAGCTGTCATTTCACGTTTTTGGTCAATGATAATTGCTACATCGGGTAATTTTTCCATCTCTTTGACACCGTTTAAATGTTTTCTTAATTTTTCTAATTCTTTTAAACGTAATGATGCTTCTTTTTTTGGTAACAAATTAAAAACACCTTCAACTTCTTGTTGTTCTAATGTTTTTAATCGCTCAATTCTACTTTTTAAGGTAGTCCAATTTGTTAACATACCACCTAACCATCTATGGTTTACATAATATACATTAGGACAACGTTTTGCTTCTTGAGCAATAACTGCACTTGCTTGGCGTTTTGTCCCGACATATAAAAATGTTTTACCTTCGTTACTCGCATCTGATACATATGATTTTGCTTGTTTTAACAATTGAGCTGTTTGTACTAAATCTAGAATATGTATATTATTACGTTCTGTATAAATATAAGGAAACATTTTTGGATTCCATCGATAAGCTTTATGTCCAAAATGAACACCTGCTTCTAGTAATTGGGCTAAGTTAATATCAGCCATAATATTTTAAGACTCCTTAATTAAATGATTAATATTTTATTTTAGTATAGAGCAACAATCTAATATTGAAAAGAAATAAGTTTATATTTTTACATTAATTTGTTCTAAATTAATCTGTGTTTTATGTGCTAAACTTTGATTAAAAGAATTTGAATAACTTTGATACCCTGTACCAGAAGGTATTAAGTGCCCAATAATGATATTTTCTTTTAAGCCCCGTAACCAATCAATTTGTCCCTCAATAGCAGCTTTTGTTAGTACTCGTGTTGTTTCTTGAAAACTTGCAGCTGAAATAAAACTTGGATTGTTTAAGGCTGCTTTTGTAATTCCTAATAATAGTGGAACATAATATGCTGGACGTTTGTTAAATGTTTCAATAATTTGATTAATATATTGAATATGGTATAAATCAATTAATTCACGGGGTAATAATGGCGTATCACCTTCATGTGTTATTAAGACTTTTGTTGTCATTTGTTTAATAATAATTTCTAAATGTTTGTTGTCAATTAATACACCTTGTGAATCATATACTGATTGAACAGCATTTAATATTAATAATTGAATTTTTTTAAATGTTCTATAACTTGCTTCATAATTATTTGTTAAACGGTAGGATAAAGCAAAATTTTTTTCCTTACAAAATAAATTTTTTTTTCTTCCATAATAATTAAAATAAATTTTTAATAAATTATGTGGGTTAATTTTATCATTTTCTTTTATTGTTGTTCCAAGTTTTTGAAATTCAAAACTTGAATCAATACTTGTTTTTTGAATTAACAAACTTTTTTTCTGATTTGTTGCTGCATATTTATTTGTAGGTTTCTTTTTTCGAGCTTCTAATAATTCTTCAATTCTTGGTAAACCTTGAACAATATCTCCAGTAATTTCTTTTTCAAAGTTTAATAATCCAATTACTTCACCTTTTTCAATAAATTCACCATTTTTACAATATACATTATTCATTTCTTGTTCAAAATAATCTTCTGTAATAGAGTGAATTCCAATTAATTTCTCATAAAAATATTTGAAAAATTGTAAACCTATAATATTAGTATTAAAAAGTACTGGATTTTGTAGTTTATTAACAATTAAGTCAGGACTTTTTAACAATAATGGTAAACATTGTTTAATTTTTAATTCTTTATCTTTAATTTCTAATGGTTTATTAGAAACATGAAAATGATTTAAGTTATTTTTTGTTTTGTTTAAACTTACTTGTTCTTTTTTAAATAAAGAGAAATTTTTGAAAAATAATGGTATAGGTGCACTATAGAATTTACCATTTTTTTTAATCAGCATTTTTGAAAATCGAATTTGCTTGTACTTATCTGATCCTAATTTTTCTTCAACCAATGAACGTTTTGTAATATCTGAATAATTTAAAACAATAGTATTTTTTGTATTTAAATTATTGTTGTTTAATTTCGCTATTTTATATTGTAATTTAAGTTGTTCTTTTGAATCTTCAATTTTACAGTTTGGAAAAAAATAAGGACGACCCTTTTGTATCGTCAAAAATTGGCTATTTTCAATCAGAATTTTTCCAATTTGATTAACTTTGATATTATCAATAATTAATCCATTAATTATTTTCTGTTTTCTTTTCTCTTTTTGAACTGTTATACAATCCTTATTTGATATTAAAAAGATCTGTTTTTTCTTTAATCGTTTTGATTTAAATTTTACTATTTCTACAGAATTTACTGTGAGAGATTCAAAATAGCCTAGAATTGTATAAGAATCGACAAATTGAGGTGGTTGAACAAGTAAACAATATTTTAAACTTGTATATTTTAAATGTGCTGGTAGATAATGCTCTAAAATTAAATTTTCTGAAATTTTAATGTTTACAATTTGATTTTTGAAACAATTATTTAATTTCAGGGTAGTATTATTTTTTATTATATTCGTATTCGTTTGTACTGAACTAATTGGCTCTATAATTGGCTTTATATTAATAGTTCTAGAAATTAAATTTATACTGTTTGATGTTTTAATTTTTTGATTGGTTTTGTATTGATAGTTAGTTTTGTTAAGTACTGATAAAACTTTTGATTTATTGATATCATTATTTTTAGGAATTTCATATATCATGAACGGCCTAATTAGTAGCTGATTATTTGATTTATGAATTATATGTTCGCATAATGATGGTTGATTTATTTTAATATTATCAAAAATCATTTCACCTGGATAAAATACTGTTTTATCTAAGTGCTCAAATTGTTTACCTTGGTAAACGAATCCTTCTTTAATCGCAATTTCTTCAATTATATTATTCTTTTGAGAAATTGTTATAATCCCCGCTATTTTTGAACGAGTATTTGGAATAATTTCAAAATTTTTTGCGATAAAGTTTCCATTTTCTACTAATAAAATATTTTTATCACAATTTAATTTGTGAGTTTCTTCAGAAAGCCAAATTAAACTATTATGAATAATTTTCTTTTTGAAAGTTAATTTTAAAAATATCTTTTCCATTTCTTGATAATTATTGAAATTAGTATAAAAACTAGATCCATTCTTATCGAGAGTTTTTAGATAATTTTGATAATAAGTTTTTTTAGATTCATCATAATTTTGTTTAATTATATTATGGGATATATTGTATGAAACAGAAAAACTATCTCTATCTCTATATAATTTTTTATTTACTCGTTGATCGTAATAAAATACTCCACCAGTTAGAGTTTTAAAATAGTTTTCAAAACAAGTTGCAAAAGGTTTACAAATTTTAGAAGTTTTCCAATTTGGAGAATTTGAATCCTTTAAATTAATTAAATATGTTAACTTTCTATAGTTAAGAATATAATTTTTATTGATTTTAGGATTTAGAACTTTCTGAATATAACAGTTAGGACCAAAACAGTATTTTTCTGTTATAAGTTGAATTTTTTGTTCTAATAAATTTTTTCTTTCATTGATAATTGGAACAGAACCGTAATATTGATTTATTATTTTTGTTCGAAAAATATAACTATTTTTATTAATTTTATGGTCATTATAATAGTTTAAAAATGAAGTAATAGGAGCTTGGTAAACTTGACCAGATAAAATCCACAACAGTTTATTTTGAGGAACTAAATTCATTGTTGTTTTTAAACGTGGAATATAGATTTCCCCTGCTGTATCGCTTAATATTGCTTTTCTTTCAGTTGAGGTTTGTTTTTCTGTGCTTATTAATTCACCGATTATTGAATCTTTTTTAACATACTGGTTATTTTTTACAAATAACATTGTATTTCGTAATAATTCAATTTGTATAATCGATTCATTAGATTGTTCTGGAATTATGATTATTGATCCAGAATTTTTAGTTACTAAAACATCTTCTCCTCGATTTGTACGTAATATAATAGTTTTTAAAATTTTAGAAAATTTTATAATTCCTTCTTTTGGACTAACAATCTGTTGTCGTGTTTCAGATGTAAAAATTCCTCCTGTATGAAATGTCCGCATTGTCAATTGTGTACCTGGTTCACCTATTGATTGACCTGCTAGGATTCCTATAGCTTCACCTAAGTCAACTAAATTTTGATTAGATAAATCCCACCCATAGCACATTTGACAAATTGAGTGATATAAGTTGCAAGTTAACGGTGAGCGGATATAAAATTTTGAAATTAATTTTTGTTTAAATACACTTAATAATTCTGATGTTATTGGTGTGTTTGGAGAAGTAATTAATTTTTTACTTTCTGGCTCATAAACTGCTTTTAATAAAATTCTTCCGATAAGTTGCTCATTTTTAAAGCGCTTTAGATTATCAATTTGAAATGAAGAATAAGTTAAACAATCTTTTTCTCGAATGATAATATCTTGTGCGATATCAATTAATCGTCTTGTTAAATAACCTGAATTTGCTGTTTTTAACGCTGTATCAACAATCCCCTTTCGTGCACCATAACCAGACATTAAATAGTCTGTAATCGTTAACCCTTCACGGAAATTCTTTTTAATAGCCACTTTCATAATTTCACCACTTGGGTCTGCCATTAACCCTCTCATTCCAACTAATTGACGAACTTGAGATAAATTTCCTCTTGCTCCTGAAAAAGCCATTATGTAGACTGAATTCAAAGGATCATAGGTTTTAAAATAAGAAACTACATTTTCTTTCAGTGATTCACTAGCAATACTCCAAGTATCAATAATTTTTTGAAAACGTTCAACATTTGTAATCTTTCCTTTTAAACAAATTTTTTCTGCATTTTCAATATCTTTGTTAGCTTTTTCTAACATTTCATTTTTTGTCTGAGGAACTTTTAAATCTTCTATACTTATTGAAATTCCGGCCTGCGTTGCATATTTAAATCCCAGATATTTTAATTCATCCGCTAATAAAGAGGCTTGCATTGAATCATATTTTGAAAAACTCCATCCTAATAATTGCTTTAATTCTTTTTTATTAATAAGTGTATTTTGATAAATATAATCTTTCATATTCAGTTATAGAAATTATTTTTTAGAACTTCAATTATATTAGATATTTAAGGATTAACTTGTAATGTTGTTTGGATAATATAATTTAAAAGAACACGACCGGTTGTGGTTTGGATATATTGAACAATAGTTTTATGGTTTTCATCTTTACGTATTTGAATATTTTCATAATATTCAATATAACTTTTATCATTTAATTCTATAGTTGTTATAAAATTTGAAGGCTTAGAAATTTTATTTTTATATCTTACCCAAATGGCAGTATGAATTTCAATTTGATCTTGATTATAGGCTAATATTACATCATTTAAATCAGCAAAATAATGATTTGAACCTAATAATCCAGAAATGTTATTTATAGTTAGATAGTAACAACCTAATACCATATCTTGACTGGGCATAATAATTGGATCACTATTTGCAGGTGATAAAAAATTATAAGGCGCTAACATTAACATATAACATTCAGCTTGCGCTTCTAAAGACAATGGAACATGTACAGCCATTTGATCACCATCAAAATCAGCATTGAATGCAGAACAAACTAATGGATGAAGCTTAATAGCTCGTCCTTGAACAATAATAGGATGAAATGCTTGAATTCCTAACCTATGTAAAGTTGGGGCTCTATTTAAAAAAATAGGATGATTGGCTAAAACTTTTTCAAGTATTTTATTAATAATGGATTCATTTTGCTGAAGTAAATTTTTTGCAACCTTCATATTGCTTGCTAACCCTTGATTGATAAGCTCACGAATTATAAATGGTTGAAATAGTTCAATAGCCATCTCATAAGGTAAACCACATTGATTTAATTTTAAACTAGGGCCTACAACAATTACTGATCGACCAGAATAATCTACACGTTTACCTAGTAAATTTTGACGAAAACGACCATGTTTTCCTTTTATGATATCGGATAATGATTTTAATGGTCGATTACTTGCACTTAATGCAATTTTTCCACGTTTTCCATTATCAATCAATGTATCAACAGCTTCTTGTAGCATTCTTTTTTCATTTCGAATAATTAATTGAGGAGCATCGATTTCTAATAACCTTAGAAGTCGATTATTTCGTGTAATTATTCTTCGATATAATTCATTTAAATCAGAAGTTGCAAAACGTCCTCCTTCTAATTGAATCATTGGTCTTAATGCTGGTGGAATTACTGGTAGTATTGTTATAATCATCCAAGCAGGATTTGCCCCAGTGGTTAATAAATTTTCTAAGATACGAATTCTTTTTACAGATTGATCTCTTAATTTATACATTCTTTGATGTTCCCACTTACGCGAAAAATTTGAAACGGGATGACGAGTGTCAGATTCACTACATAATCGAATAAATTTTCTTGTATCTATGATTTCTTGATCAAGATTTAATTTTTCTAATTCACGTTTAATTAAAACAGCCCCAATTAAGTAATTTGGGGTTGCTCGTAATAAATATTTTGGTGTATTTCGTCTTCTGTTTGGTAATTTAGGTTTTCTTGGATAGCTAGTAAATTTTAATTCTCTACAACGTCGATACTGCTGTAAATCCCAATGTAATTCATAAAAAGCTATTTCATTTTCTGCAATAAAATATGCCAGAGAAGTTAATTTTATTCGTTTTATTCGGTCATCATTTGAATTAACGTCATTAAATCGTTTTGATTTACGAATTAATTCAATAAATTCTTTCCAATTTCTAATACCATTAGGACTTGAAATATAATTACAATAATCTACTACTAATGATAAATCATCCGGAATATATTTCTTATCTTTTTCTAAGACTAAACAAATATCTTCTGTCTTAAATTTTCGTTTTTCATATAAAGTTTTACAGTTAGCTTTAATAACACTTTGATGAATTTCTCGAACTTCATTCGAAAGTTTAACTAATTTTGAATAATCGAAAAATTTTTTCCAATAGTCTGTTGGTTTTGGTATAAGGTTTTTAATAAGAAATTTGAAGTAATCTTTCTTATATTTTTCATATTTTTCATTTAAATTCGCCATCCATATAATATCTAATTTTTTTTCACATTGTTCAACTTCAAGTAATAGAGCTATATAATTAGGGCGGCTATTATTGTACCAAACATGAGTAACAGGATAAATTAAATTTATGTGTCCCATTCGATGACGTCGAACTCTTGATTCAGTCAATTCTACTCCACAGCGTTCGCATATCAATCCTTCATATCGAACTCGTTTATATTTTCCACACGAACATTCTAAACTTTTACTTGGACCAAAAATTCGCTCACAAAATAAACCATCCATTTCTGGTTTAAATGTCCGGTAATTAATTGTTTCAGATTTTTGGACCTCTCCTACAAATTGTCCATTTGGTAATTTCCTATGAGACCATTGTAATATCCTCATAGGAGAAGCTAATTTTATTTTTATATAATCAAAATCTTTTTCAGAACGAATCATGTTAAATTTTTAAAATGAAATATTATTTATATTTGATATATGAGAAAATGTTTTTAATAATGGATTGTATTTTTCGATTAAATTTAATTCAATTTCATAAGATTTATTAGAATTAAACTTATCAACTCTATAAGTACTTAGATCTAAACCAATTGAACGTAATTCTTGGACTAAAACTTTAAATGATTCTGGTATCCCAGAGGTTGGTATAACTTGTCCTTTAATAATCGAGTTTAAAGTTTCATTTCTGCCTTGCATATCATCAGATTTAATGGTTAAAAGTTCTTTTAAAGTAAAAGATGCACCAAACCCTTCAAGTGCCCAGACTTCCATTTCGCCAAATCGTTGCCCCCCATGTTGTGCTTTTCCACCTAAAGGTTGTTGAGTGACTAATGAATATGGCCCTGTCGCTCGAGAATGCATTTTATCATCTACTAAATGAATTAATTTCAACATATATGCATTACCTATGGTAATTGGATTATCAAATTCTTTTCCTGTTCGACCATCAAGTAGGACTATTTTTCCTGGTGAATAAGGATTAAAAAGCCAAGCTTCATCATTTTCAACTGCTGCTTGCCGTAATTTTTTATTAATTAAAATACGAGAAATTTCTGCACCATACATTTCATCAAATGGTAAGATTTTAAAACGACGATTTAATTTATGACCCGCTAATCCTAATAAACATTCATATAATTGACCTACATTCATTCTTGAAGGAACCCCTAAAGGGTTTAAAATAATATCAATAGGTGTTCCATCCGGAAGAAAAGGCATATCTTGACGTGTTAAAATTCGTGAAATAATTCCTTTATTACCATGACGCCCTGCAATTTTATCACCGACTTGAATTTTTCTAATTTGTGCTATAAAGATTTGAATTTTTTCAAATTTATAAGCTAATTTGGTACGTCGATTAAATGTTAAAGTTTCAATAACTCTTCCATATTCTCCTTCTGGCATTCGAAATGATGTATCTCTTACTCCCTTTGCTTTGGCCCCAAAAATTGCTCGAAGTAATTTAGATTCTGGTAACTGTTCTGATTCATCTTTAGGTATAATTTTTCCCACTAAAATATCACCTGGTTTTACAAATGTTCCAATTGTAACTATACCATCTTCATTTAAATGTTGAACGTCCGAAATATTTAAATTAGGAATATTATTAGTTGTTTGTTCACACATTTCTGCCGTTCGATCAATTTCAATTTCATATCGTTCTATGTGAATTGAAGTAAAAACATCTTCATATACTAAACGTTCATTAATTAGAATAGCATCTTCAAAATTATATCCTTGCCATGGCATATAAGCGACTAAAACATTTTGTCCTAACGATAGTTCATTGTTTACTATCCCTGGACCGTCTGTTAGCATTTGACCAGATCGAATTTTTTCACCTTCCCAAACAATTGGTCTATGATTAATACAAGTTTCTTGATTTGACCGTTGATATTTTTGTAAATCATATCGATATTGTCTGCCTGATTCCTCAAGAATAATAATTTTATTTGCTGTTACTGATTGAACAATCCCAGTTTTTTGGGCATTTATTACCATTCCAGAATTTAACGCAATTTGGTTTTCCAGACCGGTTCCAACAATAGGCTTTTGTGGTAATAATAATGGGACTGATTGTCTTTGCATATTTGAACCCATTAGTGCACGGTTTGCATCATCATGTTCAAAAAAAGGGATTAAGGATGCAGCCACAGAAACAATTTGAATTGGAGAAATAGCAATGAATTCAACTTCAGAAGGTGTAACCGTTAAAAAATCTTGTTTATAACGAACAGGTATTAAATTTTTTGTTAAGTAATTTTTTTCATTCGTGGAAATATCTGCAGGTGCAATTTTATATAAATCTTCAATATCTGCAGTTAAATAAATTGGATTTCCATTTTTAATTACTTTTCCATTAATAACACGCCAAAACGGTGTTTCTAAGAATCCAGATTCGTTAACTCTTGCACATGTAGTTAAAGAAGCTATTAAGCCTACATTTTGTCCTTCAGGAGTCTCAATTGGACATATTCGACCATAGTGACTGGGATGAATATCCCGAACTGCAAGGCTAATACGATCTCTATCAAATCCCCCAGGTCCTAATCCACTAATTCGTCGTCTATGTGTTAATGCTGATAATGGATTTGTTTGGTCCATGTATTGTGATAATTGACTTGATCCAAAAAATTCTTTTATAGTTGCACTAATAATATTAAAACTTGCTAATTGACTAGAATATGTTTTATTTGTTTGTGTTCTTAATTTTCTTAATAATCTTTGAAATCCAATACGAAATAAATTTTGTAATAATTCTCCAATTGAACGTACTCTTCGATTTTTTAAGTGATCAATATCATCACTAATTTGTTTATTAATTGACAATATTATTAATTTATCAATGAGTGCAAAGATATCTGCATATGTTATACGAGTTATACGTTCTGAAAGTTTTATATCTAAACTACTATTTAATTTTGACCGTCCAATTTTTCCTAAATGGTAATATGAAGAGTCAAAAATTCTCGAGAATTCAGAAAGATTTGAATAGTAACTTTTGTTTAAATTAAAGCGTAATAATTTATTAGGATTGTAAATTGAATTAGTTAATATAGGTTTATTAAAATAGAAAAATTCAGAATTTTGTAAATTTTGGGAAATTTGTAAATCTGTTAACCCCATTTCTTTTAACACATAAATAATAGGTTTTTGTGTTACTTTATCAAGTTGAATAATAATTTCATCTTCTTGGTTTTTAATAGGGTATTTAGAAACATTTATTTTTGTATTTTTTTGGAATCCAAAACGAATCCACGATCCATATTCTGGGATTAATGTTGCTGTATATAATTCTTTATCTTCATATTTTTTTTTATAAATATCTTTTATTAAATGCTCATCTTTATATTGAATTATTTTTGACTTTGTATCTAAATATTTTGTTCTGTTTTTAAATAACGTTGCTTGTGAATATTTTCTTTTTTTATCTTCATCTTCTTTTATAGCTTTATATTTAAATTTAATAAGTTCTTTAAAACTAGTAGTAAAATAAAGAGTTGATTTTATATGACTGTTTGGAACAATATTTTTAATTTTAGGCGGAATATTTAATTTTAAAAAACTAAAACTATTTATTTGGTTAAAAGTGTCTAATTCACGAATTAGAAAAATAAGGATTTGGATATTTATATCTGAAGTGATTACTAATTCTGACGTCTTGAATAATTCATCATATAATTTTTTAAATTGACTTGAATTTTTTAGTTGAATTTTATGCTTATTTTTTAAGATTTTATATTTAGTAATTATTTTTAATAATAAATTAAATGAATCAATAAGAGATATAATTCCATCTTTAGTTTTTGATTGTCTAGATTGATTATTCAAATATTTCCATTTAAAAAAAAGCTTAATTCGTTTTACTTTTGTAGAGAAATTTTTAATTTTTGAAAAATAATTATAAATTTTATAATGCTCAATTAATGTATCATTAAATAAATTTTCATTGTCTTTTATTTCTTTAAAAGAATAAATATTAATTGGTTTACCTATCCAATTCCATTTAATTTCATTGGTTATTAATTTTGTTGGTTTTAAAAAATATAATCGACTTTCAGTAGGTAAAATTTCACTCGGTGGTGTGAAATTTTTTAACTTACTAAGTTTTGTCGATATCATTTTTTTTATTTTTCTTTTTTTCTTTTGATGTTTATTTTTTTCAAAATAAACTCCTGGGCTTCGTAAAATTTGACTAACAATAACACGTTCACAACCATTAATAACAAAAGTAGCTGAACTTGTCATTAAGGGTAAATTGAGAATTGGAAATTTTCTATGATACTTTATAAGATTTGTTTTTTTATTACGTATTTCTAATGGTATAAGAAGTTGAGCTGAATAATTTGCTGTATATTTTTTAGCACGGACTATATTATATATTGGTTTTACTAGACTATATTCTTGACCAAATAAAATATATTCAGTATTTTGACTAAAATCATAAATTCTTGAAAAGCTATTTAATTCTTCTGTTAATCCTTGTTTAATAAACCAACAAAAACTTATGCGTTGCATTTCAATAAAATCAGGTAGAGTAGTTGTATAATTGATCATAGAATCGTTTAAACTTTTGGTTATTAATTTATTTGAAATTTATATTTTATAGAAGTCTTTTAAGTTTAAATACTTTTTTTGTGATGTTTTATAAAATTCATTTTTTGGAAATAATTATTTTATAAAAAAATAAATTGATATTATAAGCTTTTCTAGTGGTGATAGGTAGTCGTTTTTACTTAGAATACTTAGGGAATTTTAGACGATATATTGATTTATTAATATAAATAAATTCAAGTTTTAAATTAGTAATTTTAAAAATTAAATAAACTAATACAAATTAGATTAGTTTATTTAATTTTTAAAATTATACTGCTTTTAATAATGCAGCTAATTTTGATTTTTTTCGTGCTGCTGTATTTTTATGATAAACGTTCTTTTTTAAACCTTTATCAATTAGACTATAAAGTGAGTTTAATCCAAGTTGTAATTTTTCTTTATCAGTTTTGTCTTGTGAAGTTTTATAAATCTCTAAATCTTTTAAAAATCTTTTCGTTAAGGTTTTAACAGAACTTTTATAAAAACGATTTTGAAGATTATTTCTTTTTGTAATTATGATACGCTTTTTTGCTGATTTATTGTTTGCCATAACTGGAATTTAAATATATTAATATATTAGTAAAGATTTACACTATATTTTTCTAAAGAAAAATATAATATATTTAATAAGAAATTGGAAGTTTTTATAATTAATATTTTTCTGTTCAGAATATTTTTAAAAACAAGATCTTAAACCCTTGATAAGATAGCAATATTTAGGCAAAATAGTAAAGTAAAAACACTTTCACAAATTTATGATCTTAGAGGAAGTTATATGGCAAAAAATAAGGGTACTCGAATTTTAATTACTTTAGAATGTACTGAATGTAGAACAAATATAAATAAACGTTCAGCTGGTGTTTCACGATATTTGACTCAAAAAAATCGACGTAATAATCCACAACGTATGGAATTTAAGAAATATTGTCCACATTGTAATAAACCGACTATTCATAAAGAAATAAAATAAAATTATGTTAGCACAAAAACAAAAATTAGCACTTATTGGGTTAAATCAAAAAATTGATTATAAAGATATTGATTTATTAAAACTTTTTATTACTGAACAAGGAAAAATTCTTCCTCGTCGCGCAACAGGTATAACAGTTCAACAACAACGTCAAATTGCAAAAGCAATTAAACGCGCTCGTATTTTATCATTATTACCATTTGTAGCCTCTAATGAACTTTAATATTAGTAGATAACATAAGGAGGAATTTGAGCCTATGGGAGTAAAGAATTTTATTGATCGTGCGTTTACTGTTCTTTCCGATATTATTTTAAAAATTTTACCTGCAAGCAAAAAAGAAAAACAAGCTTTTGCATATTATAAAGCGGGTATGGCTGCCCAAGCTGAAGGTGATTATGCTGAGGCATTAGAAAATTATTATGAATCACTTTATTTAGATGAAGATCAATATGATAGAAGTTATACACTCTATAATATTGGGTTGATTTATGCTAAAAATGAAAATTATCCTCGTGCTTTAGAGTATTATCATCAAGCTGTATCTTTAAATTCTAATTTGCCTCAAGCTCTAAACAATATTGCTGCTATTTATCACCGACAAGGTTTATTAGCATTGGAAATGGCTTCGAAAAAAGGTATTTCTGAAGAATATGAATATGTTGAACTAGCAAAAGGGTTATTTGATAAAGCTGCGGAATACTGGTACCAAGCTCTTAAACTAGCACCTGATAATTATCCAAGAGCACGAAATTGGTTAAGAATAACAGGTCGAGCTAAATCTTTCGACTCTTTTTAAAATCTAAAAAATAGTTCAGAAAAGAAATATTTTATTCAACAATTCCAATTAGTTTGATGTACAATGGTAGGTAGTTAATAAATTTTAAATTTGTTATTATGGTACATCTTATAATATTCTTTGATTTGGTATTATAGGAAGAATAATCTGTTGGATTCTGAAAGTCTATTTATTCTTAAATATTTAAAATCTTTTAAAGCAAAATGGTAGAAACTACAAATAAAGGTTACATTTCTCAAATTATTGGTCCCGTATTGGATATTCAGTTCCCAGACGGAAACTTACCTCCAATTTATACTGCACTTAAAGTTGAAACTGCTGATGGTATAGGAAATATTGTTGAAGTTCAACAATTATTAGGTGATAACAAAGTTCGTGGTGTATCTATGCGTTCAACCGATGGTTTAAAGCGTGGTACTGAAGTTATTAGTTTAGGGACACCTATTAATGTTCCAGTTGGAGTTCCAACATTAGGAAGAATTTTTAATGTAATTGGGGAACCTGTAGATGAACAAGGTGAAGTGACTATGGATCAAACTTTACCGATTCATCGTGAGGCGCCTGCCTTTACAGAGTTAGAAACAAAACCATCAATTTTTGAAACTGGGATTAAAGTTGTAGATTTATTAGCTCCATATCGTCGTGGTGGAAAAATTGGTTTATTTGGTGGAGCAGGTGTAGGTAAAACAGTATTAATTATGGAATTAATTAATAATATTGCCAAAGCACATGGTGGTGTATCAGTATTTGGTGGTGTAGGTGAACGTACACGTGAAGGTAATGATCTATATGAAGAAATGAAAGAGTCAGGAGTAATTAATTCAAAGAATTTCTCTGAATCTAAAGTAGCTCTAGTATATGGACAAATGAATGAACCTCCTGGAGCACGTATGCGTGTAGGTTTAACAGCTTTAACAATGGCTGAATATTTCCGAGATGTTAATAAACAAGATGTTTTATTATTTATTGATAATATTTTCCGTTTTACACAAGCAGGTTCTGAAGTTTCAGCTTTATTAGGTCGTATGCCTTCAGCCGTAGGTTATCAACCAACTCTAGCAACTGAAATGGGTGCTTTACAAGAACGTATTACTTCAACAACACAAGGTTCAATTACTTCAATTCAAGCTGTATATGTACCTGCAGATGATTTAACTGATCCAGCACCAGCAACAACATTTGCTCATTTAGATGCAACAACAGTATTATCACGTAACCTAGCAGCAAAAGGTATTTATCCTGCAGTGGATCCTTTAGATTCTACTTCAACAATGTTACAACCTGGAATTGTAAGTGCTGAGCATTATGCAGTTGCAGAAAATGTAAAAGAAACGTTACAACGTTATAAAGAATTACAAGATATTATTGCTATTTTAGGTATTGATGAATTATCAGAACAGGATCGTTTAGTTGTGTCTCGTGCACGTAAAGTTGAACGTTTCTTATCTCAACCATTCTTCGTAGCTGAAATTTTCACAGGTTCACCTGGGGTATATGTAAGTTTAGAAGATACTATTAAAGGATTCTCAATGGTATTAGAAGGTAAATTAGATGATTTACCAGAACAAGCATTTTATCTTGTAGGTAATATTGATCAAGTAATTGCAAAAGCAGACGAATTATTAGCATAAAATAACGAGTATTTAACATATGGTTATGAGCATTCGCGTTCTAACTCCTGATAGAGTTATTTGTTCTACAAAAGCAGAAGAAGTTATTTTACCTGGTTTAACTGGTCAAGTTGGTATTTTAGAAGGACA
>Ga0181574_10000137_pt1:15000-20000 | contig 65071 bp, 68 predicted proteins | sample 101ome_24_FD_145600 | JGI IMG/M metagenome (GOLD analysis project Ga0181574, IMG submission 145600) | Coastal salt marsh microbial communities from the Groves Creek Marsh, Skidaway Island, Georgia - 101410AT metaG (spades assembly) | ecosystem: Environmental > Aquatic > Marine >... | reverse complement strand
ATAATCTATTTGCACAGTTGGTAATAATTTTTGAGCATCAACAATCCGATCACGTAATTCTTGTTGTTGCATCTCATAATTTTCTATCCATACCATTGGCGTTTGATCAAATGATGTTCGTTCTTCTACTACTTTTACTCGTAGTATTGGATCTTTAACTGTACGAATTTCAGCATGCATACCAAATCGGTCTAATAATTGAGGACGCAATTCGCCTTCTTCCGGATTACCTGATCCAACTAAAACAAAACGTGCTGGATGACGAATAGAAATACCTTCACGTTCAACGGTATTCCAACCCGAAGCTGCAGAATCTAGTAAAATATCTACTAAATGGTCATCTAATAAATTAACTTCATCTACATAAAGTAATCCTCTATTAGCTTTTGCTAATAATCCAGGTTCAAACGCTTTTACCCCTTCAGTTAGTGCTTTTTCAATATCAATTGTTCCACAAACACGATCTTCTGTTGCTCCTAATGGTAAATCTATCATTGGAATTTTAATAAATTCTGTTTCTAAGGATTCACCGTTTTGAAGAGCTGTTTTTACTTCATTTCCCATTAAATCTAAATCTGATTTATGAGAATTAAAAGGATCATCTTTTACAACTTCAATCTCTGGAAGTAAATCTGCAATTGCACGGATAGTTGTTGATTTTCCTGTTCCACGATCTCCCATAATCATGACCCCACCAATTTTTGGGTCAATTACATTCAACTGTAAAGCTAATTTCATTTCTTCTTGACCCACAATTGCCGTAAATGGAAAAACGGGGGAAGAGAATTTTTTTAAATCTTGTGCTACCATAAAGTATCAATTAAATCTATAAATATTTGATGACGGTTTAAATTATTGGTAAAGAGTTACGCCTAACCGAATTGCTAAAACACTTGCTAATAAAGCACACATTAATGCTATATATACTTGAAAATCAGTAATCATAATATTTCTTTGTAGAATTTTCTAAATAAATTGATTCTAAGGAATTACAGTATATTATCTATACTCTAATAAATTATTTATAGATTATACTTTAAAATTATTATTTCTATTACATTTTTATATTTTACCAACTAGACTTTGTAACGCCTGGTAATAAACATTTATGAGCCATTTCACGTAAAACATGTCGTGATACACCAAAATCTCTATAGAAACCTCTAGGTCGTCCAGTTTTCCAACAACGGTTTCGGATCCGAATTTTCGAACTATTTTTTGGCAATTGTTGAAGATCCCAATGATATTCTAATTTTGTCTGAAAATCACTTGAATTCTTATATTTCATAGATAAGATTTCTCGTTTTTCGTGATATTTTTTATTAAGCTTAATTCGTTTTTTTTCTCTTTCAATCATACTTTTTTTTGCCATAAGCTTCTTTGGAGGTTTAAATATAGTGTAAAGTTAATATAAATACATAAGGATAGCTATTATTTAATTTAATTTAACTTTTACCGTTATGTATTTTATACAAATTGTATATTTATAATGTTTAGATAGCAATATCTAAAATTTTTAATATTTGAATACAACATATATTAATATATTAGAATTCAACAAACTACCTTTTCTGAGAAAATTGTTCAAATAATAAGTTTGTTCATTCAGTATACAAAGACTTTGAAAATTCTTTAAGAAGTTCATTTAAAGAATTTGTTTCTTGATTATAAAAATTTAATTTAAAGAAGTTTTATAATTTTGAAATATATTTTAAATTTTTATTTGGTAAAATTGTATATGTGCTTAATAATTCACGGAATTCATTACCTTCCATTGTTTCTAAATCTAATAATCGTTCAACAACTAAATCAATAATTACTCTATTATCGATAATTATTTGAAGAGCTTTTTGTTCACAATAGTTTATAATTTTACATACTTCGTCATCAATTCTATCTGCCATACTCTCTGGATATTCAGAATTTTGATTCATGGTTCCACCTAAAAATACTTGACCATTTGATTCATCTTCAAGTGCAATGGGTCCAATATTAGACATACCAAACCTTGTCACCATTTGTCTAGCCAGATTTGTAACTTGTTGTAGGTCACTACTTGCACCAGTTGTTACTTCTGGATCACCGAAAATAACTTGTTCCGCTGCGCGGCCACCTAATGTGCCTATAATACGTGCTAATAAAGCTGAACGAGAAATTAAACTTTGATCTTCTTCAGGTGTAAACCAAGTCAAACCTTTTGCATTTCCGCGTGGTGTAATTGTAATTTTTTCTACTTCGTCATGTGATTGTAAAACTGTCCCCGTAATTGCATGTCCAACTTCATGATAGGCGATTAATTTTTTGTTTTTACTATCTTCCATTGGATTACCGGCAATACCTCCAATGATTCTATCAATCGCTTGATTAACTTCATTTTTTGAAATTGTTGATTTTTTATATCGAGTAGCTAAAATTGCAGCTTCATTTAATAAATTAGCTAAATCTGCTCCTGAAAACCCGGGAGTTCGGTTTGCTAATTGAACTAATGAAACATCTTCATTTAAAGGTTTATTTTTAGCATGTACTTTTAATATACTTATTCGCCCTAAACGATCTGGTAAATTAACTGTTACTTGACGGTCAAACCTTCCTGGACGTAATAAAGCTGCATCTAAAATATCAACTCGGTTTGTAGCACCAACTACAATTACACCTTTATTTTCTTTAAACCCATCCATTTCCGTCAATAATTGATTTAACGTTTGTTCACGTTCATCATTACCGCCACCAACGCCAGCACCACGTTCTCGACCTACAGCATCGATTTCATCTATAAAAACAATACAAGGGGCATTCTCTGATGCTTTTTTAAATAAATCTCGTACTCTGGCAGCACCTATACCAATAAACATTTCAACAAATTCAGAACCAGCTACACTAAAAAATGGAACATCTGCTTCACTTGCGATAGCTTTTGCTAATAATGTTTTTCCCGTTCCTGGAGGTCCTACAAGAAGAATTCCTTTTGGAATTTTTGCACCAACAATTGTATATTTTTCAGGTTCTTTTAAAAAAGAAACAATTTCCTCAAATTCAGCTTTTGCTTCATCAATCCCTGCTATATCATTGAAACTAATACCTGTATCTGCGCGGCGTTCAAAACGGGCTGTTGATTTACCTAAACTTAATGGCGATTGACCAGATCCATTACCAAAATTATCAGAATTTTGGAAAAAATAAACTAACCCTGCAATAAAAAGTAATGGCAAAAGTAAATTACTTGCGATTGTTAAAAATAAATTTTTTTGTTCCGCTGGATGAGCATCAAAATCAATATTATATTCTTTCAGTTTTTGTATTAATTGTGCTGCCCCTACTGGAATTTCAACTCGAATTGTCTGTGGTCGATTTCCTAATTCTGGACTAGAGGCTTGGACAATAGCATTTCGACTATTATCATATAAATCTACTTGTTTTACCCAACCCATTTCTAAATATTCTAAAAAACGTCCATATGTCATACGTGAGCTTACGACATTTTGATTCAATTGAGTTTGATTTCTTATATTTGTTGGACTTTCAGGAGTTTCAACACCAAATGTTTTTACTCCTAAATCAATAGAACTAAGAAGTATTGTTCCGAGTAATATTATCTTTAAAATTTGTTGTCGCATTTTTTTAGTCTAATCAATTTTATATAAATATGTTTTTACTATAAATTGTAACACAGTGAAAACTTCAAAAACAACAAATTTTTTATTTTCTTTTCGCCGTACTAAAGTTAGTATAAGATGCCTGAAAAAAATTTATCTCTTAACTATTGTTTTTTATTAGGTAAAATGATATTATACTCTTAGTATATAGAAGAGCTTTAAGTCTTTTATGTAAATACAATTTATAAAAATATAGCTGGTGTAGCTCAACGGTAGAGCAACGGATTTGTAATCCGTAGGTTGGGGGTTCAAATCCCTTCACCAGCTTTAAAATGATTAAAAAGATAATATTAAATTTTAGAACTGTTATACTTATTTAAGAAAGACTAAAGTATACAAATATAACAGTTCTTTTATCTAGATAAATTTTTGTCTTTTATGTTTATGTTTTTGAAATATTCTGAGTTATGCTCAATAACGTTTAATTTTTATCTTTCTAATATTTTGTGCTTAAGACTATTTTATAATCCAAGCATTTTTTGAATAACAAAATATAGACTTACTACAAAAATTAAACTACATAAAATGACTAACCAACGTAACTTTGGGATTTTAAATAAATTTTTTAATGGGCTTAATATAATTAATATTAATCCGATCATACTACTAATAAAAAAGCGTGGGTATCGAATTATATTAGTCCAAAAGTTATTCATAATTAAGATTAATTAAATATTCTAATTAGTATTATAGTGAATTTTTCATCTGAATTATTTAAACACTTTAAATAATTAAAAATTTTTCTAGTCTTCTATTAAAGAAAATGTTATTATAAAATAGTAGTATAAGGCTCTGTAGCTCAGTGGTTAGAGCAGGGGACTCATAAGCCCAAGGTCGTAGGTTCAAATCCCACCAGAGCCATCTACTACTTATATATTATAAATTTAGGAGAAATGGCTGAGTGGTCGAAAGCAATAGATTGCTAATCTATCGTACAAATATTTGTACCCAGGGTTCGAATCCCTGTTTCTCCTATTTTATAAAATATTTTAAAAAGCTTGACATAGATGTAAATTATTACCTATAATTAAACATATATTATGATTTTGGGATTGTAGTTCAATTGGTTAGAGCACCGCCCTGTCACGGCGGAAGTTGCGAGTTCGAGTCTCGTCAGTCCCGTTTTATAAAATAACCTTATCTTCTAAAAATACTAATTTTTGAAGTTTTAGTATTTAAAATATTAGTAAAAAAAAATTATGCTTTTCTTTTTGAAAGTAAAGTATAATAGTTTTGCATAATATGTTAGTAATTAGAAGAAGAAAAATACTTTTTTTAATTATAGAATATTAAATTAATTTTTAATTATATATATATATGGATATAATAAGTTTAGGTTGGGCTGGT
>Ga0181574_10000137_pt1:7500-10000 | contig 65071 bp, 68 predicted proteins | sample 101ome_24_FD_145600 | JGI IMG/M metagenome (GOLD analysis project Ga0181574, IMG submission 145600) | Coastal salt marsh microbial communities from the Groves Creek Marsh, Skidaway Island, Georgia - 101410AT metaG (spades assembly) | ecosystem: Environmental > Aquatic > Marine >... | reverse complement strand
ATCTTCAGATTATAATAAAATATTTCAAGAAGATAGTTTGTTTTATTAAACGTATTTTCATATTATAAAAAAAAATTTAGTTTAATTTATGTTAAAATTTATTTGGTTAGTCGTAAGTATAGTTCTCATTATTCTAATCTTTTTACGCACACCACAAAATCAAGGGCTTACAAGTTTCTCGACAAAAAGTAATTTATTAGGGTCTCCAAGTTCTGCAGAACAAGTATTAAATAGTTTGACAATTCTTTTAATGTTAGTCTACTTTTTATTTGCTCTTTTTCTTAATTTAACAGATTAAAGACTACTTTACTTATCTTTTTCCAGTATTACCTCTTTTATATTTAAATATAATAATGTAATATATACTTTATAGTAAGCGCGGAGTAGAGCAGTCTGGTAGCTCGTTGGGCTCATAACCCGAAGGTCAATGGTTCAAATCCATTCTCCGCTAAAAAGTTTAATAAATTTAATTCAATTTATAATATTGTGACAAAAAATATTATATTATAATATAATATGTGTTAGAACAGTAGTTAATTAATAAAATTTTACATATGACATTAAATTTAAAAACACCATTTCCCACTTTTGGGGGAAGTACAGGTGGTTGGTTACGCGCAGCTGAGGTTGAAGAAAAATATGCTATCACTTGGACAAGTCCAAAAGAACAAATTTTTGAAATGCCAACTGGTGGATCTGCAATTATGCGAAGTGGCGAGAACTTACTTTACTTAGCTCGTAAAGAACAATGTTTATCACTTATGACACAATTTAGATCGTTCAAAATATCAGACTACAAAATTTATAGAATTTTTCCAAGTGGAGAAGTACAGTATTTACATCCAAAAGATGGAGTCTTCCCTGAAAAAGTAAATCCAGGTCGTGTTTCTGTAAATAGTCGAGGATTTTCAATTGGGAAAAATCCAAATCCTGCATCAATTAAATTTAGTGGAACTACAACATACGAGTAGTTAAATTCTATCGAAAAGTTTATAGATTATATACATAATTTATAAACTTTTTTAGATGTAATCTAATTGTATTAAACTTAAATCTAATTTACTAGTTTATATATTACCATACTTAAAAAACTCAAATATTTCTTTTGTAATAAACTTTTGGCGAGATGGCAGAGTTGGTCGATTGCGTCTGATTTGAAATCAGATGAATCTTTGCGGATTCCGTGGGTTCGAATCCCACTCTCGCCTTTATTAATATAATAATGATTGAGGTTTCTCTGTGCTTAACTGTGTTAAAATATTTTATGATTATTTTTTATGGGCAAAGTATACGATTGGTTTGAAGAACGTTTAGAAGTTCAAGCAATTGCAGATGATATCTCTAGTAAATACGTACCGCCACATGTAAATATCTTTTACTGCTTTGGGGGTATTGTTTTTACATGCTTTTTAGTTCAAGTTGCAACAGGGTTTGCAATGACATTTTACTATAGACCTAGTGTTGTTGACGCTTTTGCATCTGTTGAATACATTATGACAAGTGTTAATTTTGGTTGGTTAATTCGCTCTATTCATCGTTGGTCTGCAAGTATGATGGTTATGATGCTAGTACTACATGTTTTCCGTGTATATTTAACAGGTGGATTTAAGAAACCACGTGAATTAACATGGGTAACAGGTGTAATTTTAGCTGTTGTAACTGTTTCTTTTGGTGTGACTGGATATTCGTTACCTTGGGATCAAGTAGGTTTCTGGGCATGTAAAATTGTAACAGGTGTTCCTGCGGCTGTACCACTTGTTGGGCCACCATTAGTTTTAATATTACGTGGTGGGGAAAGTGTAGGTCAAAGTACTCTTACACGATTCTATAGTGCACATACTTTTGTTTTACCTTTAGCTGCTGCCGTTTTAATGTTAACGCATTTCTTAATGATTCGCAAACAAGGTATTTCAGGACCTCTTTAATCTGAATTATAAAACTTAAATTTAATTTTTTTGAGAAGGAATAACTATGTCAATAATTAAGAAACCGGATTTAACAGATCCAAAATTAAGAGCAAAACTTGCCAAAGGTATGGGTCATAATTATTATGGTGAGCCTGCTTGGCCAAATGATTTATTATATCTTTTTCCCGTTTGTATTTTAGGAACATTTGCTTGTTGTATTGGATTAGCAGTAATGGCTCCAACACAAATGGGTGAACCTGCTGATCCATTTAATACTCCATTAGAAATTTTACCTGAATGGTATTTTTTCCCAACTTTTAATTTATTACGTGTATTACCAAATAAATTATTAGGTGTTTTAGCTATGGCTGCAGTTCCTGCGGGATTAATTACTGTACCGTTTATCGAAAATGTAAATAAATTCCAAAACCCATTCCGTCGTCCAATTGCAAGTCTAGTTTTTATTACTGGCTTTATTTTTGCTGTTTGGTTTGGTATCGGGGCATGTTTACCTATTGATAAAGCTGTTTCTTTAGGTTACTGGTAATAAAAAAACTGATATAAAATACAGCTTTTTATATCAGTTTTTTTGG
>Ga0181574_10000137_pt1:0-2500 | contig 65071 bp, 68 predicted proteins | sample 101ome_24_FD_145600 | JGI IMG/M metagenome (GOLD analysis project Ga0181574, IMG submission 145600) | Coastal salt marsh microbial communities from the Groves Creek Marsh, Skidaway Island, Georgia - 101410AT metaG (spades assembly) | ecosystem: Environmental > Aquatic > Marine >... | reverse complement strand
CCTGAAACAATTCCACCTTGTTTTCAAGGGATTACAGCCGTTATTGACGCTTCAACAAGTCGTCCATCTGATTTAGATTTAGTAAAAACTGTTGATTGGGATGGAAAATTAGCATTACTTGAAGCCGCAAAGGCAGCAAAAATTGAACGGTTTATATTTTGTTCAACACAAAATTTGGATCAATTCTCGAGTATACCATTAATGAAAATGAAACAAGGTATTGAAATTAAATTAAAACAAACTGAAATTCCTTATACAATTTTTCGTTTAACTGGTTTTTATCAAGGTTTAATTGAACAATATGCAATTCCAATTTTAGAAAATTTACCTATTTGGGTAACTAACGAAAATACATGTGTATCTTATATAGACACACAAGATATTGCAAAATTTTGTTTAAAAGCCTTACAACTTCCTGAGACAGAAAATAAAACTTTCTCTTTAGGTGGTCCAAAAGGGTGGGTTTCCTCAGAAATTATAAGTTTGTGTGAGCAACTTGCTGGACAATCCGCAAAAGTTAATCAAATACCATTATTTCTTCTAAAAATATTTACTAAAATTTTAGGATTTTTTGAATGGGGACAAAATATAAGTGATCGTTTAGCTTTTGTTGAAATTTTAAATATTGAAAATGATTTCTCAAAATCAACATTTGATTTATATAAAACCTTTAAAATTAAATCTAATGAAATTAATCAATTAGATGATTATTTCTTAGAATATTTCATTCGTCTCTTAAAACGATTAAGAGATATTAATTTTGAAGACATTCAAAAACAAAAAACTTTAATTATTTAAATTTTATATAGTTCTAAATGAATTATACTATTTTGACGGCAAAGGTTATTCAAAATTTAGGGCAAAGTTTTTTTCCAGATCAAACATCCATTACTGAGTTAGTTGTTCAATTACCTCAAATTTCAAAAAATTATCCAAAGCTTATCGTGCAACTTTCAATTTGGGGTAAATTAAGTTATGATGTTGCAAAGTATTACCAACCAGATGATTATATTATTATTGAAGGTTATATTTTAATTAAAAATATAAATATCGCTAATCTTGAAGATTTATTAGATAAACAAGTTGAAATTTCAGTTTTTAAACTTTATCCCTTATTATTATAAGTTTAATGATTTCTGGAATATATCACTTATTAACATTTTTTATTTAATTAAATAAGTCATAATTATTATATTTTAGTATAATTAATATTATTAAAAACAGTTTTTAGGAAAAATTAAATGTTAACTTTAAAAATTTTAGTTTATACAACAGTTATCTTTTTTGTTTCTTTATTCATTTTTGGATTCCTTTCAAGTGATCCGTCACGAAATCCAAATCGTCGTGATCTTGAATAATTAATAAGAATCTAAAGAGTAAATAAAGACTTTATTTACTCTTTAGATTCTTATTAATTAATTAATTGGTAATTTTATTTTTTCAATTACGTTATATATTTTTATATTTTTTCTTGGGGATTTATTTAAATAAAAATGGTTTTTTATTTAAAACTAAATTATTATATATATTAGTAATTTTAATTTTTATGAAATTTTTTACTAATATCTAAATATATTTAATTTTTTAATTTTTAATGAAACGTGCCAATTTATTAATTGTATTGTTCTCAGTCTTAATGGCATTAACTCCAACTCAAGCATTTGCTGAAATTGGTGGGCTAACAAAATGTAGTGAATCTCCTGCGTTTACAAAACGATTAAATGCGAGTGTAAAAAAACTAGAACAACGAGCAAGTCAATATGAAGCTGATTCTCCACCAGCTTTAGCACTAAAGCAACAAATTGATCGTACACAAGCTCGATTTGATAAATATTCACGGTCAGAATTATTATGTGGTGTTGATGGTTTGCCACATTTAATTGCCGATGGTAGATGGAGTCATGCAGCAGAATTTATAATTCCAGGATTTGGGTTTATTTATATTTCTGGTTGGATTGGCTGGGTTGGACGCAAATATTTACGTGCAGTAAGTACAAGTGCAAATCCAAGTGAGAGTGAAATTATTATTAATGTTCCTTTAGCTTTAAAAATCATGACAACTGGTTATATTTGGCCTATTTCAGCGTGGCAAGAATTAATCAGCAATGATTTAGTAGCAGTTAGTGAAGAAATAACTGTTTCACCTCGTTAAATTCATTAATTATTTATTCTAATATTGATTTTATTCTTATGAACGATTTTCAAAAATATTTATCAACAGCTCCAGTTCTTTTAACATTATGGATGACATTTACAGCAGGATTTATTATTGAAATAAATCGCTTTTTTCCAGATATGTTAGGTTTGTATTTCTAAAATTAGTTAACAATATAATTAGTCAATTCTTTTAATCGAATTTGATTAATTATATTATTAATTTTTCATTACAAGTCGGGATAGTAGGATTTGAACCTACGGCACCCTGCTCCCAAAGCAGGTACTCTACCAAACTGAGCTATATCCCGTTTAAATATAGTTAACTAAATTAATTATATCATAT
>Ga0181574_10000136_pt1 | contig 65072 bp, 50 predicted proteins | sample 101ome_24_FD_145600 | JGI IMG/M metagenome (GOLD analysis project Ga0181574, IMG submission 145600) | Coastal salt marsh microbial communities from the Groves Creek Marsh, Skidaway Island, Georgia - 101410AT metaG (spades assembly) | ecosystem: Environmental > Aquatic > Marine > Intertidal zone... | reverse complement strand
CCCGGTTGCACTCTACAATGCTCTCCGTTTCAACTACGGCGACGTAGAAGAAGCAACTCTTCTTGTCGATATCGGTTCAAGAACGACAGACATGATTTTCATGGAGGGCGGAAAGCTTTTCATTCGAACTGTCAAAATCGGAGGTGCTGATATCACTCGCGCCATCTCCAAGGAGTTCGGAGCTGACTTCAGTCAAGCTGACCAGCGCAAGGTTGCCGACGGTTTTGTAGCTCTGGGCGGCGCTTACGCTGATCATGAAGATCCAGAGATCGCTGGAATTTCCAAAGTGGTGCGCAACTCGTTGACGCGCCTCCATTCGGAAATCATGAGGACGATTACCTTCTGGCGAAGCCAACAGGGTGGTAGTGCTCCTTCCTTTGTTCTCCTCAGTGGAGCGACAGCGGGCTTGCCATTCATTCGTGAGTTCTTCGCGGAAAAGCTGAATCTCCCTGTCGATCACTTCAATGCCTTTCGCAACGTCACTGTCGCAGGAAGTGCGGATCCGGAAATGGTTTCGCACGTTGCACACACGCTCGGTGAACTCGTTGGAAGCGCTCTGAGTCAGGCCGGAGAAGTTCCGGTCGATATTGAGTTGATTCCTGAGTCAGTTCAGAAAGAGAAAGATCTGAACAAGCGCAAGCCTGCACTGATTCTCGCAATGCTCGCCCTAGCGGCTTCTCTCGGCGCTCTGGGTTTCTTCTTCACGAAAGGTGCTGAGCTCGCCAATAACAAATCTACGGAGATTTCCAGGAAAGCGTCCGATCTCGAAGAGCAGAATTCGAAGATTGAAGACCTTAAGGGCGATATCGCGAGGCTGGAAAGCCAGAAGGAGCCTTTTGTCGATGCTGTGACTCACCGATCCTACTGGGTTCGGATGTTTAACTATCTAGGGGAAAAGATGGAGGGTGACGCCATGTTCTTCACCGCTTTGGAGCCGCTTTCCGGAGGACAGCCGATTATTGCTGACGAAGCCGGATTGAGTGAGGGTGTTTCCGAAGCCGAAAAGACCATCGACGCCTTTTTGATTGAAGGCCTCTGGCGAGCCAATGCGCCTGGTCAATCTCAGGTGGTCTACCGCTATTTTGAGGGCCTCAAAGCAGATGCCGAAGGCGAAAATGCGAAAAGCTTTTTCGCTTTGGAAGGTGTTGATATCAGTGATGTTATCAACGTGGATGCTGGACAAGCAAATGACCGACATGCTTATCCTTTCAGAATGGAGATTCCGCTCCCGGAAGGGAATCAGGTAAAGTACTCAAACTAGAGCCTGCAGTAAGTTTCGCGAATAGACGACTATGAATCACAAAGCTTGGTTGACCACTTTTGGCATATTTGCCGCCCTCTTCATTGGCGGAAGCGCCTTCTATGCTTTCTCGGGATACAGCAAGTATTCCGACGCGATGGGGAGTTGGGACGTTAAAGTCCGCACGATTGAGAGCTTGGAGCGCAAAGTTCCTTATCCCAGCGAAGGCAACGCGGAAGCGCTTGCTGGGAAAAAGGACGAATTTGAAAAAGCTGTTTTGGAGCTGTTCGAGAGCCTCAAGGCATTCCAGCGGCCCTTAGACGCACAACTCGCCAATACTGTATTCCAAGGGAATGTGAAGCAAAGAGTTCAATCGTTTCGGGAATATGCAAAGACGGAAGGGATGGAGTTGCTTGATGATCCTCAAGCGTTCCAATTGGGCTTCGATTCCTACGCGACCGATATTCCGAAGCCGGAGTTGGTTCCATATTTGGATTATGAGCTGGAAGCGATCGATAAGTTGCTGAGGCAGCTTGTCGATACCGATGCTGAAGCCTTGTTGACCTTTGAGCGTGATCCGATTCCCGGAGAAGATGGCGGAGCGGAGCGGCAAGAGAGCGGCGTGGTGCACAAGTATCCGATCCGTCTTCGCATTCGGGCGAAGCACGCCTCTTTCCAGAACTTCATTAATCAGATGGCCAATGATGAGGAGTTTTTCTACATTCTCCGAGTCCTCAAGGTCAAAAATGAGAGTCCTGAAGGCCCGATCAAGCTCATTTCAGAAGATGGATCAACGGATCTTCCGACATACATCAATCTGGAAACCAAGGAGGTAGCCTCTTACGCAAAGTTGGTGGAGTGGGGTTACCCTGATATTCCTGCAGCGGACATTGCTCCTATTGCTCGCGAGGAGGGATTTGAATTAAACAAACTTGATGCTCGTGTCCTTATGGGTGAAGAGCGATTGAACGTCTTTATGGTCATCGATATTGTGAGGTTTGTAAGCCCGGAAGAGCAGGCGAAATCAGCTGACAACGGTGAGGAAAGTTCAGACCAAAAAAAGCGCTAAATGAGTAGTAAACCTTGGGATAAAATTATTTTGGTCTTCGTCAGCCTCGCAGTGTTGGGGATTTCGGGGTTATTCGTAATGAGAGCTTTGGGATTCTCTGAGCTTTTTACCATGGAGGCATCTACTCCGAAAGATGATCTGCCGGAAATCAACCTGGCAAAGGTGAACATGGCTGAGGCTATCCTCGATGGCACTTTCCTGTGGGAGTCGCCTGAAAAGGGGGCGCCAGCAACGAAACCCGTTCCTTTGTTCGTTTCGATTCCTATCGTTGAATCCGGCGGACAGCTGATCGACATGCTCGATCCCAATGCTGTGCAGTTAAGGAAGCCAGTAACTAACTCCTGGTTAATGTCAAACAACCTTGATTTCCTGAATGCCAGTGTTTTGAATCAGGATCCTGATGGAGATGGGTTCAGTAGTTTGCAGGAGTGGGAAGCGAAGACCGGGCCAACCGATCCCGATTCGCATCCGCCATACGCTTCCAAAATTGAGATGATTTCCCGTCAGCAACAGCAATACATGCTTCGTTTCTCTGCTCGACCAGATGCTGATAGCTTTCAGATCATGCGCCTTCCGACAGGCAAATGGCCTCAGCGTGACAACTTCTATCTGAAAGTAGGGGAAGTTTCTGAAGATCAACAGTTTAAGATTGAGTCCTTCGAAGAAAAAAGAGCTCGAAATAACGTCGGAATTGAAGTGGATGCTTCGGTCCTCACCATCAAGCACTTACCCCAGGATAAGGACTTTCAGTTGATCCGGAATATCGATACCATTATCCCAACTTATTTCGCAGAATTGGCGTTCCCGCTTGATCCCGCGACACTTTCCGGAAACGACCGCTACGTGAAAGAAGGCGACGCCTTCAATATCGTTATCGATCCAGAGACAAAATACAGAGTTGTTAAGGTAAATGAAAATTCTGTAATTATTAATTACCAAAAGGGAGACTCACCCGAGCAAACAATTGAAATAAACAAGAAGTAAGTGTTGACACTTGCGTCATTTTCTGGTTTTGATTTGGGTTTCACAGCCTGTAGTCATTTCAGACCGTTGGAGTTGTAAATTTCTATGAAACACAGAACGATTCTCTCATCCGTTGTCACGGGAGTTATTCCCATGACAATGGTAATCGGATTTCTTTCCGGCAATGTGACCGTCAAAGGCGGTCCTGATGGATATGGTAGCGGAGGCGGAGTTCCCGCAATCGCGACCAATTATGTGATCCGACTTCAGGAGCGTGTAAAGAAAGCCGATGAAGCAGCCCTTCGCGGTTCGCAGCTGATGGCAGACGGCGATTATCAAGGCGCGATTGATCAGTATCGTGCCGCTCTTGATTTGCTTCCTGACGCCCCCATGACAGAGCCTCGTCGTCGCGCCTACATCAAGCAGTATGCACGAGCCAGTGTTCTCCTTGCGACTCAGCGGGCAGATGAGGGCCGCTACCCAGAGGCGATTGCTCTTGTTGAAGACGTGTTGCAGCCGAGTGTAGATCCAGACAACATCGATGCTAAGCGGCTCCTTGAGCGACTCAACGATCCTGATTACTATTCTCCAGCACTCACTCCTCAGCACCTTGAGCGTGTTCGCCGTGTTAAGTTGGCTCTCAAGACCGCGAATGGATTTATCAACATTGGCGATTATGACCGTGCCGACCGGGAGTTCCACAAGGCTCTCAACGACGACCCCTACAACATCGCCGCGCGACGTGGGCAGGAGAAGAACGAGCGTCATCGCCTCGATTATTATGATCAGGCCTACGACCACACACGTTCCCGTTTCCTCCGTGAGATCGCGGCCGGATGGGAAATGCCAGTTCCTGCAGGAATCGACGGTGGTCCAATCATTAATATTCCTACGGAGACGAGCACTACCGACATCCGACGCATTGAGGAGAAGCTCAAAACGATCATTCTTCCAAGTGTCGAGTTTGCCGAAACTCCTTTGAGCGATGCGTTGGATTTCCTCCAGCAGAAGAGCGTTGACCTCGACATCAATGAGAGTGACCCTGCCAAGAAGGGTGTGAACATCGTTCTTGATGCCGGCATTCTGGGTGGTGGTGGCGGAGCTGCTCCGGCTGCTCCCGCTGGTGTTGACGATGGGTTTGGATTTGGCGGTGGCGGTGGTGCCCCTGCTGGTGGTGGCGGAGGTGGAGGTGTTTCTGATACCTTGATTACTTTGCGCCTCACCAACGTACCGCTTGCTGAAGCATTGCGTTACACAACTAGTCTCGCTCAGTTGAAATATAAGGTTGAGCCTCAAGCTGTGTTAGTTGTGCCGCTCTCTACGCCAGATGCTGATATTTTCACAAATGTTTATGTTGTTCCTCCTACCTTCCTTTCGACCGACGCCGGTGGCGCGGGCGGTGGTGGCGGTGGTGCAGCTGCTGACCCATTCGCTGATCCAGTTGAGACTGGAGGAGGAGGTTTGAGAGCCGGTCGCCCTACGGCGAAGTCCGTTCTTGAGAATGCAGGTATTACCTTCGGACCTGGTGCCACGGCGATATACAACGGTTCGACTTCACAGCTGATCGTTAAAAACACTCAGGATCAGATGGAGCTGGTTGAGGCTTACATTGATTCGATTGAGCAGAGCGTTGCCAAGCAAATCTATATCACTTCACGTTTCGTGGAGATTGCTGAAGAAGACGGCGAGGAGCTTGGGTTTGACTGGTTGCTTGGACCTTTCAACCTTGGATCCAGCCAAAACGTCTTTGGCTCAGGCGGAACCGCCGGCAACGTAGTTGGTGCTGCGGCTGCTAATGACTTCTCGTTTGTAAACGCAGGAGTGCCTGTTGGAACCAACCCTTTCACGGCTGGACTCCGATCCGGAAGCCAAGCTATTGATGGGAATTCCATTGATGCACTCATTGCTGAGGCAGCTGGCGGTGGAGTGGGAACTTCTGCTCTATCTCCGGCTGTTTTCGGAATTGCTGGTGTTTTCACTGACCCACAGTTCCAAGTTATGATTCGCGCTCTCAGCCAGAAGAAGGGGGTTGACCTGCTCTCTGCTCCTTCGGTTATGGCTCGGAGCGGCCAGCGTGCGAAGATCGAGGTGATTCGTGAGTTTATCTATCCGACTGAGTATGATCCTCCGGAAATTCCGAACCAGGTTGGCGGAGGAATTGGTGGCGGAGCTGTCGAGGTATTTCCTGTGACCCCGGCAACACCTACCGCTTTTGAGACTCGCAATACAGGTGTTACTCTTGAAGTCGATCCTGTGCTGGGTGCGGATGAGTTGACGATCGACTTAAACCTTGCTCCAGAGGTTGTCGAGTTTGACGGATTCATCAACTACGGCAGCCCAATCTCGACAGCATCTACCAATTTGTTAACCGGTGCTCCCGAGCCGGTTATAATTACGGAAAACCGCATTGAAATGCCGATCTTTAACACTCGTAAGGTCACCACTCAGGTCACGATCTGGGACGGACAGACCGTCGCACTTGGTGGGCTGATTCGTGAAGATGTTCAAGATGTGGAAGACAAGATTCCATTCCTTGGAGACCTTCCTGCCGTAGGACGCCTCTTCCGCTCCAGCGTTGAACTTCACCTCAAACGGAACCTGACAATTTTTGTTAAGGCTCAGTTGATGGACCCTGCAGGTATGCCAATCAACGGCCGGATCAAGGATGAGCCTCTCCCAGAGCCTGTTCCACGTCCTCCGATTAATCCTCCTACCACGTTCGCTCCTGTTGGATCGATTCCTAACCAGAAGTAGATTCTTTGGAGTTTTGCTAGCTAGGCAATTGTGACAATTTAACGGGCGTGACTTCGGCAGGAGTCACGCCCTTTTTATTTTGATGATCACCATTGCAATTACCGGTGGCATTGCTTGCGGAAAGTCGACCATAGCCAGCAGTCTCCAGGATCGCGGTCCAGAGGGGCAGATTGCGAGGTTTGATTGTGATAGTGGAGTGGCCGAGCTTTTTGACGAAGACGATGTTAAAAAGAGGATTGTGAATCTCGATAAAAAGCTTGAGTTGCTCAAAGATGGAGAAGTCGACCGGAAACTTTTGCGTAAACGGGCGTTTGAAAGTTCTGAATTTCGTGAGAAACTGGAAAAGATTTTGCATCCGCTGGTTTTGAATCAGGTTCACGACTTTGTGAAATCTGTTTCTGGCAGGGCGAAGATTTTTCTCGTGGAAGTTCCTCTCTTATACGAAGTTGAGTTTCCTATCGAAAGAGACCTCGATCTTGTCGTTGCTTCGTCGAGGCAAACCCAGCTAAGTCGTCTGTTGGAAAAGCGAAATGTGAAACGAGAATTGGCGGTTCGGATTATTGAATCCCAAATGTCTTTGGAAAAGAAAATGAAACGCGCGGATATCGTGATCTGGAACGACGGATCAGAGCAATCCGCAGCCAGCCAGGTCGATCATCTGATTGAACGCTGTAGACCTATTTTTACCGTATGAGTGAACAAGCAACTGTAGAACCGGAAAATGATGCCCCAACTTCTGAGGCTGCGCCGGAGGAAGTGAAGGCCGTGCCTGAAAAGCCGGAAATCAAGGTTCCTGAAAAAATCGATTTGAATGACTTTCAGCAGCTATTGCTGAATGATTTACACGCAGCCGCACAGGAAGCTGATTTGCGTGTCGCAGGGGTTCGCTCCAAGCACCAGATCGTTTTTGAGTTACTGAAATTCTACGGAGCTCGGGGTACTGAAATTGAGGGGGAGGGGTTTCTCGATTATTCCGGCGACAATTTTGGATTTCTGAAATGGCCTGATTTCAGTTTTGCTTCCAACGCGGACGATGTCTACGTCCCAGCTGGATTGATCAAAAAACACCAACTTGCCGTTGGACAAAAATTGCGATGCAAGGTCCGTGCTCCTAGGGACCGGGAAAAATACCTTTCAGTTGAATCGATTCTGAGCGTAGAAGATAAGGATCTCGATTCATGGGAAAAGCCGGTGAATTTTGATAATCTGACCGCGCTCTTTCCAAAGGAGAGGCTCATTTTGGAAATGTCGGGGCATCCATCGGCTTCCCCTAGAGTGATCGACCTGGTGGCTCCTCTCGGTAAAGGCCAACGTGGATTGATTGTCGCGCCTCCTCGAGGCGGTAAGACGATTCTATTGAAGAACATCGCGGTTTCTATTCACAAGAACAACCCTGAGGCAGAGTTGATTGTCCTGTTGCTGGATGAGCGTCCGGAAGAAGTGACCGATTTCAAGGAGACCGTTGAAGCTTCAGTCTACAGCTCCACTTTTGATGAGTCGTCACGTCGTCACGTGGAAGTGGCTGACATGGTTTTGAATCGTGCCAAGCGGACCGTCGAAAACGGAAAAGACGTTGTGATCCTCCTCGACAGTCTTACTCGCCTCGCGCGAGCTCACAATTCTGCTAACCAATCCGGCGGTGGAGGCGGTGGAGGCGGTGGACGAGGTAAGAAAGGACGCCGTGGCGGAGGTGGGCCTATCGGAAGTGGTGGTATATCCCCGAAAGCCCTTGAGCGTTCACGTCGGTTTTTCGGGGCAGCGCGAAACGTCGAGGAAGGTGGTAGCCTCACGATTCTCGCGACTTGCTTGATTGAGACCGATAGTCGGATGGATGACGTGATCTTTGAGGAATTCAAAGGTACGGGTAACATGGAAATCACCCTTGATCGTGAGATGGCAGAGTCTCGTGTTTTCCCTGCAATCCACCTTCTTAAGAGTGGAACGAGAAAAGACGATCTTCTCTATAACGAGGAAGAGTTTCAGAGGATCAGCAGTCTTAGAAGGCAACTCGCCCAACGTCCTGCACCCGAAGCGATGGAAGTGCTTTTGCGTGAGATTAGAGCGACGAATTCCAACGTCGAACTTCTTCTGCGTGGAATTCAGTAGATGATCGTGATGTCTTCTTCATCGACGGAATCATTGGCTTCCGTGCCGGAAAGCTTTATCGACACGCCTGAGGCGTGGAAGTCCTTCGTCGACGAAGTAATTGCTTCGGGTCCTCTAGATGTTTGTTCGATTGATACCGAGGCAGACAGCATGCATTCTTATGAAACGAAGTTGTGCTTGATTCAGTTCTCCATACGTGACCGGCTCGCGATTATTGACCCCTTGGAGATCGGCTTGGGAAACCTTGTGGATTTCCCGGCTTTCATCGACCACTTTGATCAAGTGTGGATGCATGGGGCTGACTATGATATTTCGATGTTCTCTATGACCTTTGATTGGGCTCCAAAGACGATTCTCGACACACAGATCGCGGCACGTCTTTTGGGGATAACACGGTTTGGGTTGGCCAATCTTCTTGAGGAGGAATACGGAGTCAAACTATCCAAGCAGTCGCAGAAGGCCGATTGGAGTCGACGTCCGCTCAGTGAGAAGATGTTGGCATACGCTTTTAATGACGTCCGCTACCTCATTGATCTCGGTGAGCGCTTTGTTGAGCGTCTCAAGGATTGTGGTCGGCACCCTTGGTTTATTGAGAGCTGTGACTGCGCTCGCAAAAATGCTTTTGAAAGAGATTCCCGACCAGAAAGCGAATCGTGGCGGATTTCGGGATGGGGCAAATTGTCGCCCAGTGGATTGAATTATCTTCAGCATCTCTGGCAGTGGCGAGATGATGAGTGTCGTCACCTGGATCGGCCAGCCTTCAAATTCCTCGGGAACAAAGAACTTTTTCGCATGGTGCAAAATCTTGAAGCAGGCAAATCAGCCGAGCCACCGCACTACCTCAAGCCGCACTACGTTCGCCGTATGCATAAGTCGATTGAGAAGGCAGAAACAGTAGACGCCAAAGATTTTCCTGCGAAACGAGTCAGAGGAAATGGTATTCGGCTGGAGACAGACGAGACACGTTTTCGGTCGATTCAGAAGTTTCGGAATCAAAAGGCTGAAGAACTCGGGATCGAGGGAACCGTCATTGCGACTCGGCTGTCGATGGAAAAGCTGGCTTCTACGAATCTGACCGAAGAGGAGCAGTTGGATGGTCTGATGAATTGGCAGCGGGAAATTCTTTCTCCCGCCATCTCTCAGTGAACTGCTTGCAGGGCGGGGCCTCGCCCTGGATCTCCATGGCCCTTAAAAAGCGAAAATCAAACCCCGCGCAGCGAATCGCGCGCTCAATGCTTGGGTTCGCGGGGAAAAGGGGGCGACCTGAATTACTTAGTCGTCACCTTCTTTTTCTCGAGTTTTAGACCCATCTTCCGGTATAAGGTCGCGATACTGACACCGAGCATGGATGCCGTCTTTTCGCGGGAACCGCCGTTGTATTTCAGCGTTTCCCGGATGAACAACTTCTCCTGCTTGCGGATGTATTCGGATAGCAAGCCTCCAATTGGCAAGTGGTGAGTCGTTTTCTCGTCTTCATCGGTGATCTCGACTTTCTGAGTGACTTTCGGGGGTAGATCGACAGGACGGATCCGATTGTCTTCCGCAAAGGCGCAGGCGCGCTCAATGGCGTTCTGCAATTCTCCGACGTTCCCAGGCCAGCTGTATCCTTCGAGGAGGCGCTTGGCATACTTGTCGATCTCGGGAATACTTTGCCCGGTTCGCTCGGAGTAGCGAGTGAGAAAGTTTTGTGCCAGTGGCTCGATATCTTCTGGACGGCTCCGCAGAGGAGGTACGGTAATAGGAATCACCGAGATCTTGTAGTATAGGTCTTTTCGGAAAGTATTGGCTTCGATTGCCTCCTGAAGCGGCTTTGCTGACGAGGCAATGAATCGGACATCCATATGCTTGGGTAGGTCGCCCATCATGCGGCGCGTGTTGACCTCCTCAAGATAGCTGTCGAGCTTCGATTGAAGCCGCACGGGAAGAACCTGGATTTCCTCGAGCAGCACGGTCCCACCAGCAGCGCGGGAAAAAATTGTCTCGCTGCGGCTTGAAGAGGAACCGAAGAGTTCCGACTCCAGAAGTTCTTCTGGAAGAGCCGAACACTGGAGCACTTTGAATGGTGCGTCTTTTCGCTCGCTCGCGTTGTGGAGGCTACGCGCCACCATCTGCTTGCCAGAACCAAATTCGCCTTCGAGGAGGATGGGGGAGTCATTGTTCGCGATCTTGTCGGTCACACTGAGGATTTCCTTTACCTTCGCGCTCTCTCCGATCATGCCAGCACTAGGCAAGGAGATAGCAGAGGACTGAAAGTCAGTTACTTCGATTGTATCATCTTCGTTCCGCTTCTGGAGGCCTAGATCGACCGTGCGGTGAAGATCTGCCAGCTCAAATGGTTTCGTCAGATAGTCGAAGGCTCCCATTCGCATCGCTTCCACCGCAGTATCAATGGAACCGTTTCCAGTTACCATGATCACTTGCGTATCGGGATGGTGCTCGGCACCATAGCTGATGATTTCCAATCCGGTCATGTCGCCGATCAGCAGATCGACGATCATCATTTCGGGCTTGAATCGATCGAGGGCTTCAATTCCCTCCCTGCCGGTCTGCACGGCAGTTACTTCGTGTCCCTGCTGCCGGCAGGATTTGGCCATTAGATTGAGAATGGCGGCTTCGTCGTCGATTACCAGGATTTTTGCCATGAAAGAAAGAGCGGTTAAGTGGTGGATACTGATTGCCGGATTATTTCCGGATATGTGATATTACGGATATCTTAATTACTATTGCAAACGAAAAATCGCAAAAATGAGATTTTCACATTTACGAAAAGTTTCTATTCTGAAGAGTCTCTGATTGTGGATTGGGGGGATTTGGAATAAGATTATCACGATTTTTTGCTAATAAGCATGTCTGTGGGTCGTTTTAGTGCGTGTAGCATTGTTATGTCCGCCGTAGCTTTCCAAAATATGGAGGTTTCTCCCTGTGAATTAGTCGAGTCCGCCCAGGCGGATTTCGAAGGTCCGTTGACGGGCTACGCTGCACAACTGCTCGGTGGTGATTGGGAGCGTGCGAAAGACGTTGTGCAGGATACTTTCATCAAACTGCACCGTCAGGACCCTGAGGCGATTCGGGGCAAGCTCAAGAGCTGGCTTTACACCGTGTGCCGCAACCGCTCAATCGACGTGTTGCGAAAGGAAAATCCGATGATGACTTCCGGTGGTGAAGCATTTGAAAATATCAACGATGCCACGCCGGATCCAGCTCACGCGATGGAGCGGAAAGAGCGCTTCGAAGAAGTTCTTCGCTTTTTGGATCGACTCCCTGAGAACCAGCGCGAAGTCATTCGACTCAAATTTCAAGGAGATCTCAGCTATAAGGAGATTTCCGAGGTCACTGGCCTCAGTGTTAGCAACGTTGGCTTTCTGATTCACACAGGAATCAAACGCCTTCGCTCCTTGATGGATGTGCAACTCTCCTGAGTAATCTTTCTTATCTGCCTGTTTTATTCTGCCAAAACCATGAGCCATCAACCTGTCAATCCCGACGATCTTGACCTCACCGCGTATGCTTTGGGTGAAATGACGAATTCGGAGCGTATCGAGTTCGAAAATCGACTTCAGGATTCTCCAGATGCCCAGATTGAGCTGGAAGCAATGGACGAAATTACATCTCTTCTCTCCAGTTCGCTTCGCGATGAATGGCGTAAGGAGATGAAAGAACCTTCTTTGGAAGTTCTGCCTGGAGCCGAAGAAAGAGTCGTAACCGGACAATTCCGCACACCCAAGCGAGCCTATGTTGCCGCTGCCGCCGCTTTCGCTGCGCTTCTTGTTGCAGGGGCTGCGGTTCTGCCGAAGAAAGAAATTGCGGCTGAGAGTGCTATTGCGGCATCTACTTTGCCGACAACTCTCGATATTTCTCAGACCATCGACTTTCCCAGCCTGACTAGGGACATTTCCGTTCCTCAGGTTTTTCTGACCGAGGAAATAGAGAATCCCGAGAATCTCAATCTCGCTGCTGCGCTCGAAAATCTTGATGAGCTCGCTGCACCAGTCGATGCGTCTTACCTTGAAGCGCATGCTTTGAACTTGAAGTCGACTTCGCCTTTGACGTCCGTATCACTCGCGCAGAATGATGCGGATGCCCGTGTTGATTCCTACCTTCCAAATAATCGCCGGAGTTCACAGAGTCAGGGGCTGATTGAAAAGTTCCGTACTATGCGAGTGATGTCGCCGAGCTCTGAAAATGGTTCCGTTTTCGTCCGCGGCTATGTCGCAATGGACAGTGATTTGTATTCTGCTGAAGAGCCGAGCACCGGGCACTTCCTTCCCGGCTTTCGTCCTGTTTCCATGATCGGAAATCCTGTGCAGGAGACAGAGGTAGATCTTCGTATTCTTTCTGAGTTGCAGTCGATCCAGAGTGAACTGAAAGGCATTGTCGAAAAAATGCCGGAAGACTCCAAGCGACGCGAGCAACTCAAAGCGATTCTCGAGAGGAATCGCGAAGCGGTGACGGAGCTGAAAAGCGAGTTTTCGCACTGATCAATTTGCGCCCTGCTTGTCAGGTCGTAGACTAAACCTGTGGGGCCGGGCGGAGAAATCCGCCCGGTTCTTTTTTATGCCCGCGTCGCTCTTACTCGCGAAGAAAATCAGGGGGTGGAGAGAAAACTTGTTTGAAAAGGTTGATCTTTCCTGAGCCTTGTTGAAGATGCTTTTTCCCCCGTATCAGCACATTTTTGAAACCCGAATCCACCGAATCTGGTGCACGGTTGCGTCCCGCTACCGCTGCTCATGCAGGCGTCCTCGCTGAAATCGATCTCAGCAGGGAGCCTTTTCTTGGGGCCATATTCTCCGCCGAAGATTTGGAGAAAGGCAGATGGCTTGCTGATTCGGAGCAGGTGAAATTAGTCACTGCGAACGTCCAAGGCAATTTCGCCGGCATCTTTGGCCAGAGTCTGGCCACTCGGGAGCAACCGGCAGAAGAAATCAGCATGGTGGTCCATCGCAGCGATAGCGGCGATTGGAAGGTTGACGGTCGAGCTGGTCGAACGGGGCGGCCAAACGATGAGAGTGTCGTAGCTCTCCTGCTCGCGGCAATGTTGGACCGAGGAGTGATCGAGAGCGTTGCCGAGGGGAAGCAGGAGCTCGTATCACGCATTCATCTTTTCTCCTGCGACGTTCGGGCTGGCATTCTCCATTGGGATGACAGCGAGGCACGCGGCTTATTGGAAAATATGCCGCTCGCTCGAGTCAGCGGCGAGGATCCTCGAATCGAGACCCGTCTGCGTGAAATGGGGCTGAAGCGTCTTGTGGAGATGTATCCCTGGGACGAGATTGATGCGGACTGTCGCCAGTGCTATGCCTATTCTGCCGTGCGTCGAGGAATGCAGGAAGTGTTCTGGGCTGACTTTCTGACCAATCACAAAGGCGAATTCGAAGAGATGGGATGCGCGGTTTCTGTAAGAAGCGACTTTGGTTTGCAGGTTGTCGATACTCTCGATTTCTACGGCGATTTGCGAATTGGTGAAGACGGGAGTGATTGGTTCGGGTTCGAATACGGCGTTCGTCTTGGCGGGGAAAAAGTGAACCTGCTACCCTGCCTGATTCGCTATCTCGAAAGCCGACCGTCGGGTGCCACGCTGGAAACCATTGAAAAGTGGCCCACCAGAAAAAAGATCCCGATAGAGACCGGCGAGGCCGGCAAATACATCGCTATTCCGGCGAAAAAGCTTCATGCCATCCTTAGCATTCTCACGGAGCTATTCGATCGTGATTCGGTAGCGGAGGACGGGAGCCTGAAATTGCATAAGATCCGAGCGTCTCAACTTCTCCGCTACGAAGGGAATGAAGCTCTCGTCGAGTCCGCTCCGGAGACTCTCAAGGCATCTGCAACCGAGCTGGAAAAGCTCAAGCCAACTTGCGATGCCGAAGCTCCAACGGAGTTCCTGGCAACTCTGCGGCCGTATCAGCAGGATGGCTTCGAATGGCTTCAGTTTCTACGCGAGCAGGAACTTGGAGGGGTCCTTGCTGATGACATGGGACTCGGAAAAACGATTCAGACGCTCTGCCATCTACACTATGAAAAGGAACAAGGACGAGCCAATCTCCCAAGCCTCATTCTTGCTCCCAAGAGTGTCGTTCCCAACTGGGTGAAGGAGGCGAAGAAGTTCGTGCCATCGCTCAAAGTTCTCGAATTGCAGGGAGCAAGCCGGAAGAAATACTACCAAGTGCTTCGCTATTCGGATCTGGTTGTGACCTCTTATCCCGTGCTGCTTCGCGATGCGGAAGAACTGTTGAACCAACCCTTTCACTATGTCGTCCTCGACGAGGCGCATACGATCAAAAACACGACATCGCAGGTGACCAAGGTTGCTTACAAAATCGATGCGCGCCATCGGCTCTGTCTTTCCGGGACTCCGATCGAAAACAACCTCGGCGAGCTTTGGTCTTTGTTTCACTTCCTAATGCCCGGCTACCTTGGGTCGGAGGAAAGCTTCAACCGCTGTTTCCGAGCGCCCATTGAAAAAGATCGCGACGAAGGCTTGCGTAAGCGCCTTGCTGAGCGGGTCGCTCCGCTGATGCTTCGCCGGACCAAAACGCTCGTCGCTAAGGATCTTCCGCCGAAAAGTGAAATCGTCCGGACCCTCGATCTGCTTCCAAAACAGGTCGAGCTCTACGAAGCCGTTCGCGCTGCCGTCAGTCGCGAAGTTCACGAAGAAATTGAACGACTCGGGGCAAACAAGTCTCGACTTCTTGTTCTCGAAGCGCTCATGAAGCTTCGCCAGGTCTGCAATCACCCGAAGCTGCTCAAATTGGCTTCCGCGAAAAATGCACAGCGTTCAGCAAAGATGGATCTTCTCATGGAAATGGTTCCGTCCATGGTCCTGGCGGGGCGGAGAATCCTGATTTTTTCCCAGTTTACCGAAATGCTTGCCCTCATCGAGGAAGCCCTGCGAAAAGAAGGAATTCGATTTCTAACTCTGACGGGGCAATCAAAAGATCGTGGAAAGCTCTGTGACGATTTCCAGGCTGGGAAAGCATCCGTTTTCCTCATCAGCCTCCGGGCAGGGGGTACAGGGCTTAACTTAACCGCTGCCGATACCGTGATCCACTTTGACCCGTGGTGGAATCCGGCACTCGAAGCACAAGCGACCGATCGAGCTTATCGCATCGGCCAGAAGAATCCCGTCTTTGTATACAAGCTCATTACGTCGGGAACGATCGAGGAGAAAATCCTGCTGCTACAGAAAAAGAAGCGCGCGCTGTTTGAAGGAATTCTCGAAGGAACTCCGCAGAAGCTGGCTTTCTCCGAGGATGAACTCGATGACTTGCTCGCCCCAATGAAAAAGTGAGGGTCAGGAAGACCTAACAGGGATTACTCGAGCACCTAACCCCGCCACGTCACGGCTTACCTCTCTTACGCAAGGGCTTCAGAAAGGGCTGGGGCATTAAATCAGCTCAGTATACCAGTCCCGGCACCTTGCCATGGGCAATGAGACGGCCGCGGTCAGGATCGAGCTCAAAAATATCGACTCCGTTCCCGAGAAGGCCTTCGGCTGTTTTTCCGCGTGCGCCAAACACGTAGTGCGTGTCATCAGTCGGATTGAAACCCATATAGATCATGACGTGGGAAACACGATGGCCGGACTTCCAGGTTCCTCCCCAGAAGATGAGGTCGCCAGGGGAGAGCTTTTTCAAAAGCTTTTTCGAAGCCCCTTTCCCATGGACGTCATCAAGCAGCTTCTTTTTCTTCAGCCAGTAGTATTGATCGTAAGAAGTGCGGGGGACATCTTGGATGCCGATTTTATTCAGAACATACTGCACTGCTCCTGAACAATCGAGTCCGCCAGTTTTAGGGTTATCGGCCCCGAATATGTAATTCAGACCCATATCAGCAAGCTTGTGGGCTTCTTCCCGAAGTTGGTTGATGGTGGGGCCATCTTTGCGTTTTTCCTCTTCCTCCTTTTCGGTAGTTTCTGAGTCCTTTTCGTTCTCAAGAGAAACTTCCGTCTCGGGTGGGAAGTCGATTTCGGGAACGCTATTTTTCGGAAACAGCGACGAATCGAGCTTTGGAGCAGGTTGGGGGGGGATGGTAACTGATACTTTTTGCGAGATAGATTGCGCTTCGTCAGTTGACACGTTTTGCTTTATCGGCACGATCGGGCGAAAGGACCGCTCCTTCGGTCCACTGATTACGTGGATCGGAAGAAAGGCGATAAAAACAAGTAGGCGGATGAGAATGAATCGAAACCCCATCCCAGAAGATAAATTAGAAATCAATAAAAGTTAAATAAAAGTTTTAAAAATTTGCATAACGGATATTCATTCAACACCAGATAGGTATTCATCTTGTTTTCTCGGCAGGTCTCTGGAAAGTTCCACGCGATGAAAAAGATCGGAATCTTCTTTTAAGTAATTTTTCTTTTCGTGGTGGTTGGCTGGCTCGGCCTGACCTTCGTGTTTTCAAATTCTGTGGAGTCGTGGATTGATCAGGGCTTGGGGAATCGACGGGGCAGTTTGATTTTCAGAAAGGTGCTCATTTTGCCGGAGATATTAATTTAGGTGCATTCAATGTTACTTTCCCGGACGAGGGCGGAACTGCGAAGGTGGCTCTCGACAGCGGCACGGTAAGCGTCAATATGGCTGGTGGAGGCCCCGACAAGAAGCTCATGCTGGGAGACATGACGGTCACTTTTCCTTCCGCTAAAGTCGCAGCTCACGACTTTGCGATGGATATGTCGAACTTCATGATCGATGTCGATTCTGCGGAAAATGCAGGAAAGCTGGAAGGCTCGGCGACCTATTCGATTGGATCTCTGGAGTCGCCGCAATTAGCCGTGCTAACTGGCGGAGCTGATTTTTCTATCGCTTTCCCCATGAGTGTAAGTGTTCGCTACGGTGGCATGAGCACAGAAGCTACCGTCAAACTGGGGGAGGATATGGAGAATTTGGAGGCCGCTCAGGCGACATCAAAGCCGGGAGAGCAACTGGATATCGATCCAGCATTGTTGGATAGCATGGTAAACAATTTGTTCGATGCCCTGGCACCCGGAACGACTCTGGGGATGGCTGTGGGGTTGGGCGGATCGGATCCGGAAGCAAACGTTTTCGCTGATCTGGCTATCGATCTGAAGGGCGCCAAGAAGTTGCCTGAAATGAAGACGGTGCGCGAAGTCGTGAATGCGCTCGAGCTGAAGCTCGATCTGAATACTTCGAAAGCGGCCTTTGAGCATCCCATGCTTTCCCCGATGCTCGCACAGATGCAGATGATGGGAATTGGAAAGCGCACCGGTGGTGGCGCGATCTCTGCCACCGCTCAATTGGTCAAAGGCAAATTGAACGTAGATGGCAAGCCCTTCCCTCTGCCCATCATGCAAATGATCGACCCGCAACTGGATCAGCCAATCATGTGGGATCCGATCCTCGAAATGATCAAGGCTGGCATTCAATCAAATGCAGCGGGCCAGTAAATTTTCTGGCCGCCATTTATCATTCGCTTCTGTGCTTGAGGAATGGCTTTAGCCGGCTTTGCCGGTAGAGATGATTTCCTCGAATGGCTGGATCACGACAAATCCGTCGCCTTTGAACTGCATCTGGATCGATTCCCCTGAACCGCGTCCGACAAAGGTGCGGAGGGAGACATCCTTTTTGAATTCCGGCTGCAGAGTTCCTGACCACGCGATCGTTGCATTCGGATCGGTGCAGACTGGAGAGTCGGGTGTGACGCGCAGGGTGATCGGCTCGTAGTGGGAAGTGAAGGCGATCATGCCTGTGCCGGTGAGGCGCACGTTGAAAAGTCCGCCGGCAAGCATCGCACCAAGGTTTTTCATCATCGTAATTTTGTAGTCAATCGTCGGCTCGAAGGCGAGAAGGTCGTTTCCGTTAACAATGATCTCCTCGTTTTGCATGTTGATGATAATCACCTTTTTGCCGGAATCAGCGAGATAGACCTGGCCTTGGCCAACTGCCTTGGTGAGGGACGCGCCTTCACCGCTGACTGCTTTTTTGAGAAGGTTTCCTACGCCCTGGTCGAGCATTCCTTCGCGCTTAAATTTCACATCGCCGCGATAGGCAACCATGGAACCCATCTTGGTCCAGATTTCTCCATTGAGATTCAATTCGAGGAGGCGCGGGGTCTCCAATTCGAATACGCCCTGGCCTCGGTCGCGCTGAGCGGAGGCTTGGATAAACTCATGAAGAGAGTAGCGGGCGGGTGCGTCAGTAGTGGAAAGCGGTGGTGTATCCATGGATAAAAAGGTCCGACGAATGGCACCTTCTGTCAATGAAGGGAAATGGGATGATGATTCACCAGATTGAACAAAAAGTGGTGAATCGGCTTCGCCAGGTGACCTCCGCGATTCGGCAGACTGGTGACAAGCAGGTCGACATCATCAAGTCGCGCGCTGAGCGTGAGGCATCGATCGAATTTGCGAAGGCCCATGCAGTGTGGCCTTGCCTTGTAGGAGAAGCTATGAAAGAAATTGGAGAAGATCCCGAGGTGGTCGATACACTCTTTTCCGTCTTGGAAACCCAGGGACTGCTTGCGGGAAACGGAGAAATCATTCTCCCGCCCGAAGGCGGGGCGGCCAGCAGTGCGATCACGGCACTGGAAGAAGCGGAGGAAGGCGGAACGCAGCCCCCTCCGATTCGATAGCTTTTCGATCCTGTTAGCGGGTGAATCGTAAACCGGGGTGTCTCCCCCGGGATCGAAGGGTGTGTTCACCTCTTGACTTTCCCCCTGCGCCGCGCATTTTCGGACCGTAAATTTTTACTCTATCTATTGCTATGTCCACGTCCCCAGCACCCGAAAAGCGCGATTTCCAGGCCGAGGTTAGCCAGGTCCTCGATATCGTCATCAATTCGCTCTACACGGATAAAGAGATTTTTGTCCGCGAGCTTGTTTCCAACGCCTCCGATGCACTGGAGAAATTCCGTCACCTGCAACTATCGGAAAACGACGTTCATCAGCCGGACCTTCCACTGGAAATTCACGTTTCCGTCGATGAAGAGGCGAAGACGATCACGATTGCTGATCATGGGCTCGGAATGACGCGCGATGAGTTGCACGAGAATCTGGGCACAATTGCTCACTCCGGCTCGAAGGCATTCGTCAGGGCGATGGAAGAATCGAAGCAGAAAGAAAGCGCTTTGATTGGTCAGTTTGGAGTTGGTTTTTACTCCGCTTTCATGGTTGCCGACGAAGTTACTGTTGAAACACGTTCCTGGAACACGGATGGCGAAAGTCTCGTCTGGAAAAGTGACGGCAAGACTGGCTACGAAATCGAGGAGGCTAAGGGAGAGACTGACCGCGGATCGAAAATAACGCTCAAGCTGCGCGAGGACACCGAGGAATTCGCTGCTGACGGGCGTGTGAAGCAGATCCTTGAGACCTATTCCAACTTCGTTTCCTTTCCCATTCTCATCGGTGAAGATCGCGTCAATACGATCGAGGCGATCTGGAGAAAGAAGAAGGCCGAGGTCACTGACGAGGAATACAACGAGTTCTACAAGTTCTCTGCCAAAGCCTTCGACGATCCTCGCTATCGAATGCATTTCAGCTCGGATATGCCGATCGAGATCAATGCCTTGCTCTTTGTCCCTACGGAAAACACCGAAATATGGGGAATGGGGCAGATGGAGCCGGGCGTTTCTCTCTACTGCAAAAATGTTCTCATTGACGACAAGCCGGAGGGCCTTCTTCCCGAGTGGTTGCGCTTCCTCCGAGGTGTCATTGATAGTGCTGATATCCCGCTCAACATCAGTCGTGAGTCGATGCAGGACAGCGGTCTTGTACGCAAGCTGAACCGGGTTGTGACGAAGCGATTTCTCAAGTTTCTTGATGGAGAGGCCAAAGGCGATACCGAAAAATATGCTGAATTTTACTCGAAGTTCGGACGATTTCTCAAGGAGGGAATCGTGGTCGATTTTGAACATCGCGAGAGTCTTTCCAGATTGCTTCGATTCGAGAGTTCGATGACGGAGAAAGGCGAGGAAACTTCTTTCGCGGATTACCTGACACGAGCAAAGGATGGACAAGAGAAAATCTACTATCTTACTGGTGCCGATCGCGCCACGATCGAGGCCGGTCCCTATCTTGAGGCGCTCAAGTCTCGCGGATTTGAGGTGATCTATTTCTTTGATAACATCGACGAAGTCCTCCTCCAGCATCTCCGTGAATTTGATGGCAAGGAATTGGTCTCAGCCGCCAGCGCGAATCTGGAACTCGACGATGATGTCGAAGTGGAGGGCGATGCCCTCAACGAAGAGAAAACAGAAGCCCTCTGTTCTTTTCTCAAAGAGGAGTTTGGCGACAAAGTCAACAAGGTGGAGGTTGGAAAACGTCTCGTCAGTTCCCCTGTCGCAGCACTCGTCCCAGAAGACGGAATGAACGCCCAGATGCGTCAGATGATGGCGGCGATGAATCCAAATGAAGCGCTTCCTGCCGTCAAAGTGGAACTGGAAATCAACCCGCGTCACGAACTGATTCATCAGCTTGCAGAAGTGCAGGAGTCGAATGAGGAGCTTGCTAAGTTGGTTGCCGGTCAGCTTTTCGACAATGCTCTTCTCAGTGCTGGATTGCTTGAGGATCGAACCGATCTGATCGATCGGAATTTCCGCCTCATGGAAGAGGCGATGAAAAAATAATCGTTTTCTTTGCAACTGTTTGTTCTGCCCGGCGTTGATTCTTTCATCGCCACTGGCAATCCGCTGGGGCAAAGAAAACACCTACTCTATTTTGAAAATGAAAAAACTTCTCGTAGTGGCGACCGCAATGGTAGCTGGACTCGCAGTTGGTATTGCTCAAGCTGAAGATGAAAAAGGCAAGGGCAAAGGAAAAGGCAAAGGGGGCGATCCAGCCAAGCGTGCCGAAATGATGATCAAGAAGCTCGACAAGGACGGCAACGGCACGCTCTCCAAGGAAGAATTCGCTGCTAGTCCCATGGGCAAGAAAGCTCAAGAAGCTGGAAAGGGCGACATGGTCGGCAAAATGTTCGCAGGTCGTGATAAGAACTCCGATGGTCAACTTGACAAGGCGGAACTCAGTGCTCCTCGCAAAGGTGGCAAGGGAAAGCCCGGTGGTGATAAGGGAGAAGGCAAAGGAAAGCCAAAGCCTGACGGCGGTGAAAAGAAGAAAGCTGAGTAAGCCCTCGATTCTACAATCGCAGTAAACTTTGAAAACCCGCTCTCGCGAAAGCGTTGGCGGGTTTTTTCTTTCCTATCTAGATCCCATAATTTCTCGAATCATCGTGTCAGCCCGATCGCCGTATCCGCCGCCGAAAAGCACGAAATGATTGAGAATATGATAGAGGTTGTAGATTGTCTCCCGAATCGGTTCCGGCTCGGGAAACGTTTCGCGGTAGGCTTCGTAGAATCCAGGGCCAAACCCACCGAAGACACGAGTGAATGCGATGTCTGCTTCACGGTCTCCCATGTAGCTGGCAGGATCAAAGAGAACTGGATCTCCATTCATATCAAAACTGGCATTGCCGCCCCAGAAGTCGCCGTGAAGTAGCGAGGGAGAAATATCAAGAGAAGAGAGGTGGCTGTGAACAGCGCCAAGAAGTCGGCCCTCATCCTGGAAAAGCTTTCCCCGCTTTGCTGCGAGTTGAAACATATGCTCAAGCCTATGTTTCGTAAAAAAATCGGCCCATGATTCTGTCCAGGGATTGGGCTGTGGGGTTGCACCGATGAAGTTGTCGTAGTCGGCGCCGAAGCGATCATCGCCGAAGCGATCATCAGCGGCGGAGTGCAAACGAGCAAGAGCCTGGCCCATCTTTCGAGACGAGTCTGAATCGCTTGGATTTGAAAGAGAAATGGCTTCTAAGACAAGGTAGGAAGTCCCCGCCATTTCTCCAAAGTGAAACGGCCTTGGGACGCGAATCGTTTCAGTCGAAGCCAACCACTCCAGACTGCGAAACTCTGTTTCAAAGAGTTTCAGGGCCTCGGAATTGTTCTGTTTCACAAAAAGTGAACCACCTCCCTCTATTTCGAAAATGGCAGACTGGTGGATGCAGCCCCCGGACACGGATTTTCCAGAAGATGGCAGAACCCGGAATCCCGTTTCGGTCTCGATTTCACGAACGATTGCAGATGAAATCATGGGAGAGCGTTTTCTTTCCACCTCTGGAGAAACGCGGCACAGCCATCCTCAAGCAGATCGAGAACTTTCTCAAAACCCTCCGGCCCACCATAGTAGGGATCCGGGACTTCTTGTTCCTCGTGCACTTCGCAGAGTTGACAAAATCGAATGAGCTGTGCTGTTGGATTCGGGCAGCGATTTCGAACATCCAAAAGATCCTCGTAGTTGCTGTCGTCCATCGCAAAAATCCAATCAAAATGGGCAAAGTCATCTGGACTCACTTGCTGGGCTCTTCCTTTCATGTTAATTCCTCGGTTTTGTGCAGCGGCAGTCATGCGGGAGTCAGGTCGCTTGCCAATGTGCCAGCTGGCTGTGCCTGCCGAGTCGATTTCGAATTCGTCAGTTAGTTCCTCTTGCTCGATTAAATGACGCATCACATTCTCACCAGATGGGGAGCGGCAGATATTTCCAAGGCAAACGAAGAGTAGGCGGGTTGGCATGTCGAAAGGGAGGATAAGAAAATGTCTTGAGAAAGAATGGCCGAATGCTTGGCAATTTCAAATGCTGCCGTCATGATTGCGTAGCTCGCAGTGGATTGTTGCGGATGTTTTCTTTTGCCAGATAACCATGACTGAAATTTCTAACCGTCGCCATTTCCTCAAAACGTCATCTTTCATCGTGGGCGCTTCTGCTGCGCCCTTTATTCGTGCTCAATCGAAGTCGGGTAAGAAATACAAGACCGCATTGATCGGTTCCGGTTGGTGGGGGATGAACATTCTTCGTGTCGCGATTGAACATGGCAGCTGCGATGTCGTGGCGCTCTGCGATGTCGATTCCGATGAATTGGAAGTTTCTGCAGATGAGGTCGAAGGACTCACCGGAAAAATTCCCAACATGTATCGCGACTACCGGGAAATGTTGGAGAAAGAGGATATTGAGATCGCGATTATTTCGACCCCGGATCACTGGCATGCTCTCCAGGCAATCGCCTGCGTCGAAGCCGGTGCTCATGTATTTGTCGAAAAACCAACCGGACACACCATCGGCGAAAGTCGGGCCATGGTCGAAGCAGCCAAGGCTGCAGATCGCGTCGTGCAGGTCGGTATGCATCGCCGAATCGGTCCCCACCACGTAAGTGGAATGAAATTTCTCAAAGGGGGCGGAGCTGGCGATATTGGAATGATTCGCGCCTTTGCGCACGGTGGCGGTGGCCCCGAGGCACCTACTCCAAATCAGGATGTTCCCGAGAATCTCGATTGGGATCTCTACTGCGGTCCTGCTCCGATGCGGCCTTTCTGTAAAAGAATTCACCCGGGAGGATTTCGAAATTTCCTCGACTTTGCCAACGGTACCCTCGGCGACTGGGGAGTGCACTGGCTCGATCAGATTCTCTGGTGGTCAGAGGAGAAATACCCCAAGAAGATTTACTCAACTGGCGGGCGTCCCATCAAAGGGGAGCCGGTTCTTAACGAAAAAGAGCAAACCACCGACGCACCCGATCACCAGGTTGCGACTTACGAGTTTGAAAATTTCACCGCTATTTGGGAGCACAGGCGTTTTGCTGGAAACGATGCGGAGAAATCACGCGTTGGCTGCTATTTCTACGGCACCAAAGGCACCTTTCATATGGGGTGGCGTGATGGATGGACCTTTTATCCTACAAAGGGCGAGCCCATTCACGAGGATCCTCAATTCGATAACGAAAAAGATGGCCACAACGTTCCACCGCTATGGCGCGACTTCGTCGAGTGTATCGAAGACCGCAGTCGTCGTCCTGTCGCCGATGCCGAAATCGGCCACCTTGCGACAAACCTGAGCTTGCTTGGCATGATCAGCTGGAAAGTCGGTCGCAGTATCAGGTGGGATGGGGCAAAAGAGATGATCCCAGGTGACGAAGAGGCCGCGGCCATGCTCACGAGGGACTACCGCGCCCCATGGGAGTATCCTGTGGTCGGATAAGCCCTGCTTCTCGGAATATTTTTTTCACTTTTACTATGAAACTAATTCTCGCACCCTTCCTACTCCTCTTTGGCGTCACAATCCTTGCGGAAGATCGCCCGCCCAATTTCATTCTCATCTTCGTTGATGACATGGGATGGATGGATCTTTCCTGCCAGGGGAGTGATTTTTACCAGACCCCCCATATCGATCGGCTCGCTTCCGAAGGTATCCGGTTCACCGATGGTTACGCAGCCTGTGCTGTGTGTTCTCCGACGCGGGCAGCAGTGCAGACGGGGCGTCATCCGCATCGCCTCGGCGTGACAGACTGGATCCGTTCCCGCTTTCAGCGCGGGAACCTGGGAACTCCTGAGTCGAACCCAAGCGAGTATGTCGGTTCACCCAAGCGGAAATTGCTCTGTCCACCGAACCCTTTCTGGATGGAGCATGAGGAAATTACCATCGCGGAAGCGCTTCACGAAAATTCCTATCAGACCGCTTATATCGGGAAATGGCACCTTGGAGATCCTGACTGGTTTCCCGAGCACCAGGGTTACGTTGAGAACCGGGGAGGTTGCGATTACGGGCAGCCTCCTTCGTATTTTGATCCATTCAATCAGCCCAAAGGACGGCATGAAACTCTGCGCGAAGGTATTTACAAGCTTCCAGGTCGAAATCCGGGAGAATACCTGACGGCTCGCGAGGCTGACGAAGCCGTTGCGCTGATCGAGCAGTGGAAGGATGAACCATTTTTTATTCAACTCTCCCACTATGCGGTGCATACGCCAATTCAGGCGACTGATGAAATGGCCGCAAAATACAAAGACTCTCCCGGAGCTACCCAGAAAAATGCGAAGTATGCAGCGATGGTTCAATCAGTCGATGACTCAACTGGAAAGCTTCTCGCGGCGCTGGAAAAGCACGGTATCGATGACAACACGGTGATTCTTTTTACGAGTGACAACGGCGGTCTCGATAACAAGAATAATCCGACCGACAACGCTCCGCTGCGCAGCGGAAAAGGCTATGCTTACGAAGGCGGAATCCGCGTTCCCTTTATCGTTCGTTGGCCGGGAGAAATCCCTGCGGGCGCAGTCAGCAACGCGCCAGTCACTTCCGTGGATATTTTTCCCACCTTCCTTGACTTAGCCGGTGTCGAGAAGAAGAAAGGTCACCAGGTCGACGGGCTGTCCCTTACTGAACACCTGAAGTCAGGCGGGAAAGTGCGGATCGATCGTGAAGACCTGATCTGGCATTTTCCGCATTATCGTCATCCGCCTGGTCCCTATTCCATCCTGAGAAAAGGGGATTGGAAACTGATCAAGTGGTGGGAAGGTGGCCACGAACTCTACGATTTGAAAAACGACCTTTCCGAAGAAAACAATCTTGCCCCTGAGTCACCCGAGACGGTGAAGAATCTCGATGATTGGCTGGTGCAATTGCTCGAAAAAAGCGAAGCCAAATTTCCACGTCCTAATCCGCAATATCAGGCGTTGAAGAATTGAGGTATTTCAGTAGAGCAGACTCAACCCTGTTGAGTTGCCGACCTTACCCTGTTGAATCACAGATCTGACAGGGCTGAGGGTTTGATGATGGGAGTGGGACCTGCTGCTTCAGCTGCCTCCATATGGTGAATCTGGCGACTGAAGTCACCGCTCCTTTCAAAACTGGAAAAGCCGATTTTCTTTAATCGCGGCGTCGCAAACGGGACTCTTTTTGCTACCGTTTTCCCATGTTCTTGAAACGCCTTTTTCTGATTCTCTCTATGCTCGCTGCGGCGGATACGATTCACGCCGCTGATCTTCCTAATATTCTCTGGGTTTCTTCGGAGGACAATGGACCACAGCTAGGCTGCTATGGAGACGAGTATGCGGTTACGCCCAATCTAGATTCGTTTGCTAAACGCAGCCTACGATACACCCGGGCCAGTTCCAATGCTCCTGTTTGTGCGCCAGCTCGGACGACGATTATTTCCGGAGTGTTTCCTCCTGCTACCGGAGCGGAGCACATGCGTTCGTTTTTACCGCTGCCGGATTCGATGAAGCTCTTCCCAGCCTATCTTCGCGAGCTCGGCTACTACTGCACGAACAACAGCAAGGAAGATTACAATCTCGCGAAAGGCGAGGATGTCTGGGATGAAAGCGGACGCAATGGCCACTGGAAGAATCGCGCGGAAGGGCAGCCTTTCTTCTCCGTATTCAACTTTACGATTTCACACGAGTCGAAGATTCGGAATGAGATCGACGAAGAAAACCGCATTCATGACCCTGCCAAAGTCACAATTCCGGCATACCATCCCGACACGCTGGAGGTGAGAAAAGATTGGGCACAATACTATGACCGCCTCACGATGATGGATGCAGAGGTCGGCGCTGCCTTGAAAGAGCTGGAAGAGGCCGGGCTCGCCGAGGATACTATCGTTCTCTACTGGGGAGATCATGGTTCTGGAATGCCACGCAACAAGCGCTGGCCCTACAATTCCGGACTGCACGTGCCGATGATGATTCACGTCCCGGAGAAATGGAAGCCGCTTGCTCCAAAGGAATATGAGACCGGCGGAACGAGCGATCGCATGGTCGGCTTCATCGACCTCGCACCGACAATGCTGAGCCTTGCTGGGGTGGAGCCGAAGGAGTGGATGCATGGAGACGCCTTTGCCGGCAAGTTTCAGGCCGAGGGCGGAGAATACAGCTACGGTTTTCGAGGGCGAATGGACGAGCGGTATGATCTGGTTCGCACGGTGATGGGGAAACGTTATGTCTACCTTCGTCACTACATGCCTCATCGGATTTATGGGCAATATATCGATTACATGTTTCAAACTCCGACGACTCAGGTTTGGCACGACATGTTTCACGCGGGCGAACTGAATGAAGCCCAGTCGCATTTCTGGAAAACGAAGCCAACCGAGGAATTGTATGATCTTGAGACGGATCCTGATGAAGTAAACAACCTGGTAGGCAAAGCCGAGCACGCCGAAGTGCTGGAGAAAATGCGAGCGGCTCACGCGTCCTGGGAAAAGGAAATTCGTGATATTGGATTTTTGCCTGAAGCGGAAATTCACAAGCGCAGTGCTGGCTCGAACCCCTACGAGGTGGGGCACGATTCTGAGAAATACGATTTCGACGCGGTTTTTGCGGCAGCCCAACTAGCGTCCTCCCAAAAAGAAGAAGACATCCCTGCGATTGTGAAACTGCTCGATGACGAGAATCTTGCGGTTCGCTACTGGGGCGCGATGGGCCTGTTGATTCAGGAGGAAGTCGGCGTAAAAGAGGGGCGCAAGGCGCTGAGAAAGGCACTGAAGGATGACTGCGCCAGTGTTGCGATTGTCGCTGCAGAAGCTCTCGCGAGGTTCGGCCCGGAGAAAGGTCGAGCCAGAGCCGTGGAAGTCATTCTCAGCCACGCCGACCAATCGGCAGGCGATGTCTTCGAGGCGATTCTCGCGACCAATGCTTTGGACTATGTTGATGATCTTGCCAAGCCCCACCTGGAGAAAATCAAAGCACTCCCAAAGAAACCGGGAAAGCCTGCTCCGCGTGCGGATAAATACGTCAACAATCTCATCAAGAAGATCTTGATGGACTTGGAGGAGTGACCCTTTCAAGGGCAACTCCCTGCGCTACTTCAGTGATAGGAGCCACGCGACCAAGTCTCGCAGTTCTTCCGGAGGGAGCGTTTGCTCCAATCCTGGAGGCATGAGGGACGTGGGTATTTCGATGAGGGAAACGACATCTTCTCTCGGCACTTCGTGGCGCTGCCCGGCGGGGTCGATCACAACGACAGCGGCTGCGGTTTGGCTCTCGATTAGGCCGAGCAGAGAGGACTGTCCATTTTTCCTCGTCACTTCGTAGGTGTTGAAGTCGCGAGCAATGGATTCGTTTGGATAAAGCACGGACTCGAAAAGATCCCGAGCTGAGCGGATTCGTCCGATGGTCGAAAGGTTTGGACCCACATTTCCACCAATTTCGCCAACGCGGTGGCAGACGATGCAGGTTCCCTTTCCGCTCTCAAAAATCGCTTTGCCTGCTTCGGGATTGGCATTCTCAAAATCGGAGAGGAGGGATTCGATCCGTTCACTTTTCTTCGCCGACTCAGCTTCGACGGCGTCGATCTTTTTCTCCAATTCCGGATTCACGGAATCGGGATAGGGGCGGAATATCTGGCGGAGACGATCTAGGTCGAGGCTCGCAAAAGCGGGGGACTTCACCAGCGATGCGGAAAGGGCGGCGGCTTCGTCATCGCTGACGACTCTGCGAAAGAGAACCATGAGAGGCGCTGTTTCAACAGGGGAGAAGAGGTGGGCGCGCTTGGCGACTTCGATACGGAATGGCCCGGTCAGGCGCGACTGGGAAAGGATCGCTATGGCTCGGTTTCGAGTTTCGATATCGGTTTCTTGTTCGAGCACATCGATGAGCAATTGAAAGGCTGCTTCGGAAAGGGCGCCCTGTTGCTTCGCGGCAGCGCGAGCTGCTCCGAGTCGAGTGAGCCGCGGCAGTTCTGGATTTTCGGCGAGGGCAGCGAGCTCAGCTTCGAAACGCTTTCCGGGTTCTTTTGCAAGGACTTCCAGAGTGAGATCCTGGAGATCGAGACCAGCACTGGAGCTCAGGAGGGTAGCGAGTAGTGGTTCCCAGTCCGGTTCGATTGAGAGTTGGGGGGCACTGGCTAAGGCAGTCAGGGCAAGTTGAATCGAGGATTTGTCTTCTGATTTGAGAAGCGATGTGAGAAAAACCTGCATCGGTGGTGTATCGGTCAGTGCAGGGATAATCTCGGTGAGTGTTTTGCGTTGCTCCTCGGTAAAGGGGGGCTCCCATTCAAAAAATCGATTCGCAAGAGCGGCATCCCAGCTGGGGTGTCCGAGTGCGATATTGGACGCAGTGCCCCGGAGGGCTGGGTTCGCAGAGTCGAGGTGATGAAGTATATCGAGAGCCTCGAGGTCGGCCGAGGGCATTTCTTCTAGGGCGCGAATGACGCCTGCGACGATGCGCGGGTTTTCCGACTGGAGTCCCGATCTCGTTGTTTCCGGGTCGTCGATTTCGATGAGCGCGTAGATTAGCGAATGCTCGAGCATGCGGTCATTTTCGATGCGACCAAGCCGGCCGAGAATGGCTCCGATCGCGCGGTTTTCGGCCATGCTACCAAGCGCGACTGCAGCCTGTCGCGCCACGGGAGGCTCATCACCGCGAACGATGGCAGCGAGTGCGCCAGATATGGTCTTGTTGCGCTTGAGTTCGATGTCGCGTTCGGCGGGCTGGTTTGCCGCGACCGATTGCCAGTTGCGGGTGACACTGATCGCGTTGCAGGCTGCCTGGCGGACAGTTGGATCAGGGTCGAGCAGAGCTTCGTGAATGAGGTCGGCAGCTTCGGAAAATTTGAGTTTTGCGAGCGTCCAGACGGAATTTCGCCGTGCCGTAACGGTAGAACTGCTATCTCGCAGGATGCGTTTCAGTTCCGGGATGGCGGGGTCTCCGCGTCCTGCCAATTCAAGACCTGCTCGCTCGCGCAACCAATACTCGTCAGCATCGAGCATTGTAGAAACCGCTTCTGCGGTGAGCTTTTCCCAGTTTGGATATTTGGGCGCAGAAAAGGATTCGCCTTTTCTGGAAATGCGCCAGATGCCACCGGCCACCTCGGGTTTGGCAATGTGAGAAGTGGGGCAACCAATCCGAAACCAGCCCCCGGTATCAATTGCGAGCAGGTCGCCGTTGTGATCCTCCATCACATCGGTGATGTGCGCGTCGGGGGCCTTCATGTGGAAAATGACTTGGGTTTCGGCGGCGAGAAAACCAGACCCCTCTCGGGTGAAGCGAGTGCGTGTCAGCTTCGACGTATTGAAGTGGGAACAGATCCATTGGTCTTGCCAGTCGGAGTTCAACTTTCCGCTGCGGTATCGACACATTCCTGATACGGCGACGTGGCCAAAGTTATGAACTTCCGGAAGCAAATCGCCGGTGCGCGGCAGATCGATGATCGCTTGTTCCTGATCATAGCGAGGATAGGCTCCTCCATGCACCCAGTGCGTCAGAGTGTCGCCACGAGGGCGGCCGTAAAATAGGTTTATAGACCCGACAATTTCGCCTTCTTCGGTAAAGTCTACCTCGACCGGATTGTCCATTCCACCTCCGGCAAATGGTTTCGCGTCGTCGCCGCCTGGATTGCACGACCAGAGCCGAGCCCCTTTTCCAGTCATCGTGATTTCGCCTGTGTCAGGATCTGGAACCGCATAGCCTTTCCTTCCGTGGCACCAGAAAATGCGTCCGTTCGGATGCAGAAAGGGGCCGTGAGTTGAGGCCGCGTTCCCTGTGAAGTCAAGCCCTGTCACAAGCTCTTCCCGAATTTCAGCAACGCCATCTCCATCGCCGTCGGTGAATTTCCAGAGACTCGGAGGCGACATCACATAGAGAGAGTCGTAAAGCCAGAGTGCCCCTTGTGGAAATGTTAGTTGATCGGCAAAGGTGGTGGCTTTGTCGTAGACGCCATCCTGATCCGTATCGACGAGCAAGCGGATTGAGTTGGGGAGTTGCTCAAGGAGTTCGTCTTTTTTTAGATTCAATCCCGCATTTTCCGAAACAAAAAGTCGGCCGCGATCATCAAGCGCGGTCATGATCGGATGCTTCACGAGGCCCGGTTTGACCGCAGAGGTAACCTGAAAATCGTCAGCTACCTCGAATGATTGGGCCGGGAGAAATGTCGGTGACAGAAGAGTAGCGAACAGGAGGGAGGAGAGGTTACGATTCATCGCAGGGGAAGCTTGCCTGAGATTGCCGGAGCTGGCAATGCCTGAGAGGGGCGTCAAAACGGTGATTTGACGCCCATGGCGCGAAGCGCGCACCAGCCAACGATTGCTTCAAAAATTCCGAAGGCACCGAGGGTGCAGAGTCCGCAGCCCCAGAATGCATGATCGGTTTTAAGGATGAGATAGAGTCCGGTCGCGAGCATCGCGGCACCGAGAACGCCGCGGAAGATCCGTCCGCCGATTCCGATGTTGCAGGTCCATTTTTTCATGACTGAGGGGGATTTGCACTACCACCCCGCGCCCTTCATCTTCGTTTGGATCCGGCAGAGATACATGTCGGCGGTCATGTAGAGAATAGTTCCATCGTTGCCCCATCCGCAGTTGGCAGTTTTTTCTCCGGTCGAAATTCGGCCAAGCAATTTCCCATCAGGGTTAAAAACGTAAACGCCGCCTGGACCTGTCGCCCAAATGTTACCTTTCTCGTCGACCTTCAGTCCGTCAGGTAATCCGGGAAGTCCCTTTTTGAAGTTTTCGGTAGCATCGTAAAAGAGTGTTCCTTCTCCCAGTGTTCCGTCCTCGTTGACTGGGAACGATTTCCAGATCGCAGCAGCCGGGTCAGACTGGGCGACGTAGAGAGTTTTGAAATCGGGTGAGAAAGCGATCCCATTCGGGCGCGTCATCTCTTTGGTGAGGAGTGTGACTTCGCCGTCCGGGGCAAGCCGGTAGACGCCGCAGAAATCAAGCTCGCGGCGTTGGTCATCGTATCGCTTTGGCAGGCCGTAGGGAGGATCGGTGAAGTAGATCGTTTCGCCATCCGGGCCGAGGCAGGCATCGTTCGGGCTGTTGAGACGTTTGCCTTTGTAATTGTCGACGAGGGTTCGTTTGCCGCCACCCTTTGTCAGAAGCGAAAGTCGGCGGTCGCCGTGCTCGCATGAGATGAGTTGGCCCAGCTTGTCGAGAAGCAGTCCATTGCAACCGGGTTCGCCACCATAGGGTTCTACTCCGGTATAGCCCGAAGGTTTCAACCAGGTGTCGGCTCCTTTTCCCTCTTCCCATTTCACGACCCGGTTGTTGGGGATGTCGGAAAAGAGAACGTGGCCGCCGTATTCGTGATCTTTTTCGGGAACCCAAACTGGACCTTCGGCCCAAAGAAAGCCCGAAGATAAAACCTGGATTTCGGCATTCTCATCTACCAATTCGTGGAATGCCGGATCATTTATTATTAATTCACCTATCGTAGGGAAGTTAGTGGAGTCCTGACAAATACCAGAATGGGTTGTAAAAATGGCGAATGTGAAAAAGAGAGCGACTAAGGTTAGCTGCGATTTGCGATTCATGTCGATGGGTTGATTATACTGCCAAACGATTTGTTAACAGACAGATGAGTGATAAGGCAAGCGGGAAGGAGCCGGAAAATCGTATGCACGATGACGATGACGACGTGACGATGCCGGTCGGTGCGGAAGTTCCGGTCGACCCCGAGGCGGGCGACCAACTCGACATTGTGGATCGCTGGTGGGATGAAAGAGAAAAAGAGAAGGAAACAAGGACAGAGGATAGGGAAAGGCCGAATGTGCTTGATGATATTGGATTGACATCTCGCCGCCGTGAGTCCCTTAAAGTTGATGATGCTGTGCCGGAAAGCCCCCTTGATTTGCCACCGTTGGAGGAAGTCGCGGAACCCGAGGAAGAGACAGATATAGAGTGGGCAGAGTCGGAATTAGAGGAAGTAGAGCAGTCGGAACCAGAAGATCCGGAAAAAGAGGCAGTGCCAGAAGAGCCGGAGCCGGAAGAAATTGAGACTTCAAGGTCCGAGAGTTCAGTTACTGTGCTGGGGAAAGCAAAGGGGGCGGAGCCCGATGAAACTGACGAGGCGGCGGACGAATACGAAACAGTGGTTAAGTTGGCGCGTCCCCGAAAACTCATTGTACCAGCAGCCACTCCTATTGTCGGTTTACTTGATGACGATGATACAGAGGAAGCGGATGAAGTAGAGGACCAAGTTGAAGGGGCCAACCCTCAGTCTTTGGACGAATCTCCGGAAGAAAACGATTCCAATAAAATTGGCGACGACGATGCGAGGGATGAGGATTCAGAACAGGAAAGCATTTCAGAAAATGTGGACGATGGAGAAGTAGTCGATGATTCTCTTGAAGAAGGCTCCGGCCAATCATCCGCAGAGGAAGATACACCTGAGAAAGACGAGGAGCCAGATGATGGCGATTCCAAACTGGACGATATATTTTCTGGCAAGAAAGCTGATTTCGCTGCCGTCCCGAATCGGGTTCAGAAAAAATCGAAACGAAAATCAGGCTGCTGGACGGTTTTTACCACACTCTTCTTTTTCGGCACGCTATTGCTGATCGGCGCCATCGGTGTGGTCGGATTCTTTGGCTACCAGGAGTTCCAGAATGTGGAAGAAGAAATCAAGGCTCTCGCCGAAGGAAAATTGGCAAAAGAGGGAATCTACCTCGACTACGAGGGCTGGCGCCTCAATCAGTTTCCTCTCAGTCTCGGTATCGAATGTCTGACCATTTACGAGACTGAGGCAAAAGCGAAGCCGCAACTCAGTGTATCTGATGTGGTGGTGAATGTCGATTTTATCGGCTTGATCAAAGATCAGAAGGTCAGTGGTGAAACAGGAATCGTTTTTAACGATTCGACGGTCACCTTTTTTGAAGATGGTGAGCAAGTCGGGGAGTTGACGAAACTTGATGCTGAGATGCTGGTGAGTCGGGAAAGAATTGTTATCGAACGGCTCGAAATCGCCCTCGGAGCCGTGGATCTAAAAGGCGAGGCATACATCAAATTGCCGGAGGCAGGTACTGGTAGCGGCGGAGAGGAAAGCGGAGCTGCGGAACAGGGAGCGTCGACCCTGGATTTTGATTTTTCTGCGATTCAGAAGGTTATGCCCTTTCTTGAATTCAAGACGTACGGTGACTCACCGAATTTGGATCTGGAGCTCGATTTTGATTCCGCTAAACCAGAGGAAATCGATCTTGTCGCCCGTTTTGATGGAAGCAATTTTTCCTGGCGCGACCTTTCCGTTTCGACCGCAACGATTCGTGCCTCATTTGATCCTGCGACGAAACGCATCGAAGTGCCGACGCTCCAGATCGGATATGGAGAGGGAGTCATTGGCGGAGTTCTTTCGTTTGATACCGAAACGAAGATACTGCATGTGAAGCAACTACAATCGACTGTCGATTTGATCGCATTGCTTTCTGAGATCAAGCCAGAGCTTGGTGATAGTTTTGGCGCGATGAGTATGATCGATTCGCCCATGGTTCAGGTTTCTGGAACTGTCCCGATGGAGGCTCCTAAAAATGCCGAACTCGCTATCAACTACGAGCACCATCACGGAATCGTCATCACGAGTTCATCACGAGAGTTGCCAGTCAGCAACCTCCGTGGGATTGTGAATTACTCGGGTGGCACGCTTCAGACGGACAGCTTTTCCGCGAGCGTGCTGGGCGGGAATGTGGAAATCAATGGCGCAAAGCGACTTATCGCAGAGGAGAAGCCTTTCAGTGGTCTCATCGAGGTGAAGGGGATGCCGCTTGCTGAAATTGCTACCTATTTTGGAAAGGCAGGGTTCGGAATGACGGGCGCGCTTTATCTCGATTTCCGCGGAGTTGGCTACAGTGATGTGAAACGAATCCGGGGCGGTGGAAAGGTATTGATTCGGGATTCCAAGTTGCCAGATTTTCCCATTATTGGGCCGGTTCAGAAATTACTCGGAACCGTCATTCCTGCGTTTGGTATCCAGGGTGAAGGTTCTTTGACGGGATCCTACCTCGTCGAGAGCGGAGTCCTTCTCACCAACGACATGGTTGTGAAGCAGGGTGGAGCGGAGCTTATTACGAACGGAGCGATAAAGTTAGAGCATCAGTCTTGCGACTTCACCAGTGTCGCGACACTGCAGCCAGCTCTCGCCAAAGCAACCGGCTTGGAAGGAAAGTCGATCACGATTCGGGGAGATGGCTTAATCTCCGACCCGGACTTGGAATTGAAGGAGTTTCCCCTCGACTTTGCATCAAGTAAATTGAGCGAGGTTCTCGGGACTTCACCAGAGTCTCTGCAAGAATTGAAGGGAATGCTCGGAGACAACGAGCAAGCAGCCAAGATCCTCGGAGTTGAGATCGAAGAGGTGACTGGACTTGAACTCGGTGACGAAATTGATTCGCTGATCAATGGGTTCCTCGGTGGAGAGCCGAGCGAGGGCGTCGAAGAGGAATCGAATTCGGAAGATCAGTAGGATTTTCCAACCGTGTTGCTTCCGGCACCTGACAGGGTTGAATGGCTGAGATAAACCTGCCGGGCGATCCTGCCGGGTGGCTTTCGAATCAGAGCTTCACTTTTGTTCATTCGAACTTTATACGACTCGGTTGCGCTCTTCTCCACTTTGGAATGCCTTAATATTTTCGATAACTCCGTCGATAAGGCGCTGGCGGGCTTCGAGTGAACTCCACGCGGTGTGAGGGGTGATGAATAAATTGTCCAGTCCGGCAGTGAGAAAGGGGTGGTCGGCAGAAGGGGGTTCCGGGGTGAGCACATCAACGGCGGCGGCTCGGATCGTATGATTTTTCAAGGCTTCGACCAGCGCTGGTTCGTTGACGAGATCGCCGCGTCCGGTATTGATGAGAATAGCGGAGGGTTTCATCTGCCCGAGCGTTTCGGCGTTGATGAAGTGGTGATTCTCTGGCGTAAGTGGACAATGCAGAGTGACGACGTCGGCGACGGCAAAGAACTCATCGCGAGGAAGTCTCGGCATGCCGCCCTGACCTTTGGATCCTTCACGAGCCAGGGCAATAGCCTTCATTCCGAAAGCGAGACCGATTCGGGCGACAGCTTTGCCGATCGAGCCGAGCCCGACGATGCCGAGAGTCTTTCCGGCCAGCTCTCCGATGGGATAATCCAATCGAGTGAAGATAGGGGACTCAGCCCATTTTTCGGGCTCTGCGGCGAAACGGTGCACGTTGCTTTCGAGATTGAGAAGGGAAGCAAAGACATGTTGGGCGACGGCCTCGGTGCTATATCCGCTGACATTGCAGACGGCGAGGTTGCGCTCTCTCGCAGCTTCTAGGTCGACGTTATTGACGCCGGTTGCGACGACCTGAATCAGTTTGAGGTTTTTGGCCGCATCCATTTCATTGGCACCGATAACGACTTTATTGGTGAGAACGATTTCGGCGTCTGCGATACGTGTGGCGGTATCTTCCGGATTGGTGATGTCGTGAGAGATGACCTCACCAAGCTCCTCGAGAGCTGAGAAGTCTACGTCTCTGGTTCCCGGACCATTTCGGTCAGCGGTGGAGCGGTCGAGAAAAACAATTTTTTCCATGTGGTGATGACAGCGTCAGGAAATCTGGTTTTCGGCAAGGGAGTCCATGACGTCGATCATGGCGATGGCGGCTTCTGCGGCTTCGCGACCGCGGTTGAGTTCGTCTCCAAGAGCACGAGCTTCGGCTTGTTCGTTGTTTTCGACGAGGAGAACTTCGTGAATGACGGGGATGAGGTGGGAGACGCTGGATTGCTGCAGCGAATTGGTGATCGACTCGGCAATGAGGTCGGCGTGTGCGGTCGAGCCGCGAATGATCACTCCAAGTGCGATGATGGCGAGCGGTTGGTTCTCGCTGCATGCCGCGGCTTCGACGACGACCGGAATTTCAAAAGCTCCTGGAACTCGAACGACTTTAATTTCGAGATCCGGGGCGAGCCTACCAATCGTTTCGCTGGCTGATTCGACAAGTGCGTCGGTGTAAATACTGTTGTAGAGACTCGCGACAATGTTGACGGTGCCTGCGCGGTCGAGGCTGGCGGGTGTTTCAGGTGCGGCTTTCGACATGGTCGATTGGATATTGGAAATTCGGTTCAGATGTTAACGGCTTAAAGAAAATGTCCTAGCTTATCGCGCTTGGTTTTCAAGTATGCTTCGTTGTCGGGATTGGACGGAATTCTGATGGGGACTTTTTCAACGATTTCCAAATTATGCCCGTCGAGTCCGACAACCTTGCGAGGGTTGTTGGTCATGAGGCGGATTTTTCTCACACCAAGATCATACAGGATCTGCGCACCCATGCCGTAGTCTCTAAGGTCAGAGCCGAAGCCGAGCTTTTCGTTAGCCTCGACCGTGTCGAGACCTTCCTGCTGAAGTTTGTAGGCTTTGATTTTGTTGCCGAGCCCAATGCCTCTTCCTTCCTGCCTCATGTATACGAGAACTCCGCATCCCTCTTCCTCGATCTGCCGTAGGGCGGCGTGGAGTTGGCTGCCACAGTCGCAGCGGCGCGAACCAAAGACATCGCCGGTGAGGCACTCGCTGTGGACGCGAACGAGAACTGGTTCGTCGGTCTCGATTTTTCCTTTGACGAGGGCAAGATGTTCCTCGCTGGGGTTGAGCTTGCTGGCGTAGAGGGTGAGTCCAAATTTCCCGAAGTCTGTTGGAAGTTCAATGTGCTCTATTTTCTCAATGAGTTTTTCTTCGCGTCGCCTGTGTTCGATCAGAGATTCGATGGATCCAATTTTCAGGTCGTGCTCTTTGGCAAAGGCCTGAAGTTCGGGAAGGCGGGACATGGTACCGTCTTCGTTGAGAATTTCACAAATAACCCCGGCGGGGTGGAGGCCCGCGAGGCGGGCCAGGTCGATCGCTGCTTCGGTATGACCGGCGCGCCGGAGAACTCCTCCGGGGTAAGCCTGGAGAGGGAGAATGTGTCCGGGGCGCACAAGGTCCTGCGGTTCGGCAAGGGGATTGGCGAGGATGGAAACGGTCTTGGCCCGATCTGCGGCACTGATTCCAGTGGTAACTCCCTCGGCCGCATCGACGGCGACGGTGAAGTTTGTCCCCTGCGATTCGTTATTGCGCTTCACCATAAGAGGGAGACCGAGTCTGTCCGCCGCATCGGGCAGGATGGGTGCGCAGATAAGGCCACGTCCATGGGTGGCCATGAAGTTGATGATCTCCGGCGTGATTTTCTCGGCGGCACAGATCAGGTCGCCTTCGTTTTCGCGATCTTCGTCATCTACAATGATGACGACTTTTCCTTCGCGGATGTCGGCGATGAGTTCTTCGGGAGGGCTGAAGTCCATGGTTCTCTAGACGTGGTGTTCGTCGTTCGGGTCAAATTTGGGGACGGGAATGTTGAGGATTTTGAGGTTGCTGCCGACGGCGCGGTGCTTGCAGCCGGGCTGAATGAGGACAGCAGTTCCGGGAAGCAGTTCGTGCCTTTCGTTGTCGAGTTCGATATGACCTTCTCCTTCGAGCACATAGTAGATTTCGGTCATGCGCTCGTGGTAGTGCGTTTCACTGTCGAATTTGATGTCGACGAGGTGCATGGACGCGACGTCATTTTTGTCGTTCATGAATGCGCGGCGGGCCTGACCGCAGGGACAGGGCGTTGGCTCGATCTCGGCGAGTCGAGCGATTTGAAAATTGGGTCCGATGATTTCGGTAGCGACGTCGCTCATGGCGAAAATGTAGTCACGATGACTGGGCTTGAAAAGGGAAGCTTTTGCCTTGTTCGGGGCAGCTTTCTTGATTTGTTGAGGTTACGTTCCATGCGTCACACTGGTGACGGCTACAACAACCTCTGGTAGACTGCATTTCCTATGATTAACCAATCGACTGTTCGCTTTTTCGGGCTTCTTCTTGCTACCGCTCTTTTCTCCGCCTGTGGGGATAAGCAACCGACTGACATGCCTGAGTCGGATGCGAGTGAGACGCAGGTTTCAACGGCAGGTCCTGGCCAGTTGACTTCCGAACAGCAAAAGGAGGTAGTCAATGCGCTGATGCGAGCGAAGGCGCAAGAGCAGGCTGAAGGGCTCGGCGGAGGAAAAGTGGTCGTGAACAGGGCGTGGAATTACGAGGGGTATTCGTATTTGAGTCCTGATCCGAACGCTTCGATTGAGGCGCGACTGGTCGCCGTAGATGTGACAATTTCGGGGCACACCGTTAATTTTGATATCGACGATATCGAGATCGTCGACGGGGCGAGCCTCGTCAGCTATGGAAGCGACCCGCATGCGGAGCCCCTCAATGCGGATGGCAAATTACTGATGCCTGATGATCCATTTCCCGCAGCTCCCGAGGAGAATCGCTGGCTCCTGATATACGCCTACCCGAAGGCGTCACCTGCTTTTCGTCTTTACTACTGGGGAAAGGAACTCAGTGGCGACGATCCGGTTGTGATTGCCGAGAACGGATGGGAGTTGCCGTATCCACCTGCGGATCCTGTTGTGCCGGCCAAGCAGTAGCAATCCAAATCCGCTTGCGCGGCTTTACTTCATTACGAAGCGAAGCTCGAAGGCATGGCGGTCAGATGTGTGTAGCTTCGGCATCGATCTGCTTGATCGCGATGGTGGCTTCGAGTCCGGATATTCAGCAGGGAAGCGTGAGTTGCATTGCGAAAGCTTCAAATGGCTTGCCGTTTTTGGACGCCTCTTCAAAAGCTTTCACAGCTTCTTCGCCGCTCGAAGCGGTGGTGGAGCCATAGCCCAGCTTGCTCACGATGGTAGATTCGAGTAATTGCATGGGTGCTTCGTCATCTACTGTAAGGGTGTTTTTCTTTTCCGTGGAAGTCTCCAGAATCGGTGCGAGTGCGTGTGTAGATTGGTCGGTATATCGAGGATTAATAGGGGTGGCATGGTCCCATGCCCAGCCCGAGTTCTGCGCGTAGCTGACAGCAGAGTCCCGTGTTTCGAGTCCATAGGCGACATCTGCGAGTGAGGGGTCGAGAACAAACTCGACGCCAGTCTGGTTTTGGATGATCTCGAATCGTTAACTGCTGGTATTGTATCTTGCCCGGGCCTTCCGGCTATCCGCTGCGACGGCTGAAGTGGTGACAGGCTTGTCGATAATGCTTCCCGAAGTGGCTCCTACGTTGAGTTCTTTATCCGACTTTAATCGAGACTTTTTCAGTTTGGACAGCGCTTCGTTGGCTACTCTGATTCACATTGGAAACTGCAAGAGTCGCCAGTGTCGCCAGCACGGCAAAAGTGATGAACATTTCTGCCATACTGCAGCTACGGTTGCGGAGGCAATTACTATGAGTGAAATCGAAAATCAATTTAATTATGAAAATTATGGTTGAATGCTAAATGAATACAACTATCATAGTATATGCAATTCTAACGAAGCTGAATTATAAAAACCAAACGTCTTGTTCTAATCACGGCGGTGCTTTCGAGCGCTTCATTCGCTGTCGGCCAAGTCGGTCAGCAAATGGCTCTCTTGAACTCCCCCGCATATGAGGGGGCTGCGGCCCCTCTGCGCGGCGCACCACCCCGCCAGTACGACTTCTCCAAAGTTGTATTGAGTGATGTGATGCGCCTCATGGCCGAGGATGCCGGTATTGGCTTTTTCGGACTCCCCAACTGTAGTCAGGGAGAGGATCGCTTCGTGACATTCACCATTAACGCGAGCCCATTTGTAGCTCTTGAGACTCTTGCGAAAGCCAATGGCTTTTCTCTCATCTACGAAAGCGGTATTTGGTATCTTCGACCTGCGAACGACAATGAATTGATCGGTCGCATCTACGAGATCAATCACAATGCGCAGGAACTGGTAACCAAGAACGCGCAATCCAGCGGAACAAGCGGAGGGGGCGGTTATTCATCAAGCGGTTTCGGATCGGGAGGTCTGAGCCTTCAGGGTGCACCTGATTTCTTCGTGACTGAGCCTTCTCGCATTCTCGACGATATTCAAAATATTCTCGACATCGGAGCAGAGGGTGGAAGCGCTCAGTTTGCGTCAACCGCATCTGTTGATAATGTGGCCCAGCTTTCGCTGGGGGCCTCACAAATTGCGCCCAACATCGCCAACGGCGGTGACGTTCCAGCGTCAGCCGAGGGAGCAGGGGTGATGCAGCAATCCAAAGTCATTTGGAATAGCGACTCGAACACGCTTTATGTGGTTGCGACTCGCCAGCAGCACCAGTGGATCGAGGCTTATCTCGCTTCAGCAGACCGGCCGCAGTCCATGATTGCCGTTGAGGTCAAGTTCATCGAATCTTCCCGGAACCCTCGATCCGACTTGGGTATCGATTGGGACGGCATTCTCGGAGAAAGTGGACTTGGGGAAAATCTTAACTACGCCACTAGCCCAACCAATCTGGATCGCATCGGTAATTATTCTCTTCCGACTGCAGTTCTCAGCTACAGCGACCTGAACTGGAAACTTCGTTCCATCTACAATGACCGGAATACGAAGTCGGTATCATTTCCACGAATGGTTACACTCGACAACCGCGAAGTGGCTTTCCGCAGTGTGATCAACCAGCCTGTTCTCGGATCCAGTGCCAGCGCAAGCCTTGGTGCAGATGGAACCGAAACATCTTCGATCGAATACATCCCGATCGGAACCGTCATTAACATTCTGCCGAAGCGCATGAAGGATGACAAAATCCTACTGAACGTATCCGTGACCGTTTCTGACATCGTTGGAACCGAGTTCATCAACGGAAACCCATTCCCGATCGCAACCTCTCGCGTCTACACGGCACCTTTCACCGTGAAGAGCGGATTTACCGTCGCGATCAGCGGCCTGGATGCGGCGTGCACGTCAGTGAATGAGCGCGGACTACCCATTCTTGGAAAAATCCCGGTTCTCCGATACGCCTTCAAGAATAGGAAAAAGGACCGCAATCGTCAGCACCTTATGATGCTGATTACCCCTATCGCACTCGGGAACGGAATAGAAGGCCTAGCGCGCAAGCCTGTCATTCGCGAGCCATGGAAGCAGCATGCGAATTCCAAGAGCACCGTCTCTGATGCACCCCCACGCACCAATGCCGATCTCTACCCGAACGGCCAGTATCCTACCGCTTCTGGAATCCGCGAGGTTCCTCAGTTCAAAGAGGAAGTTGACCCGGTTGTAAAGCGCAAAGCCAGCTATGAGTTCGGCAAAAAGTCCCAGCTCGTCGCAGCTCCACTTGAGGCAGAAAAGACGACTCGTCAGGTCGGATCCAGCGCTGCCACAGTAGCGAAGGCTGCGGAAATGCCAGAAGCGACACTGCAGGCGGCTCCGAAAGGAGAGCCTCAGACCGCCACACAAGCGGCATCTCAACCCGCGTCGACCCCAGCACCGAAGCCAAATCCTACCGTAGCCAAAGCCGATGCCCCAAAGCCAGCTCCGGCAATGAGCAATGACAAGCTTGGAGAAATTAAAAGCGGAATCGCCAAGATCGAAGAGAAGCTCGGAAAAGTCCCTGCAGGAACTGGAAAGCTTCAGGCCGATGATGCCCAGCTCGTGGTCAATGCTCTTGAAAGCGCACAAGAGCTTCTCAATGATGTAGATGAGGTCCGCGGAGACGATGGAGCTCCTCTCCTAGGAGAACTCGGAGATGTCTGGTGGCAGCTGATCAGCCTCAAGACTAAGGCAGTCAGGATCAGTCGCCGCTCGCCCGAGAGTCTTGCGATCAACGTTGACGGCGAAGGCAAAGCTGAATCCGATCAGTAAATTTTACCCGCCCCGTCGCACAATAATTTTCTCCTCGGCCTCCTTGGGGAAAAATAAGAAGTGGATTGCTACTCCGCGGTGAAAACGCGGAGTAGTTTCTGTTTTGTCCGCCCCGTTCCAAAATCGGTAACCCTTTGTAGCTTTCTCGGCACGAAAATGGGTTATGATGCGAGGCAAATGGCTCAGCCTCCCGCCCTTCCATCCGATCATAGACGCGAGCAGTTTACCCGCTCGTTCAAAGACCATCTGCTGCTCCTCGTCGGAGCCGTTGGGATTGCCTGGGGTCTTGAAATCGTCGACGCCGTGCTATTTGGGTTCCTCGACAACTTTGGAATTCAACCCCGTCGCGTCTCGGGTCTGATTGGAATCGCCACAGCGCCATTTCTCCATGTGGGGTTCACCCACCTCATTTCCAACACTATTCCATTCCTGGTTCTTGGTGGTGTCGTATTGATGGGGGGGAGAAAAATCTTTCTCCAGTCTACGATCTTTATCATCGCGATCGGAGGCATGGCTCTCTGGACACTCGGGCCTCCGGCAACCAATCACCTCGGCGCGAGTTTGTTGATATTCGGCTACCTCGGATTTTTACTCGCGAGAGGCGTCTTTGAAAAATCTGGTTTCTGGACCGCCGTCTCGGTAGCCATTCTCGTATTTTACGGAGGAATGCTCGCCGGTGTGTTACCCGGTCAGCCCGGGATCTCGTGGCAGGGTCATCTCTTTGGGTTTCTCGCGGGTGTGATAGCGGCAAAGGTGATGTTTACGAGGGAAGCAACGTAGCATCATGTGGAGTGCGGTCCTTTAATTCCGGCGATAGTCGTCGTAGCCAAAATCCTCCGGCAAATTCAACTGGAATACCCAGTCACGGATAGTGCTCTCGTGGTAAGGCGGCAGCTGAAGCAGACGGTCCTATCTAGACCACGCTCATCACCTTGCCAAATCACACGTTGATGAGATACTTCTACTGCACCCCGAATGAACATCGAAACTTTTCAGGTCTACTGTGATCTTGTCGAGACGACGAGCTTCTCAGAGGCGGCGGAGCGCAACGGCATCACCCAGAGCGCGGTGAGCCAACAGATTCGCGCTCTCGAGGATCGGTTCGGCGTCATTTTGGTTGAGCGAGGCCGTCGTAATTTCGCAGTCACTCCCGAGGGCGAAGTCTTTCTCCGCTCTGCACGTAGCATTCTCGATTCTTACCGGGGGATTGAAGAAGAATTCGCCGAGATGCGCGACATCGTCGCTGGGCAGCTCACCATTGCGACGGTTTACAGCATCGGGTTTCACGAACTTCCGCCCTATCTCGAAACATTTCGGGAGCAATATCCCGAAGTCGACTTGCAGGTCCAGTATCGACGTTCCAATCAGGTTTATGCCGATGTATCTGAGAATCTTGCGGATCTCGGACTTGTTGCCTATCCGCAGGAGAGGAAAGGGGTCGAAATCGAACCTGCCTGGAAAGACCGGCTCGTTGTCATTTGTCCGCCTTCTCATCCGCTGGCGAAGAGGAAGAAACTTGACCTGAAAGCCATCGATGGAGAGCGATTTATTTCTTTCGAGCCGGATCTCCCGACACGGAAAGCGATCGATGGAATGTTTTCCCAGGCAGGAATCCAGGTGAAGGAAGTGGTCGAGTTCGACAATATTGAAACCGTGAAGCGAGGTGTCGTTATTGAAAATGCGATCTCGATCGTTCCGGGCGAAAGTGTCGGCCCCGAGGTGGCTTCGAAATCACTCGTCCGCATTCCCATCGATGGGAAATTCATCTGGAGACCGCTCGGGATTGTGCGACGTCGCACTAAGGCAATCACGCCTGCGATGCGGGAAATGATTCGGATTTTGAAAACAAAAAAGGCGGAAGGATGACTCCGCCTTTTCTTCCGCAGAAGCTTTGCAAGGACTACTCGCTGAACGGACTCGCAGCGAATGCCATGAAAGCTTCTTTCATTGCCTCGATGGACTCTTTCGGGCCTGTCGCCTTGAGGAACACATTTCCTTCGCTCCCAGGGATGATGGCTGCGAGCATTGTGTAGTTTTCCCGAGGCGTTTTGTTACCGGAGAATGGGCCGCCCGACGACTCCATGTAGGTGCCGGTCGCGGTGAGGAAAATGACCTCTTTGTCGCCCATTTTCTTCGTCTCCTCTTTCGCATCTGGAGCTGGGCTGAATTGACCGATCCAGCGATCCAGGTTTGCCCGAGTCGAGCCTCCGCTGCCGCCGAAGTGGAAAAGAACGAGCTCAATGTCCTTCAACTTCTCGTCCTCGTGATCATAAAGCAGTTGTCCCGCTCGCATCGAGCTGGCGGGCTGCTGGCGAATCCACGGATCACCAAATTCAAATGTCAGGCCGCTGACGGCGAGTGATTCTTTATCGTCGGCAATAGCCAGAGACAAAATCAGAGAAAGTGTGAGAAGGGAAGAGAGGATGATCTTCATGACGGGAACTATGATTCAGGTTTGGATTGTGACAAGTTATCAACATACCGCAACTCCGTTACGACAACAGAAAGGGTTCGGTCTATGATTCAAAAGAGCTAGGTCGTCTATGCAACCCTGTTGAGTTCCATTTCTAAACCTGTTTGGTCACTATTCTGCTCCGCTTTTCGTATGAAAGTTTTGATCTCATTGGTCATTCTCCTCTCCTGTTGTTTTGCAACGGGGCAGGAAAACGTAGTGCCTGTTGTCGCGGCTCCGCCGGCTGAAGAAGTCGCGAGGCTCAATCTGGACCCTTTTTACAAAAAGCATCTCAGTGTTGGTGGCTTTCCCATCGTGGGTTCGGAGCAGGTTTCCGACTACGCGTTTTACGAAGCCGCTTTCATCATCAACCGCATGCTGGGACGTCGACAGGATATCATCGATGCGCTGGTCGAGAGCAAGGTGCGACTTGCGATCATGGCGCCAGACGAATTCACGACAGATATTCCCGAGCACGCCACGCTGAAACCGAAGATCTACTGGGACAAGCGAGCGAGAGGGCTGGGCGCATCGTCGGAACGACCTGCCGTTTCCGTCGGAGAAGAAAATCTGCTCGGTTTGAAAGGGGATCCCTATTCAACGGAGAGTATCATGATTCACGAGTTCGCTCATGCTATCCACCTCATGGGGATCAACTCGATCGACTCTGAATTCCAGGGAAGGCTTGAAAATACATTCAACCGCGCCGGTTTGAAAGGCCTCTGGCGGGGGAAATACGCGGGAACGAATCCCTCCGAGTATTGGGCCGAAGTCGTGCAATCCTGGTTCGACACCAACCGGGAAAATGATCACGATCACAACCACGTCGACACACGGGAAGAATTGAAAGAACACGACCCCGACGCGGCGGAGTTAGTGGAGTCGATTTTTGGCGATCGAAAATGGAAATACTCCCATCCAAAAGACCGGAAAAATCCGAGGCATCTTAAGAGCTTCGATCTCGCAACGGCTCCCGTTTTTTCCTGGCCGGAAGACTTGGTGAAAGCTTACGAAGCGCTCGATCGAGGTGAGGGACTAAAGCTTGCGGAACTCCGCAAGATGGAAGAATTGCTAGCAAAGGCGGCTTCGCCCGAGAGCGCCAATGCGGTGAAGTTGCGCGTCGACAACGAAACGAAACAGCGGATCACCGTTTCCTGGATTGGCTTCGATGGTCTTCGGCGGGAGTATGGCCTGACCGATCCGACCCGGCGTTTTGATCAAAACACTTTCGAGGGCCATCTCTGGATAGTCACCGACGAGAAAGGTAAGGATCTCGGGTGGTTTGCTACTCCGGCGGAGGATTGCCGGGTGGTGGTGAAGTGATGGAAGGTTTGGCCCTTCTCGCTACCAGAAAAGAGAAGGCGGTAGCCAGCAAAGCTAGCACCCCCATCCCGACCGAAAATACGTCGCCATACCGGGCGTAGATAGTCATGGGAGGATTGAGGTTCACTTCGACGTTCGCCGGTATGCTTCCCCGGATATGGGTCGAGCCGGATTCCTCATCTCGAAGAACACGCGCAAACTTGTCGGTGGAGCGGCGGTCGTAGACGCTACCGCGTTCATCGATAAAACCGCTGACGCCGGTGTTGGCGGCGCGGATCATGGGGCGCCGGAATTCGATGCAGCGAAAGAGCGCGTTGTTGAAATGCTGAAGTGGCTGGGCGCTGTCGCGAAACCAGCCATCATTGGTGACATTGACCATGATCTGTGGTTTCTGCCGCAGGAATTTCCGGGCGTGACGAGGAACCGAATCTTCGAAACAGATCAGGGGGACAATGTCGATTTCGTGTCCGTCTTTTTCGATGATGAGTGGCTGGAAAATAGTTCCGGGGGTGAAGTCATTCTCGATGACGCCGCCTGCGATCCAGACGAAAATGGGGAAGGTGTCACGGAAGGGAAGATACTCACCGATGGGGACAAGATGCACCTTTTTGTGTATTTGATAGGTCTCCGTCGAGCCTTTCATGAGGGTGATCGTGTTGTAAATTTCATCTCCCTTGAGCGTGCTGTCCTCGAGCCCAGTGAGCAGGTAAAAGTCATCGCCTTTGAGGACATGCTCGTTGAAGTATTCCTGCACCCAGGGAAAATTGAAATGTCCTGGCAATGCTGTCTCCGGCCATAGAACAAGGTCGTGAGGGGAAGATTCGACGAAGGTTCGGGTGAGATCGCGGTAGTCGAAAATGACTTTCTGTCTCATCTTGACATCTTCAGACCACTTGTCCTCGATCGGAATATTCATCTGCATGATGCGGGCACGAACATCGACCGCTTCGTCGGGGACATGGGAAACTTTCGAAATCCCGTAGAGAAACAGTACGATGATGAGCGCGACTCCGAAGGCAAAGTCGACGTGGGGGCGTAGGCGCTTGCGATCGCGGATTTCCAGTCCGAGTCGAACCAGCGTGCAGAAAGCGATCACTCCGGAAAACATCATCACAAATCCATATCCGGTGATGCCAATGACATCGGCAAATTGGACGAGGAGCAGGTGATTTTTCAACGCGACGCCGAGCGTGTTCCATCCGAATCCCGTGAAGAGAATACCTCGAAGCCACTCGAGGCCACACCAGGCTGCACCGTTGAGAAAGGCAACTTTGAGGACTCCGAAGGAAAGTTCGAAGAGGTCCTTTCTGTCTTTGTCAGGCTTCGGAATGATCCAACGTCCAGCGGTCGTGGCGAAGGCTCCGAAAAGAGCAAAGTAGAGAGAAAGATAAAGTGCGAGTGCAACGAGAGCACCCAGTCCGGCAAAAAACGTCCCGGCTACATGTGAGATTTCGGTGATCCACGAGAGATTGATCGCAAAAAAGACGAGGCCGCACACGAGGCCAAGAAGGGCGCCTCGCCTCCAGCGTTTTTCTCCTAGGTCGGAAAACCAGAGTGCCCCGAGTAAAGGTGCCTGCCAGATCCAGATGAGCCCGTCCGCAGTAAATGGCGGATAGCAGATTGCCAAAAGCACGCCACTGAGCAGGGCGGCAATCCACGGCCAGAGGCGTCGCAACTTGGGGTTCATGTGGAATCGTAACGTTCAATGTGCAGCTGGACGCCGCTACTCGAGCCGTTCCCGCATGTCCGCAACGATCGCTGCTTTCAAGTCATCGAAAGACTGATGCGCTATCGCTTTTGCGGAATCCAACTGCTCGGGTCTCAATACATCGTTGTGTCCCGGCTGTGGGCGATAGTAGATGTAGTACTTGATCTTAGGTTCGGTCCCGGATGGCCGGACTGCGAATGCCCGTCCATCATCGAGATCAACGAACACCATTTTCTCCTTCGGAATCGCGTCACCCTCCTCATCCACGAAATCCTCGTTCGCGAAATCGCGGATGCGAGTGATGGCGGCCCCGTCCATTTCGCAAGGAGGGGAGTCAACGTAGCTCTGAGCGAGTTTCTGGATCTGTGCTGCACCGTCGGCACCGGCCAGCGTCTCAGCATGCTGCCCTTCGATGAAGACTCCGTGTTCGCAAAACAACTGATCGAGCAATTCGACGGGAGTGATGCCACGGGATTTTGCATAGGCCGCGACTTCCGCGAACATGACAACGGCTCCGTTCGCGTCTTTGTCGCGCAGGAAGTCGGTGCCGAGATATCCGTAACTTTCTTCCCCGCCGAAGACGAAAAACTTCGAATGTTCGAGACGAAGATTTCGGGCTTCCTCATCACTGAGTTCGCGATAGTCGGAATAGAGGCCGGATGGGATCTGGCTTTCGTATTTTCGCAGCTTCGCTCCGATGTATTTGAAACCTGTCAGGGTGTTGACGACTCCGACTCCGAAATGCGAGGCAATCGCAGTCTGCAGTTCCGTTGTTACGAAAGTTTTCACGAGAACAGCGTGATCGCGATTTTCATCGGTTACGATTCCCTGCTCGGTGAAGGCGAGAAGTCGATAGTATGCCATCAATGAACCGATCTGGTTTCCGGTGATCAGAGTCATTTTCCCATTGCCATCGCGAACGACGACTCCCATTCGGTCGGCGTCCGGGTCGGTTCCAATCACGATGTCGGCTCCGCTTGCTTCGGCCTGATCGATTCCCATTTGCAGGGCCTCTGCATTTTCGGGGTTGGGGGATTTCACGGTGGGAAAGGCACCATCTTCCGTGTCCTGTTCGGCGACCGTATCGCAATGAAAGCTGAGACGTCGCAGCATCTGCGGGGCGATTGTTCCACCGGTTCCGTGAATATTGGTGAAAACAATTTTCAGATCACTCTGTGATTTCACCAGTTCCGGATCGAGGAGTAGCGATTCGAGTCGAACCATGTAGGCCTCGTCCATATCCTCGCCCAGTTCTGTCACCGTGCCCTGCTGATCGGCGGAGAGCGCATCGTAGCTTTCGCCCTCGACGGCATTCACCTCGGCTATGATCTGGCTGGCTTCGGGTTCAACGATCTGGGCTCCATCGCTTCCGTAAACCTTGTATCCGTTATCATGCGGCGGGTTGTGGCTTGCGGTGAGGACGATACCCGATGTCGTGCCGAGATGGCGAACGGCAAAGCTGAGATGCGGCGTCGAGCGCGGGACGGGGAAAATGTAAACGTCACATCCGTTCTCGGTCGCGACTTTGGTGACGCAATCAGCGAATTCTTTTCCGAAGTAGCGAGTGTCCCTTGCCAAGGCCAGAGAAGGACGGCCTTCGCCGGTATGGGCTTTCACTAACTGGCGGACGAGACCGAGAGTCGCGCGTGTAATGTTGTAGTAGTTCAGTCCGCTCGTTCCGACGCATGGGTATTCGGGTCTTTCTCCATCAACTGCGGATCCGCGTTCCGCTGCCGTGACAATTTCCCCGATCGAACGGCCGCGAAGGCCCCCTGTTCCGAACGCGAGTTTCTTGAAGAAACGGTTGTTCAACTCCGTCCACTCCTGTCTTTCGGCCAGCTCCGCTACGGAAGCTTCGTAGATCGGATTGCCCGACGAGAGAAGCTCGGTAATGTTTTCGTGGCTGCTTTGGAGCAAATTGCCGTCTGTAAGGGCGGCATCGAGTTGACCGGAAAGTTCGGAATTCATGATGACTCACCCTAGAAAAGGGGTAGAGAGAATGCAAACGATGGAACTGTGAAAACACTCTCCTCATCTCCTGATAATCAAACGACCGCGTGGCGCATTTTGCACGATGCGAAGGCGGGGGTGTGGGTTGATCATTTCGATGGTCGCTGGCTCGTGCAAACGATGGGGAATCGGTTTCCCGACTACCTAAAAAAGGCGTCCGAAGGCATCACATCGAGCATCTACTGGCGTCCCCGGGACAAAGCGGCGTCTACTGCGCCAGAGCATATAATGGGAGACGTTGTAGAGGAGCCGTTTGTGGTCAGGGAAAATGCCGCTTTGTTTGCGATCGATTTTTCGGCAGGGTATTCATCGGGTATTTTTCTTGATCAACGGCTCAATCGGAAATGGGTCGGTGAAATCGTCGAGCCGGGACAGCGCGTTCTCAATACTTTTGCTTATACGGGAGCTTTTTCCGTTGTAGCGGCCCGGGCCGGGGCGATCACGACGACGCTCGATCTTTCTCGAACCTATCTCGACTGGACCTGGAAAAACTTTGCGGCCAACAATATCGACAGAGAAGAACACTTCGGAGTAAAGGGGGATGCCTTCGAGTGGATGCGAACTTTTTCCCGGCAGGGACGGAGCTTTCACGGTGTCATTCTTGATCCCCCAACGTTTTCACGAAAAAAGAGGGGCAAATTCAGCACCGATTCTGACTACGCTGATCTCACCAGCCTCGCAGCTGCCATAGTCGAACCCGGCGGATGGATCCTCGCCTGTGCCAACACGCATCGGCTCGCTGTGGACGACTTTGAGCAGGCTGTTTTTTCCGGCGTCAAGGGGGCTGGTCGGAGCGTAATATCCTGTGAGCGTGTTCCCATGCCCTCCGAATATCACGGCGACGAGTATTTGAAATCGCTCCGGGTTGTAGTTGGTTAGCGCCCGTTTCAAAACCCGAGTCGATTTTCCACGTCATGCGCATCATTCGTCACACCCAGAAAAGTTATGCTTCCGCGATCCGCAAACTGGATCGCCGTTCCGCTCCGCCTGCCGGAGTTGAAGCCATCGTGAAAGATATCATCGAAGACGTCGAAAAACGTGGCGACAAGGCACTCATCGAGATCTCGAATAAATTCGATAAGGCCGGTTTCAAAACAGCAAAAGATCTCCGCGTCACCGAAGCCGAGTTGGCCGCTACGGAAGATGCCGTCGATGCCAAAACAAAGCGCGCCATCGCTGCCTCGAGAAAAAACGTCATCGCTTTCGCCAAGAAAAGCCTGCGCAAGGATTGGTCGGGAAAAAACTCGCAGGGAGGTGAAGTAGGGGAGCGCTTTCTTCCTTTCGAGCGCGTCGGGATTTACGTTCCTGGTGGAACCGCTCCACTCGTTTCCACGTCCAACATGACAGTTTGCCTCGCTGCTGCTGCAGGATGTCCGGAAATCGTCGTTATGACGCCTCCGGGTCCGGGAGGAACGGTAAATCCGGCCCTCTTGTATGCGTTGAAAGAAGCCGGGGCGACGGAAATTTACAAAGTCGGTGGTGCGCAGGGTATGGCCGGTATGTCGATCGGGACAAAAACGATTCGACCTGTTCTGAAAGTCTACGGTCCCGGAAATTCCTTCGTCGTCGAAGCAAAGCGCCAACTTTTCGGAGTCGTCGCAGTCGATTTGCTCCCTGGACCGAGTGAGGTTGTTGTTCTTGCCGATAAGAGTGGCAATGCAAAATACATCGCCGCCGATATGCTGGCCCAGGCCGAGCACGGAGGCGATAGCATCATGGGATTCGTCACGGATTCGGAGGAACTCCTCGAAAAGGTGCAGGCAGAGGTAGATCGACAAATCAAGGAACTGAGCCGTCAGGATCAGTTGAAGAAAGCGCTCAAGGACGGAGCGTGGTGTGTGCTCGCCGAGTCTCTCGATGAAGGTGTCGACATTGTGAATGCCTTTGCTCCCGAGCACTTGTCGCTGATCACCCGTCGCGAGAAAACCATTCTTCCGAAGATCACGACGAGCGGAGCCATTTTCGTCGGCAATTACTCGCCCGTGGCAGTCGGTGACTTCCTCGCTGGCCCTAGTCACGAGCTTCCCACGGGTGGAGCCGGAAAATCATTCCCCGGTCTCACCGTCGACATGTTCCAGCGACGCACCAGTATTGTGAAGCTGGATCGCGATTCGATCAGGAAGTCTGCTCCGATCGTTGAGGAGTTTGCCAAGGTGGAAGGGCTCGACGCGCACGGAAGATCGGCGACGATTCGGGTGGAGTAGGTGTCATGAATCCCGCCTCCGGCCCGGGGGACGTCGTCTTTGGTGAAAGGAGAAGGAACCTGGCGACCCGTAGCCGAGCACCTAAGACCGAACGGATAGAATCCTTCCAGATCATCTTTTTCTGGAAGCGTGCCGTAACTGTCGATATGGGACGCAATATACTATCCATCGGGGGAAGCTCCGGAGTCGGACTTGAGCTGGTCAAGCACCTCACTTCTCAAGGCGACTCCGTTCACGTGGCCTCGCGGAACGTCAACGAGATCTCTGCGATTCCTAACGTCTCGGTTCAGGAATACGACGTGACACGCAAAGACGCAGAGCTGCATCTGCCAGAAAGCCTCGATGCAATGATCTATTGCCCGGGCACAATCAATCTGAAACCATTCGGCAGAATCACCGATGAAGATTTTCAAAACGAGCTTGAGGTTAATTACCTGGGAGCCGTCCGCGCCATTCGACTGGCTCATGCCGCTCTGAAGAAGCCGGGGAAATCATCCATCGTTCTTTTTTCCACTGTGGCAGTGCAGACAGGCTTGCCTTACCACGCCAGTATTTCCGGAGCCAAAGGGGCCGTGGAAGGTCTCTGTCGATCTCTTGCGGCGGAATTTTCTCCGGACATCCGGGTCAATTGTCTCGCACTTTCTTTAACCGACACGCCCCTGGCGTCCGGTCTGTTGAATAGCGACGACAAGAGAATGGCATCAGCAGATCGTCATCCCCTGAAACGAATCGGCGATCCCAAAGAAGTTGCTCAGGCAGCAGCGTTTTTGTTGGGAAAGGAGTCGGGATTCATTACTGGTCAGGTAATCCAGATCGACGGTGGGATCTCCACCCTCAAGCTGCTCTAGGAAATGAGCCGCTCTATCTCGCTTGTTTTTCCCCACCAACTCTTCGAACAGCATCCGGCTCTCGAAAAGGAGAGGTCCGTTCATCTGATTGAGGATACTCTCTTCTTCGGGGATCCGCACGCGTCACCCGGTCGGTTCCATAAGCAGAAAATCATGCTGCATCGAGCGTCGATGAAGGCCTTTGCCGAGCGACTCGAAGGCCTCGACTACGACGTGAGCTATCACGATTACGACCGGCAGAATACGATTGAAAAGATCCTGACACAGCTTCACGAGGGCGAACCCATCGTGGAAATGGTAACGGCTGACCCGGTCGATTTTCTGCTCGAGAAGCGTCTTCGCCGATTTGCGGATGAAAAGGGAGTTTCCCTGAAGATCACCTCGACGCCGATGTTTGTGACTCCTCGCGATTGGGCAGACGAGTATTTTGACAGCCGCAAGCGTCCGTTCATGGCGAAATTCTATGAGCAGCAGCGCAAGCGCATGGGAATCCTCGTCGATGAAAAGGGCGAGCCCGAGGGTGGGCAGTGGAGCTTTGATGAATACAATCGTAAGTCCATGCCCAAGCGTGGCCTCGATACCCCAGATGATCTGAGTGCTCCGCGTCGAAAGCAGGTCGATGAAGCGCTCGAATATGTGGAGAAAAACTTTGCTGACTACCCGGGCAAGACGGATACATTTTGCTATCCTGTAAATACCAGAGACGCTCGTGACTGGCTCGAAAAATTTCTCGAAGAGCGCTTCGATCAGTTTGGCCCCTACGAAGACGCTCTCTCGGAGAACGAGCGAACTCTCTTCCACAGCATCTTGACACCCGCATTAAATATTGGCCTTCTCACTCCGCAGGAGGTGGTCGATCGGGCACTGGAATTCGCAGAGAAAAACGATGTCCGTATCAGTTCGCTGGAAGGGTTCATCCGTCAGATTATCGGTTGGCGGGAGTTTATGTATTTGATGTATGTCAGGCACGGTGTCGAGATGCGAAACAGCAATCACTTTAATCATCGGCGCGACATTCCCGAGAGTTTCTGGACTGCCGAGACCGGCATTGGGCCGATCGATCTCGTTATTGAGCGTGTTCTCGAAACCGGATACGCCCACCACATCGAGCGGCTCATGGTGTTGGGTAATTTCATGCTCCTCAGTCACTTCAAACCCGAACAGGTATGTGACTGGTTCATGGAACTTTTTATCGACGCCTATGACTGGGTCATGGTGCCAAACGTCTACGGGATGAGCCAATTTGCCGATGGCGGAATATTCACGACCAAGCCTTACATTTCCGGTTCCAACTACGTGAAGAAAATGTCGGACTACACCACGGGAAACTGGTGCCAAACCTGGGACGGCCTATTCTGGAATTTCATCGACCGACATCTCGAGTTCTTTCAGAGCCAACATCGCCTCGGTATGATGGTCGCCACCTATCGGAAAATGGCCGACGAAAAGCGGGAGGGGCATCTCAAAGAGGCAGAGGGGTTTCTGGAGAGTCTGTGATTCCCTTCGCCTTTTTCTGCCTGAGATTACCTCACTCCCTCAACTTCCAAATCAATCGAGTAGAAACCTGTCCGCGCCGTAACATAAAGTGTCTTGTGAACGAGTAAGCAATTCGCGGGTTTCTCAGGTGGGGTGAGTCGGAGAATTTCTTCTCCTTCGGGTGAGAAGGCGATTACGTCGGTCCAGGTGACGTAGATGTTCCCTAGTTTGTCGACGGTCATGCCGTCGCTTCCGACGTCGGCGAACTTGCGCTTGTTTTCGATTTTTCCGGGAGAGGTAATGTCGTACGCCCAGATGGTTTCCGCTCCAGGATCAGCGATGTACAAGATATCCTCGTCGGGAGATGTGATGATTCCGTTCGGCTTCACGAGATCTGCTGCGACCTGAGTGACCTTGCCTTTGCGGTCGATGTAATAGACGGCCTCGACATCGATTTCGCGATCATCATTTTTTCCGTAGCGAGGGTCGGTAAAGTAGAAGCCGCCAATGCCATCCGGAACGACGTCGTTAGGACTGTTCAGTTTTTTCCCGTCGAATTTTTCGGCGAGCACAGTAACTTCTCCAGCGAAGTCGGTACGAGTCACTCTTCGATTACCACCTTCGCAGGAAATGAGAGCTCCGGCGGGAGTGAAGAAGAGACCGTTTGCTCGACCGCTTGGTTCACGGAAGACAGAAGTTTCTCCGTTCTCCGGGTCGTAGACGTGAGTCCGCTCATTGGGGATGTCATTGAAGAAAACTTTCCCGTCCGGGGCGAGGGCGGGACCTTCCGTGAATTTGAAATCTCCAGCGAGTTTTTTCCACTCGGCATTCTTCTTAACAAGAGGGCCGTCGTGGGTGTATTCTCGGTTGCCCGGTGTGATCACATCGATTGCTCCAGTCAGATCCTGGATGCGAATGTTCCGGTAACGCACCTGTAGTTTTTCCTCGCGATTTCCGATGCCATGTACTTGCAGCGCGACAAAGCCTTTTGCAGTGGTGTTATCTTCAAAATTAGCCGCCGGCACGCCATTGATGTGGGTGAAAATCCGATTCCCTACGCATTGGATCCGATATTTGTTCCAGTCATTTTGTTTGAAAGCGTAGCGAGCTGGAATGTTTCCAGTTAGCGGGAAGAGCCATCCGTTGCGCCCTTCGTCATAAATGCCGGCACTCCATCCGCGATCGGAAGGATCAATTTCCGCCTGGTATCCGTGGACCCGGCCGTCCTTGTAGTCGGGTTTGCTGAGGGAACGGAACTGGATTCCGCAGTTCAAGGTCGGATCCACTTTGTATTCCACCTCGAGAATGAAATCGCCGTATTCCTTTTCCGTGCAGAGAAAAGAGTTGGGTGTTTTTGGGACAGTTGTGCCAACGATGACGCCATCGACGACTTCGTATTTGGCGACGCCACCGCGCTGCGTCCAACCGTCGAGGTTTTTCCCGTTGAAGAGCGTAGTCCAGTTCCCTTCTTCCTCGGCAGAGAGGAGGAGGGGGAGTGCGATGAGGAGAGTGGTGATATATTTCATAGCAAATTTTACTCCTACTCTTATTCTTCATCTTACTCCTTTGTTCAAGGGAAGACTAAATATGGGAGAGTAAGAAGAAAGTTAGGAGTGAGAGTAAGAACGCTTCATTCACTTGGCGGCACATGACTCTCGGAAATCCACTTTTCCATCTTCTTGACGACCTCAGGATGCTCTGCGGCGACGTCGTTTTCTTCTGAAGGGTCATTCTCTAGATCGTATAGTGCGGTCGGCAGGGGATTTGGTTTCATGGTGTCCAGCTGAATCGCCTTCCACTTCATGGTGGTGACAGCCTTTTTTCCACCCTTCTCCAGAAACTCCCAATAGAGAAATTGGTGATGCTTCTGCTCTTCAGACTTTCCAAACAGAGACGGAGCAAGCGATTTGCCGTCGAGTTCTTCCGATAAGGTGAGCCCCACTACATCGGCTAAGGTCGGGAACACATCCTGAAATCCTGAAAGAACATCCGACTCGCTTCCGGCAGCAATTTTCCCAGGCCATTTCGCGATGGCGGGAACGCGAATGCCGCCGTCGGTGAGATCGCGTTTCATGCCGCGCAGAAATCCGTTGGAGTCGAAAAATTCCATCTCGTGCTTCCCTTCCTGATGCGGCCCGTTATCGCTCGAGAAAATGATGAGGGTGTTTTCGGTGAGTCCGTGATCCTCTATCTTTGCAACTACCTGGCCCACGTAATTGTCGACCAGTCGCATCATCTGCGCGAAGCCCTTTTCCGGCTTCGGCCAATCCTTCTCGGCGTATTCGCCATGTTCAGGAACTTCCATGCCGTCGTTGTAGGGCGGGCGCCCTGCCTCGTTGTTCGTGTGGGGCATGTTGAGAGCGAAGTAGAGGAAAAACGGATCGTCGCTGCTGCTGTCGATAAACTTCAGGGCCTCTTCCGTGATTAAATTCGGAGCGTAGTCGTTCTGCACTTTGGCGACTCCAGCTCCCTCTTTGGCTTCGCCCAATTCGTAGTCCGGCTTTTCTTTCCACATGTCATCGAGCTCGTTGTCGAGTGCTTCGACCTTTCCGTTTCGAATCAGAAATTCGGGATAGAAATTGTGGGCGTGGAACATGTTCACATAGCCGTAAAACTCGTCGAACCCACGATCATTCGGGTCAGTGCGGGGAGGGGGATGACCGATGCCCCACTTTCCAAAACAACCGGTGCGGTAGCCGTTTTTTTTCAGTTCTGATGCGAGCGTTGCTTCTCCCTGTTCGAGCAAAACAGCATTGTTGCCACGAACTGATGCGCGCCCGGTGTGCCGACCGGTCATAAGCACGCACCGGGAGGGAGCGCAGACGGTCGAGCCTGAGTAGTGTCTCGTCAGCTTCATCCCATCGGCAGCGAGTTGGTCAATGTGTGGTGTTGTCAGGGTGCGTTGACCAAAGCAGCCGAGATCGTTGTAACCAAGATCGTCAGCGAGAATGTAGATGATGTTCGGCTTTTCTGTGGCGTGGCAAAAAACGGAAGCAAAAGCGAAGAGGGTGGTGAGAATGAAGGTTCGCATCGGATCAGAAGTGAAAAGCAAAAGGCGTAATCTGAAAAGAGAATTGAGGTTCAAAATTGCGAAGCCGTGGAGTGAAGTATGAGACTTCATGAGAAAGTTTTCCGGGCATGAGTTTCAAGGAGACCCGGTCTGGGGGACGACCTCGTCGACTTGGATCAAATATGTCGCCCCGCAGGAATCGAAAAAGTAGCTGCATTTGGAAAAATGCAGACCGGCGGAGGATGTGAGTTATTTGGCGAAAGCACACACAATCCGCGGTCACAGACCACGGCTACAGGCTTACGGTTTTCGCTCCGAGTGCTTCATATTCTTCCGGCGTACAGGTCAGGACAATGACTTGCACACCATTGCGCGATGCGAGATCGAGCATGCGATGGAGGCTGCGGATTCGTTCCGGATCGGAATTGGTAAATGCATCGTCAAAAACGATCGGCAGCGTTCCTCCATGATCGGTCGCGAGCAATTCGGCGATGGCGAGACGGACCGCAGCAGCGACTTGCTCACGTGTTCCTCCACTGAGATCATCAAAGCCGAAGGTGCCTTTGTCCCGGCTCATCTGCCACTTGCCGATTTTTCCATCGTCGATCGATACGGAGGCCTTGGCGTCAGGACCGAAAATCTGCCGGAGATATCCGGTCACGGCATCGGCGAGAGGCTGGGAAAATTGTTCGGATAGCTGTTGCTGCTCGTCAGCAAAGCGATCCCGGAGAAGCCGAATCGCATTGGCATGACGTTCGATGGACTGATGGCTCTCGTGGGCGGTTTCGACGCGAGCCCGTGCGGTGGCGAGTTTGGTGCTGGGATCAAGCGTGCCATCGTTGCGCAACAGTGCCGCGGCGGAAGCTCGCAGCTCCCTCGCGCTGGAAAGTGCCGCGGTTTTTTCCGACTCAGCACGGGAAAGTCGCTCGATGTCGGCCTGGATAGATTCCGGCAAGAGCTCGGTGAGTTTCTTCTGACTTCGGTCGAGTTGCGCCTCGGCCTCGGCCTTTGCTTTTTCCAATCCTGCGAGGAACGTGCTGCGGTCTTTTTCCGCCCCGAGTGGTTCAGATTTAATCTTCAAAGTGGTTCTCGCCTCCTGCAGAGCGCGCTCATCTTCTCGGGCGGCCTGCCGCGATTTTTCGAGCGATGCCTCCGCTGATTCGACCGCAGCGCGGGTCGATTTGGTCTTTTCTACTGCGCTGGTGAAAGTTGCTTCGGCTGCCGATATTTCGTCTACCAGGCTTGCGAAAAGTCCACGAGCTGCACTGACAGTATCGGGAGGAGAAAAATTTTCGACTCGCGGGGAGCGACGTTTCACCTCTTCGTCGTAGGTGGCGAGTTGCTGAGATGTCTCACGAATTTCTTCGTCGAGATCGTCGGCCTGGAGTCCAGCCAGCTCTTTTTCCAGGTTCGCTTTTTCTTCTTCAATCGCGAGGCGTTGAGCGCGGACTTCTCCCGCCTTGCTCAAGTCCTCGACCCCAGCTTTCCGAAAATTCTCTTCCCGATTGCTCCCCGCCTTACGTGCGGCCGATCGCGCGTCTTCCAGTCCAGATCCACCTCCTGGTGTGACGCGCACACGGCAGGAATCTCCGAGGGATATCTCCGTCTCTCGATCGAGGATGCGGGAATCTCCGGCTGAAAGCAATTCGTCTCCTATTGTAACAGCCGGATCGGCTTTCAGAATCTTCACGCCGGTGGACATCGCTTCGAGAACGGCTGCGGTTTTGGCTGCGCTTTCCTCGGCTGCCTGAAGATTGCGATAGGCGGCTTCGTCGATTGCAGGGAGTCTAGCCTGGGTCTCGTCAAGCGCTTGCTTCTTTTTCTCCAATTCGTAAACTTTTTTCTTCTTGGCCTCGAGACTAGCGAGACTGTCCTGATTTTTGAGAAGATTTCCCCAAGCCTCTGCCAACTCGCGCCGCTCGCGCAGTTCGGCGTGTTTCGCCTCGGCGGCTTCGAAGGTTTTCTCCGCTTCGTTTGCTCCCAATTTCGCTGTCGTCAGAGCGGCTTCCGCTTTAGTCAAGGCTTCTCCGGACGGTGCCTTTTCGAGACGTTGGATTTCAGAAGCGAGACGAGCAACTTCTTCTTCGGCATTCAGAAATTTAATGGCGGCGTCTGCGGCGGACTGGTAGGTCTGTGTTTCCTTTTCGATCTGATGCTGGAATTCGGCTGCCTTCTTCTCGCGCTCTCGCGCCGCCGCCAGTTCCTTGCGGAAAGCCTGGAGTTGTTTGTCGCCTCCGGCGAGTTGTTCCTCCGTCTCCCGGACTTGTCGTGCAGCGGTTTCGAGTCGGGAAAATGCCTGCTCGGCTTCAGTGAGTTCGGCGGTAGCGTCTTCAACTTCCTGCTGCGCGAATTGGAGCGGCGAACCCGCCTTAATTTTGCCTCCGCTCGTAAAGTAGCGATCGCATTCCCTTTGAAAATGAGCAGCAACGCTGGCATCGAGTTCGCTTTGCATCGCTGCGCCGCCACCTTCTTCCTTGAGGCGCGAAAGGAGAGTGTCACGCTGGGATGACGCGTGGTGCGACGGGTCTTTTCCACCCGTGCCCTGCCAAACCCACAAGTGGGCCCACTCCGCCTTGGCTTGATTGACCCCGCCAGCACCGCCAGTTGGTTCAGCGACTTGGATGAGAGCTGCGAGTTTTGATTCAGCCTCTGCTCCGGTAAGGGTTGTGCCTCCGTCTTCGGAGAGAGATGTCGTGCCCTTTCCCTTCGCGAAAAGTTTGCTGAGCCGCCAGGTTTTGCCGCCGGCAGAAAAGTGAACCTCCACTTCTGGATTGCCCGCGTGGAGAGTTGACTGCATTTCCTCGTGAGCTCGTCCGCCGGTTGTCGATTTGAGAAAAAGAGCCCGATGAATCGCCTCGGCGAGGGTGCTCTTACCGGATTCGTTTTTCCCGCCGATCAGGTTCAGAGCATCTGAGAATTCAACGGTGGTCTCCCGATGAATACGGTAATTTCGGACTGTCGCAGAAAGCAGTTTCATCGATCACTCAGTGGTTGCAGCGTGCAGTTCCCGAAGCGCAATTCTCGCGACTTCAGCGTCTTCATCATCACCCGATGCTTCGGCGATGAGCGTTTCTGCGACGCGGGAAATGAGCGGGTCGGAAGGCCGCTCCGCAAGCGAGGTAACTTCTTCTTCGCTGGGGGCGAGGCGAATCCGGTTTCGTAATTTGAGTCGGAGAAGGCGGGAGTCCAGCGTTTCGAGTTTTTGATCAAGTTGTGCTGCCGCGTCGATTCCTAGTGACCCTGACAATTCGAGTAGAAGGAGATCTTCTCCCGCGCGGGATCCAATGGTTTCCTGTAACTCGCTTTCGAAGCGATCGAGATCATCATCGGTGAAGGCAAAGCTCAGCGAATGCCAGCTCAATTCTGCGGTCTCGATTTTTTCGACCGTTGCAGTGCTCCCGCGTTTCAGTTCCACGGAAAGGATGTTTCCCGGATCGTTGTCCGTGCCTTTAGGGAAACGGTCTGTTTCCTGGGTGCCGGAATACCAGGCGCGATCATCAATTTTTTTGGTGCCGTGCCAATCTCCCAGTGCAATGAAGTCGATTTCCTCTTCCGGAAGCCGGTCGAGGCTGATCAGGTTGGGCGAGCCGGTATCATCTTCTTCATCGATGGTGCCAGCACTTTCGAATCCATGAACGCTTCCGTGGGCGAGCGCGATTATTGGTTTGTCAGGATCTTCTAATGAGGAAAAGTCGAAGCCTCGTATCCAGGCAGTCGGATCGTCGGATTCATGGCGCCGGAGAAGTGGGCAGGGGAGAATGACCGCGTCGTCGAGCTCGACGGGCTCCCGTGTCAGAAGAATGCGGAAATTGGGTGCGAGGCCTTCAGCTTCCTGCCGGAAAAAGTCCTGCTCCCAGAGGCTTCCGGGGCCTCCGTGGTCGTGGTTTCCCGGGATTGCGAGGACGGGAACGCCTATTTCTCCGATCGCACTGCAGGCAGCGGAAACGACGCTTTTTTCCGGTGTCGCACTGTCGAATAAATCACCTGCGACGAGAACAAAAGCGGCGTCGTGTTCTTGGGCCAGTTTCGCAATTTGCCGCACGGAATCAATTCTCGCGGCACGCACTTTGGCACCTTTGTCAGGATCAGAGATCCGGGCAAAAGGCTTGCCAAGTTGCCAGTCGGCCGTGTGGAGAAATTTCATGTTCGGGGAGTAAAAGGGAACGCGGGAGCTGGGTAGATGTCCAGAGAAATTCGTGTATCTGAATTGATCTCTGTCCTTGTCCCCTAAAAAGCGAGGATAAGATGGCGAGTCATTTGATTTGCTCTCGTAGCAAGAGTTTTGACTAAACCCTGTTGACTCTGCGTCCATACCCTGTTGGGTCTGGGAAAATACTCTATTAGGTCTGGGCTCCAACTCTGTTGGATCGTCTTTTTTATGACCGATTCTGGGTCTTCCACTGCCAAGTTTCTGCCTACATGACTGATCGCGATTTTCCTGTTTCCTCGATCGAGGACCCGTTGCGGGTTCTGGGGAAGCATTTTCGTTCGGGCGATCAGTCGGTTTTTCTCAAGGCGGTCACGTTTGGTCCCTTTCCGGCCGGGGCTTTTCCCGATGAGGGGATGGCACAGTTGGAGAGAATCCGAAACGAACTCGGAGCGAATGCGATCCGGATGTATGAGATTCCGACTCTCGAATTTTTACACGAATGCGCTAGGATCGGGCTACGGGTTTTCATCACTCTGCCCTGGTCGCAGCATGTCGATTTTCTGCGGGGCGGTGGAGAACTTGCAGAGGCGGATGAATTGCTGATCGATACGATCGAACGTTTTCGCGGTCATCCGGCTCTGGCAGGATATTTCGTGGCTAATGAGATCGAGACAACGCTGGTTCGGTGGATGGGGCGGCGGAAAGTTCGGGAGCAATTGGAGCGCCTCATCGAGGTAGGCCGGGCGAATGATCCCGATGCGCTTTTTTCCTACGCGAATTATCCGAGTACGGAATATCTGATCCCGGGCAATCAGGACTTTTTGTCCTTCAACATTTACCTGGAACAGCGAGAGGATTTTGCGGCGTATTTGAATCGCTTGCAGAATCTTGCGGGGAATAAGCCGCTGCTGGTTTCGGAATTCGGTGTCGATGCAAGAACGCACGGGGAACTTACACAGGCGGAGATGCTGGAATGGCAGGTTGAGGAAACCTGTCTGTCGGGTGCGGCGGGGACGACTATCTTTTCGTGGACGGATCTCTGGCAGCGCGGTGGGCAGACGATTGAGGACTATGATTTTGGATTCATGCGTCGCGACGGTACTCCTCGTCCTTCTCTCGATGTGGTGCGTGAATGCTGGGAACCTTTGTCTCGAACCTCAGATGTAGTCGAGTTGGCGGAGGGGCCGAAGCTATCGGTGATCGTCTGCACCTACAAGGGCAGCGCTACACTGGTGGAATGTCTCGATTCGCTGACGACGCTGGATTATCCCGACTACGAGGTGCTAGTGGTGAATGATGGAAGTGATGATCGGGTGTCGGAAATCGTAGCGACCTATGATTCGATTCGGGAAATCAAGATCGATCATGTCGGGCTAAGTGCTGCGCGAAATGTCGGGGCGAAGGAGGCGAAAGGGGAGGTTTTTGTGTATACGGACGACGATTGCATCGCGGAGGCGGACTGGCTGACATGGATTGCGAAGCAGTTTCTGGAAGACCCGGAATTAGGTTGTGCGGGTGGTCCGAACATTCCTCCGGCACCGGAATCCGAGATGCAGGCTCGGATCATCGCGGCGCCGGGTGGGCCGAGCCACGTTTTGATTTCCGACACGAGGGCGGAGCATTTGCCGGGATGCAATATGGCGGTGCGTCGCGAGGTCTTTGAGGAAGTTGGGGGATTCAATCCGATTTTCTGGGCTGCCGGCGATGACGTCGATTTTTGCTGGCGCGTGCTCGAAGCTGGTTACGAGCTGGGCTTTCATGCTGCAGCTTTCATCTGGCATCATAGGCGTTTTACTCCCAGGGCGTATCTGAAGCAGCAAATCGGCTACGGCAAGGCGGAGGCGATGCTACTTCCGCTGCACTCCAAACGTTTTCGGGGGCTGGGTGGAGCAGTTTGGAGTGGTCATGTCTACACACCGCAGGCTCCGGGAGGTGGATTTGTCTATCACGGCCATTTTGGCTATGAACCGTTTCAGTTGATTTATCCTGATAGCGGATCGGGGCTCGGCGGCGTGGTTTTACACGTGCTCTGGTGGGTGTGCGTGGTGATCGCAGTGGTCTGTGGTTTTTTTCACTGGTCGGGCTGGCTACTTGCGGGCCTGATGCTCTACACAACGTTTCGCGTCGCGAGAAAACGAGCGAAGCGGGCTCCGGTCGAGCGTGAATACGACGGCTTTGCTGCGCGCTGGACACTGGCAGGGCTGATTGTGGCACAAGGATTTCTCCGAAGCGGGGTGCGATTGCTGCGTGGATGGAAATATGCGAAGTGGTCCCGCGGGCTCGAAGTCGTGACGACGTCGGCGTGGAAAAAAGTCGCTTCGGGATGGTGGAAACTCGGGGACGAAAAAGCGTTCTGGAGTGAAAACGGGATCGGTCGGGATGAATTGCTGGCAGGCATATCAGCGGCCTATCCAGAAGCTCAAGTCGATGCATCGGGTCGGACCGATCTGATTTTGAAGCGTTGCCTCCTCTGGAATTGGGCACTGGTTACGGCAACAGAATATCACGCCGATAATAATCGCCTGACGCGGACAAGGCTGCTGGCAAGACCGCGCTTTCTGATTCGGATGATCGTGCTGCCAGTGCTGCTCGGAGTTTTGGTGGTAGCGCCCTTTACACCGCTCCTCTTTACCGATGCCTGGAAGATTTTACTCGGGGTGGTCTCGGGATATGCCGCATTGACGGCTGCCACGCGGATTTTCATGAAGCTGAGGCGACCGGCGATCTTGCGGATCGCGGAGGGGTTGGGGATGGACCCTGTGGAATAAGATATACTACTGATCTGGAGTCCCCACGATCGACATCGTGATGCGCCTCGAATGTGGTGCTGTGCGATGCTCGAAAAGGAAAACACCTTGCCACGTTCCGAGCGCAAGATTGCCTTTGTGTATCGGGATTACTTCGCTGGTGCGAGTCAGCGCCATTCGCAGATGGCTTGGACTGTCGTCCGGGCCCTCGTAGGTGTGGACAAGATAGGGAAGATCCTCAGGAACAAGGTGATCGAAAAAGGAATGCAAATCGGTTCTCGCCTCAGGATCTGCGTTCTCCATGATGACCAAACTGGCGCTGGTGTGGCGGACAAAAACAGTGAGTTGACCGCTCTGAATCCCCGTTTCATCAAGGAAGTTCCGGATTTCCCCGGTGAGTTCATAGGTCCCTTTTCCACGTGTGGTAACGGCAAATTCGCACGAGTGAGTTTTAAAGTTCATCAACAAGTCTGGATAAGCTGATATCTGACATTTTGCAGCGAAATTGGCGTGAGAGGAGCCGCAAAGGGCTCAAAGCCTCTCGTAGACGCCCTCGTCGCGCTTCTCCAGCACGGTAAAGCCAGCCTTCTTCGCATCTGTAACGGAGAGCGGTCCAGATACTTTGGGGGATGTCACTCCTTTGGAGATCAGCTTTTTCACAGCGCACTTGCACAGAGGGCAAGTCTCCATCGGTGGCCGCGTAACGGGGCGGCGAATCTCAAAACCCTTCGTGCAAATACGGCAGCCATTTTCCGGGTCAGCAGATATGTACTCGTAGACAGGCATTGTTAGTAATTATCCGATTGTTTCCTCAGGATTGCAAGACCTTCGCGACCGAGCCACCAGGCACGAAAAAAGCGGAACTGTTTGCAG
>Ga0181574_10000135_pt1 | contig 65214 bp, 46 predicted proteins | sample 101ome_24_FD_145600 | JGI IMG/M metagenome (GOLD analysis project Ga0181574, IMG submission 145600) | Coastal salt marsh microbial communities from the Groves Creek Marsh, Skidaway Island, Georgia - 101410AT metaG (spades assembly) | ecosystem: Environmental > Aquatic > Marine > Intertidal zone... | reverse complement strand
CTGCGAGTGATCGGGGACGATTGGAATACGCCTCCGAACTCGTGGTTGTTCAATCACCGTTGGAAAGATGGCGGGAACTGTCCGCGTCGAGGCTGTGGAACCGGATTGGAGAGAGCTGATTTACGAGGGCGGACAACCTGCTGGTGCCCGCAATGCCAGGCGTAGTTATTTTCCGCTCAGCTCTGTCAACAACTCGAGCGCTGCCGCGCGAATTTTCGTTTCTGCATCGACTTCCAGATTGGAGGATCGAGCGGGCCAGGTTTCGTATCCTCCCCAGGTATGCTGCTCAGCAGTGGGAAGGTAGCCGTGGTAGCCATTGGCGAGCTCCATCACGAAAGTGTGAGGAAATATTTTCGCTGCTTTGATCGCGAGTCCGGTTTCCGCAAAGACCTCACAGGGAATTCCGATGATCGCGAGATCACCGATGCAAACTGCCTGGAGCCGCACCTCTGCGGTATCGGGGTAGTCAGCGAGGGCGAGTGTTTCGCGTGCGTAGACCTGTGGTCGTGTCAGGCGCAACTTGTAGCTGGGGGGAGCCGCTGTTTCTTTGGCCCATGCGATACGGTCTGCATTGGGTTTGCGAACCTTGAGCTTCAGCACGGTTTCCACTGCAGAAATCGAGCTGTGCTCCCGGTGTTTGATCTTTTTCACAACGGGAGCGGAGCGCTTGGCGAGATCTTCTCCGATGAACCGCATTCGTTCGAATGGCTTAAACTTGCGCGCCGGCGCCGTGAGATCGTTCGCGTTTATATCTCCGCTCGTTCCATTGCTCATGATGCCGACAAACTCGGGACCAGCGTCGAGCTCTTTGGCGATCGCGTTGGAAAAGATGCCGAAGTAATCAGCGCTCACATGTCCTCGACTGATACCCCCCACGTAGTGCAATCCGTAGTTGCCCATCACGGCGATCGGCTTGTTTTCATTCGATTGGACGGAAAGGAGAAAGAGTTCGGTATCGACTGGCCCAGCAGGTTTGATGAGACCTTTCCGTCCCGGATTCATCCCCACGACTTCACCTGTTTCTCCAAAAGGGTTTTGCCTCGTTTCGACACCCTCGACAAACCAACGCCGGTTGTGAACATGCTCGGGAGCGGAAAAGCTTGACCACCCGGCGAGAGCGGGTTGGAGATTCCTGTCGGCAGCGATGACGGCTTTGGCGATGCCATCAGGAAGCGATTCGAGGTAGCTGGCAAAGGCCGGATTATCAATCAGTCCAACCATGCCCCGGGGAGTGCTGTGAGTGTGCGTGGCTGCGAGGATGACGTGGCTGCCCGGAATGCCCGTTTCGGCTTTGATCTTCTTTTTCGCGGCATCGAAGATCGAGTCCGAGATCATCGTGTTGTCGACCGTAGCGAGGGCGACTTTGGTTTTTCCATTCGAAAACACGAGAGCACGAACCTGGATACGATCATGGATTTGGGAAACCTCGCCGTTCTGGCTGATCGCTCCGTCGAGGGGAACGCCCATGGGTGGAGTGATGTCGCTGGTCGCTGCACCTGCGGAAAATTCATCGGCGCTTGATCGTGGTGCACTTAGCGAAATCGCACTGATCAGGAAAAAAAAAGAGAGTTTCATCGTTACGATGAAACTCTCTTTTACAAACGACTGCAATTTCGGAGGCAGCGTAATCCAGTAAGGATCAGCCCCGGACAACGGCCCGGACGTAGCCGCCTTTTACTTTGAAATTCACGCGGTTGAGATTCACATCGATAGTGCCCGGTTGAACGACTCCGTCGTTCATGATAACTCGCGTCGTGAGCCCACGGGATTGGGCGAGCCCCTCGGCCTCTTGTAGTGACTTTCCGATGTAGGCAGCATCCCTGTGGGGAAGCTTGGAGAAAGGCCTGCGCCGCTCGGGTCCTGCCGACTCACCTGCATAGCCCGTTCCCGGGTCGTAGGAAGACCGGGTCGACGATGATTGGCAGGAGGCCAGAACAAAGGCAAAGGCCAAGGCAAGGAGAAGTGTGCTACGGGTCATGTCTTTAAGATAACCCAATCACCATTGGTTCGTCAATAGCAGGAAATTTTAGAGTGCGAGATCCTGCTCTTAATTCGTGAGCGGAGGCGAAAGAGGGTTTGCTCAGCAACCTGACCCTGTTACGTGATCAGAAATCTCTGACCAAAAACGATCACAGCCCGAATTGCTTTTTCGTTCCGTCGAGAAACCAACTCTCGGGAAGCCAGCGTTTCAGGCGGGCGATGGTTTTGGCATCTTTTCCGACGAGCTGACGAAATGTTTTTCCGTTATTGGCGACTGCCTTTTCGATTGCGGCGACGACCTCGGCGGGATCGCCACCGTCTTCGAATCCTTCGTCGAGCTTCTGACTGACAATGTCGCGAACGTCGTCGTAGTCGCTGATTGGTTCGCCGTTGCGGACCATCGCCTCTTTGATATTGGTTTTGAAAAAGCCGGGTTCGATCAAGGCAACTTCAACGGGCGAGTTTGCCAATTCGGATCGGAGGGTTTCGGAATATCCCTCAATGGCATGTTTTGCTGCGCCGTAAAATCCCTGACCGGGAGTGCCGACGAGTCCAGCGAGAGAACTCACCGTAATAACGAGCCCATTTCCCTGCTTGCGCATCAGGGGCAGGACGGCGCGGTTCATGCGAACCATGCCCCAGAAATTGACTTCAAAGATGACCCGGGCATCCTTGAGTGTCGTTTCTTCGAGAAGGCTGTTGTGGGATCGGCCCGCGTTGTTGATGAGGACGTCGATGCGACCATGCTGCTCCCGAACCTCGCTGACAAAGTTGGAAACGGACTCATCCGACGTAACATCGAGAGGAAGCAGGGCAAAGGCTTCTTCCGTTTTCGGATTGCGGCTCGTTCCGATAACGGTGTGACCTGACTCATGAAGCTTTTGAGCAGTGAGTCGACCGAAGCCGGAGGAAGCTCCGGAGACGACGATGATCTTTTGTTTCATTGTCAGGATTTACCAACTCCGGGGAGCCAGTAGTATTTCCGTTGAAAAGGATAGTTGGGGACGCGCACTCGTCGAAATCCGCGCGCTTTGGCGATGGCGTCGAAGTCAGGGTTGGAGCCGGCGACATACAGCTCGGCGAGGGCAGCATCGGTGAATGCGTCGAGAGTGGTTGGATCGGTCTTGCTCAGTTTCCCGGCAAGCGTAGAGTCATTTCCAAATTCGAGGAAGTAGCTGCAAGCCATTCCTTCAATAGCCTTCGCAGAAGCTTCCCAATCGGTTTCTGCGAAGAGGTGATTTCTCCAGTAGGTACCTCCCAGCACTTTGTGAACGGGAACTACTTTTCCCGACTGGGAATCGATGAACGGACTGTTGGGCGGGCGATGGTCAATGTCGTCGACGAAGGCTTCGAACTCGTCGATTCGTTCTTCGCTTGGATCCTGCGAGTCGCCAATTAATTCACCGCGCTTTGCGGCGACGCGGAAACCGTCTTTCCAGTCCATGAGATCAGAAACGCAGGCCGCTACGTAGTTGCCAATTCCATCTCCAATGACCGTTTCCGGCTCGATTCCTCGATCAAACCAGATTTTCGCGGCGGCCATCTGGACGGCGAACTGGGCGGGAATGCGAACAGCAGGAGTGTCGAGAAGGGAGGCGTCTTCGAGCAGCGCTTTTTCCAGGCTGACTTCTTCATCCCATTCGACCAGCTCGTCACAAGACTTCAGCGTCTTTCTCAGGATGGGTCCCATTTCATCGAGTTTTGCTGCGAAAGCTGGAAGGTCTTCGAGCTGATCCGGGAATACCCAGGCCACGGCGGCTGCTTTTTTGACATTGTCGTGGGAGACTTCGTCAGAGTTCGGATCAGCAGCGAATGCGGCCAGTGCTTTGGCTGCGGCGTCGGGCGAATCTGCGACAAGGGCGAGGCGATGGGAGAAATGCTTTCTTCCGGCGGCGGCTGAGCTGCAGAAGTCAGAAAACTCTCCGGTAGGGACGTTTGCAAGAGCATTCGCAAATTGATGGGCGAGGGCCTGCAATCCACCTTCGGTCGGGCCGCTGAGAACGAGGACCTGGGGAGTGGTCTCAGTTTCTTCAGAATCCGGCTCTTCGTGGGTTTCTGCTGGAGCTCCTTCGAGAATGACATGTGCGTTGGTGCCTGTCATGCCGAGTGCGTTGATGCCCGCGATGGGTCGGCTCGGATCGGGCCACGCCGTTTCTTCGGTAACGACCTGAGCGCGAATCCGATCCCAGGCAATGTGAGGGCTCGGTTCGTCGAAATGAATCTGCCCCGGGATTACCCCGTTGCGCATCGAAAGGACGACCTTTATGAGCCCCGAGATTCCACCTGCCGCTTCGAGGTGGCTCAGGTTTGCCTTGGCAGAACCGAGAAGGAGAGGGTGCTCCTCGTCGCGCCCTCGTCCGAGTACTTCTGCGGCAGCCTGAACTTCAATCGGATCACCGAGTTCTGTTCCGGTTGCGTGCGCTTCGAGATACTGGACTTCCGATGGCTGGATGCCTGCGTTGGCTAGTGCGCGTCGCATCATCTGTTGCTGCGACTTTCCGCTTGGTGCAGTGAGGCCTCCGTTGTTTCCGTTGTGACCAATCGCGGTTCCGCGAATCGTGGCAAGAATCTGATCGCCATCGCGCTCGGCATCGCTGGTTCGTTTCAGAATCACAACACCACAGCCTTCACCACGTCCGAATCCATCGGCACTGGCGGAGAAAGATTTGCTTCGTCCGTCGGGCGAAAGAACGCCGCCTTTACAAAGAAGAATCGAATTCACCGGACTGAGGATCGCGTTCACTCCTCCGGCCAGAGCCAGATTGCATTCTCCATCGAGGAGGGCGCGAGCCGCCTGGCAAACGGCCACCAGCGAACTACTGCTTGCCGTATCGACAGCGACCCCGGGGCCTTCAAATCCGAAAAGAAAACTGAGTCGACCTACTCCGGCACTGTGAGAAAGCCCGGCTCCCTGAGAGCCTTCGAGATCACCGGGAGCGATCTGCTCGCGGATTTGGGCGTAGTCCGTGGACATGATGCCCATGTAGACGCCGACCTGGCGATCGGTCAGTTGATCCGGAACGACGCCCGCGTCTTCCATGGCGTGCCAGCTTGTTTCCAGAAGCATACGATGCTGCGGATCCATCCAGATGGCATCCTGCTCTGAGAGCCCAAAGAAATCGGCATCAAACTCCCCAATGTCGGGCAGATATCCGCCACGCTTCACATACATCTTGCCCTGTTTGGGCTCAGGATCGTAAAGCTCATCGAGGTCCCAACGCTCTTCCGGGATATCGATGGTTCCATCGCGCCCCTCGCGAAGCAGATCCCAGTATTCTTCGATTCCATTAGCTCCGGGGAAACGACAGCCCAGACCAATGATCGCAACCGAGTCTTCGACGGTCGTTGCCTGAATGGCGATGGATTCTTCCGCCGCAGGAATAGAATCGATCAGCTCCATAAGGTGTTCCGTCAATTTGGCAACACTTGGGTAATCAAAAGCGAGAGTCGGCGGGATCGCAAAACCGCTCCCAACCTGCTGCTGGATGCGGGTGGCAAACTCGACGGCCATGAGCGAATCAAGACCGAGTTCGGCGAGCGGGACATCTTCATCGGGAGGCTCAGGAAGGGAGAGCACTTGCTGCAACTCTGTTTCGACATGCTCTTTGAAAACGTCTTCGCGGGACTCGCCAGCTTCTTCCGCTTCGCGGAGCTTTTCGAGAAGAATGGCAGGGCCGGACGTGACCTGCATTGCGTCGGTCCACAGCTCGTCGAGAAGAGGTGGTGTCTCGACTGGATAGCGAGATCGCATCGTTGCCCAATCGGCGTCGAGCATGGTTGCCTGCACAATGTGATTATCGATGAGGCGATCGATCGCTTCGTGGGCTTCATCGGCAGCGAGGGGAGTGATGCCCTGCAGCTCCATTGCCTTGATGACATTGTCAGTCGCGGCCATTCCTTCCGTCCACGGGCCGAAGTTGACGCTTTGCGCTGGAAGACCCTCCTGCGTTCTCTGGTGAGCAAGGCCATCAAGATAGCCATTTCCACATGCGTAGTTTGCCTGCCCGGGAGATCCGAGGACCGATGCGGCGGAGGAATAGAGGACAAAGAAATCGAGTTCCTTGTCTTTTGTCAGTTCGTGAAGCGATGCTGCTCCGCGTTTCTTCGGGTTGAGCACTTTCTCAAAACGCTCCCAGGTTTGCTCGAAGAGCAGACCATCCTCAAGAACTCCTGCGGCGTGGAGGACGCCTTTCAGCGGAGGTAACTCCTTGTCGATGCGATCAATGATGTTCTTGAGACTCTCATGCTCGCTGATGTCGCCCAGCATGACGTGGATGCGACATCCCGTTTCTTCGATCTCCGCGATAATTTCTTTCGTCGAGTCAGTTGGCTCGCGGCGGGAAACGAGAACGACATCCTTGGCACCCTTTGATCCAAGCCATTCCGCCCCCCGACGACCCAGCATGCCAAGTCCCCCGGTGATGAGGTAGGTGGCATCTTCCGTAACGGGAAGCCCTTCTTCGACAACGGGGGCTTTTGAGGGAATGAGTCGGGGAAAATAAATGGTATCTCCACGCAGACCCATTTGGCTCTCACGGGTTTCGGTGAGAAAAATCTCCACGAGCGATTCGGTATTGTCCTCCGTGCTCTGATTGTCGATGACCCGACCGCGCAAGGGAGGATTCTCGTTAATGACAACCCTACCAAAGCCCCAGAACTGTGCGGACTCGGCACGGATGTTGTCATCGGGAAGAAACGCGGCGGCGCTGCCTGTAACAATTTGAAAACCCCGGTCGAGCCATTCGATGCGACGAGTGCGGATTGCTTTTAGAAATTCAAGAATGCCTTCGCAGTGGCGTCGGGTGTATGTGTCAGGACCTTCAAGAATGGAATGGTCCGGTGCATCGCCTGTGTTCCAGATGATTCCGTTCACCTGCCCAGAGCCCTCTTCCGGAAAGTAGTGTGTCAGCAACTCCAGCCACTGATTGTAGTCGCCAGCAGCTACGGTTGCGGCCTTGTCGCTCAGTTCCAGCTTGTCATCGAGAACTACAGAAATGGCATGCTGCCCCTTTTCCGTCAGTGAGGCGCAAATCGTTTCGTTCCACTCGGAGGTTTCACTGACGACTAGCCATTGGCTGAAGCGATTGTTCAATGGTGGGAGTTCGCCCTCTCGCCACTGGATGTCGTAGAGAAGACGATCACTGCCAGAGCCGGTCATTTGACGAAGAGCAGTCCGGTTGACTGCGCGGACTTTGAGCTTTTCGAGGCGAACGACAACGTTCCCGGCGTCATCGAAGAGAGTGAGATCGGCGGTCCGCATATCGCCCTCGGTTTCGTGCCATTTGCCGTGGCACCAGAGGCCACCGGAAAGTGTTCCAATAGCGGTAGAGGAATAGTTTTCGTAGGACTCGATTCCGACGGGAAGGAAGAGCGAGGAGTTGGCATCTCGCAACAGACCCACGGCGAGACATTGGAATGCGCCGTCGAGGAGCATGGGTGGCAGGAAATAGCCCCGGTGATCGCTGGCTAGCTCGAGGCGGGCGAGTACTTCTGAGTCGTTATGCCGGAGGGAGCGAATCGTTTGGAACTCGGTTCCGTAGTGAATCCCGAGCGAAGCAAACATCTGATAGAATGCAGCAGGGTCAGCTGTCTCCGGGCAGTTGGCTTCTATTTCAGAACGAGACACTTTTCCAGCCGGCTTTCTTTCTCCAGTACCGATCGTGGCAGAAACATTGCGCACCCACGGGTGGCCTGGCCCTTCGTGGGAATAAATTTCGATAGCCCCCTGATCACCTCCACGCACGACGGTCTGCATCGCGGTAGGGCCGGAAATCATAAGTGGCATTTCAAAGCTGAGATTTTCCAGAACCTTGCCACCGCCTGTTGCTGCAACGGCCATTTCTACATAGCCAGCGCCCGGGAAGAGAACGTCTTCGAAAACACGGTGATCTCCGAGCCAGTGCTGCTTGTCAGGATCGATATAGGACTCAAACCGTGACTCGTTCGTGACTCCTGCAAGTTCGTGTTTCTCCCCGAGAATGGGATTCTGGGTCAGTCGCTGGACCCGTTGCAAGCCCGGCCGTTCCGGTCCCCAGTGGCGCTTGCGTTGAAAGGGGTAGGTGGGAAGAGGAACTCGTTGGCGGGTCGTATCGGGGTTGAGAATGGCATCAAAGTCGAGGCTCGCTCCGAGCTGAAACAACTTCGCGGTGGCCTCATTGAACAAAGTCCTGTCGTTACCTTCCTTCGCAATGGTCGAAATGAGCGTTTCGGGTGCACCACTCCAGCAGGCAGCCGCCATTCCGGTAAGAAAGGCTTGCGGCCCGAGTTCAACGATGAGGTCGCAACGGTGTTCGGAAAGGTGCTGAATGCTTCCTTCGAACCGGACCGCTTCGCGGAGTTGATTGCGCCAATAGGTTCCGTTCGGAGTAAAGTCGGGAGCGAGCGACTGCCCTGACACATTGCAAACGAGAGGAATTCTGGCGGCGTGGTAAGTGATCGAGTCAGCGACGGCCGTAAATTCGTCAAGGATAGGATCGAGCAGAGACGAGTGGAAGGCGTGAGAAGTATCGAGGCGTTTGCATCGGATTTCTTCTTTCTCAAAATCCGCAATGGCAGCATCCACTTTTTCTCCCGGTCCGCTGATAACGGTGTGCGATCCGTTGTGGGCGGCGATAGACAAACCTTCATGAACAGCGACGAATGAATCGACTTCTTCGGCTTTGGAAAAGACTGCAGCCATCGCTCCTCCTGCCGGGAGACTTCCGGTGAGGCGAGCGCGCTCGTGGATGAGGCGAATTCCGTCCTTCCAATCAAGCATTCCCGCGATAACGGCGGCAGCATATTGGCCAAGACTGTGTCCGAAAACGAGATCGGGCTGACAGCCACGACTTTTCATCAGCTCGGCAAGAGCGAGGTGAAAAGCAAAAAGAGCAGGCTGAGTCCAGAAGGTATCCCCGAGGGCCTCGCCATCTTCAAACATCACCTGGATGAGATCACCTTCACGATGCTGGGCAAGTTCGGCGGAGCAGTCATCGAGGACTTTTTTGAAGACTGGCTCGTTGTCGTAGATCGCGCGACCCATTCCCTCATACTGCGAACCCTGACCGGTGAACTGCCAGGCGATAATTGGATTCGGCCTTGCTGATCCAGTAAAAAGTCCGGGGGCCTCTGTACCGGAAGCGAGTGCGGAGAGAGAGTTGAGAAGTTGGTCGCGGTCTTCGGCTGCAATCGCGGCGCGGCTCTCAAAATGGCGGCGCATCGAAGCGGCCGACCAACAGAAGTCTGCGGGATCGACGTCGCCTGAAAGGATCTCCCGGTAGCGCGCCGCAAGCTGCTGCACGGCACCTTCATTTTTTCCGCTTAACGTTAAAAGCAGCGGGCCTTCATATTTTTCGTCGGCATTTTCTGGAACAAACGTTTTCTCCGGTGGAGATTCGATCACGATGTGCGCGTTCGTCCCGCTCATTCCGAAGGCGCTGACGCCGGCAATGCGCGGTTTATCCTGCGGCCACTCAGTCGCTTCAGTTACGACTTCGACAGGGATTCGATCCCAGGCAATATGAGGGTTTGGCGTTTCGAAATGAAGGTGTGCTGGGATTTTGTCGTTCTGAATTGCCAGCACGGTCTTGATGATTCCGGCGATTCCGGCGGCGGCTTCGAGGTGCCCCAGGTTAGTTTTAACAGAGCCAACAAGAAGTGGGTCTGATTTATCGCGGCCCTCACCGAGAACGGATGCCGCTGCGTTCAGCTCGATCGGATCACCGAGCTCCGTGCCCGTCCCGTGAGCTTCCAGGTAGCTGATGTCAGTCGGAGAAAGGTCGGCTCGCTTCAGGGCTTCGCGGATGACCCGCTGCTGCGATTCGGGGTTCGGTGCCGTGAGGCCGCTACTGTATCCGTTGTGTGTGATCGCTGATCCACGGATTACAGCGAGGACTTCATCTCCATCGCGTTGGGCATCGGAGAGGCGGCGAAGAGCAACGACACCGCAGCCTTCGCCTCGCAGGTAACCGTCAGCTGAAGCATCGAATGCTCGGGAATGCCCACTCGGGGAAAGCGCGTGGAGCTTGCAGGTCATGATGGTCGTCTTGGGAGAGACCATTACATTGACGCCGCCTGCCAGTGCGCGATCGCATTCCCGATTCCGAAGACTTTGACAGGCGAGGTGAAGTGCGACGAGCGAGGAGGAACATGCCGTATCAACCGCGAGACTCGGGCCCTGCACGCCAAGATAGTAGGAAAGGCGTCCGCAGAGGAAGCTGCCAGCAGATCCGGTTGCGATGTAAGGGTTCAGATCGAGCAGTGATTCGCTGGCCTCGTTCTGGTAATCGTTATGCATCCAGCCAACGAAAACGCCGGTGTTCTTTCCGGTTTCTTCCGTGGTCCATCCGGCTCGCTCGAGAGCCTCCCAGCCGACTTCCAGAAAGATTCGCTGTTGGGGATCGACCCAGGTTGCTTCGCGCGGAGAGATGCCGAAAAAGTCGGCATCCATCTCGTCGATGTCTTCGAGGAAGGTTCCTCGCCGGGCATACATTTTCCCCGGTTCATCGGCGTCCTCGTCGTAGTAGGCGTCGAGATCCCAACGGTCTTCCGGCAACTCGGAAGTGACGTCTTCTTCTTCAATCAGACTTTCCCAGAAAGCTTCCGGGCTGTTTGATCGTTTGGGAAAACGACAAGCAGTCGAGACAATCGCAATGGGTTCGTTGGAGCCGCTTTCGGCTTCCGCGAGCTTTTGCTTCAGTTCGCGAATTTTGGCGAGTGCCTCTTTAGCGGGGGAAGACATGGAAAATCAGTTACGCAGTGGACGCTTTCAGAGACTCAATGATTCAGCCCTCAAGCTCTTTTCGGAGGGCTTCCTCGGCCTCCTCTTCGCTCATTTCCTCTATCGAAGCTTCTGTTTCAGAGGGGGCCTGCTCAAGTTTGTTGTCGAGATCCAGTTCGGCGAGAAGATATCCTGACAAATCGCAAATTCTCGGATAATCAAACACGAGCGTTGCGGGTAGGTCGAGATGGGATCCAAGTTGAGTTTGCAGGTTTTTTGCAAGAGTCACCATCATCAGGGAATCCATCCCGGTTTCGAGAAGGGCAGTCTCCACAGAAGGAGCAGATTCACTGGCAGTGAGCGTGCGAATTTCCTCCTGGAGGAAATCCATGATGATGCGCTCACGAGTCGATGCATGAGCATTTTGCAGCTTGGTCAGGATTTCACTCGGAGCCTTCTCCGCTTTCCCGGGCGCTTCTTCTGCTCCGCCACCATACTGCGCCCGGAGTTCTTTCTTCAAAACTTTTCCGGCTGGGTTTCGGGGAAGCTCATCGAGAAAAATTACTTTGGTCGGCGCTTTGTAGGGGGCGAGATGTTCGAGGCTGTAGCTACGTATCACTTCCTCATCGCCTTCGGTTCCTGCGGTCGGGACAATGAAGGCAACGACTTCTTCGCCAAGGGTGTCATCGGGTAAGCCGACGACAGCGCATTCCGATACGCTTACTTCATCGAGCAAAACTCGCTCCACTTCCGAGGGAAATACCTTTAGTGCGCCGACGGCGATCATGTCTTTGATGCGATCGACGATGAAATAGTACCCGTTTTCGTCTTTTCGTCCGACATCTCCCGAGTAGAACCAACCGTCGCGAACGGCTTCTGCTGTTTCCTCGGGGCGGTTCCAATAGCCGAGCATGACATTGGGACCCCGAACGGCAATTTCACCCGGTTCATTTGGTCCGCATGTTTCACCGGTTTCAGAATTGACTACCTTCATCTCAACGAGATCGACCGGGACGCCAATGGATCCCGGAACGTGTCGCAGCGGATGATTGTAGGAGGCAAACGGAGCCGTTTCCGTAAGGCCGTATCCTTCGAAGATGGGTTTCTGAAATTTCTTCTCCCAGGCGAGGCCGAGCTGCGGTGGCAAAGTCGCTGCAGCGCAGAAGAAATATTCGACCGAGTCAATATCCTCGGGACCGCAGGCTTCGAGCATCAGTTGGAAAGTCGTCGGCACGCCAAAAAGTCTCGTCACTCGATGATCGCGGATCAAACGCAGGCTTTCTTTCAAATCGAAGACACGCTGCATGATGATCGTCGCCCCGACATTGAGACCACTGTTGAGCACCGTGTTCTGCCCATAGCAGTGGAAAAGCGGCACCATGAGAAGCAGTTGATCCTCTGGAGTCATCTTGCAGAGATGATTGAAGGAGTGGACTGTCGACCGCACGTTCTGGTGCGAAAGGGTAGCGCCCTTGGGAAATCCAGTGGTTCCTGAAGTGTAGAGAATCGTTCCTGGATCGTTCGGTCCTGTTGGATGGCAGGCACCCAGATCAATGCGATCACCTGAATCGAGCGGGTTCCCGTCGGAACTTTTTCCGTCGTCGGAAACAGTCAGGATGGGGATTTCCGGGAAGTCATTCGTGAATTCATCATCCGTTCCGTCTGGGACGATAACAACAGAGGCTTCGCAATCATTGAGAATGAAGGCAGCCTCCTCGCCCGTGAGTCGAGTGTTTACGGAGACGGCGATTGCTCCGAGACGCAGTGCTGCATAGTACCATACGGGGAAAGCTGGCACGTTCCCAACGACGAGAGCGACTCGATCTCCTGGTTTTACCCTGTGCTCCGAAAGAATTGATGCAGCGTGGGCGGAAAGAGCCTCCAGCTCGGAATATGTTGTTTCGGTCCCCTCAAAAGTCAGCGCGACTTTGTCGGGAAAAATGCGGAAATTATCGAGGAGTCCGTCGCTGATATTCATCGTCTCGGCGCTCCGAACGGAATGTGGTTCGGGTTATGTAACTAACTCGACCTTGATGAGAGAGTCAACGATCTCCGAGACCGCTTCGACAATTGCTCCTTCGCTTCGAATCGACTCGGCCAGGTCAGCAAGAATCTGCTCCAGAGAGCGGTCCGAACCATCGCTGATGAAGGGTTCTTCTCCACCCGGCTTTTTCCCCGCGATCTCATACACAGCTTCGTAAAGTGCGCGCAATTCTGAGCCCAGAAGAGTCACCCCATCACATTTTGAACGAGCCTTGCCAGCCCGGAGATCAACTGCCTGAACGGCAAAAATGAGAGCGACAGCGGCGTAGTTGGCAAAAAGATCAACTGACTGCGAAGCCAGATTCGCTGATCCCCAGCTGAGGCCATTCACATTCTGGTTATACTGCTCTGCATGTGTTGGGAAATGATCGACTAGTGAATTGCCGAGGTGAGTCAGCATTGGCATGATCGAGTTTCCAGTGATTTGCAGCCCCTTGAGATTCATGTTCACCGGAGAATCACCATGTCCCATCAGGGAGGGTGGCAGTCCGTGATTGAACTCGGGAGAGACGAGCAAGGCGATTTGGACATCGAGATGTTTGGCAAGAAGACCGATGTGACGACGCAGCTCGTCCATTGCCATGCCGACGTATTGTCCGAGGAAATTTCCGCTCTGGAAAAACTCACCTGCCTCGGTGTCGATAAGCGGATTGTCTGTGATCGCGTTCATTTCCGTTTCGAGCGTTTTCTCGATGCGAAGAATGCCCTCGACGATCGGTCCGATGTATTGCGGGAAGCAACGGAGAGAATAGCGATCCTGAAGATGTTCACGTGGGTGTGCTCGCTCCAGCTCGGTCGCCTGACCATCTGTCAGAGCGAGAAGCCGGCGCATGATCTGGGCCGACCAGGCCTGGCCGGGATGGGGTTTGCAGCGATGCACAAACTCGGCAAACGGATCTTCGTGACCGAGCAGGGCGCGGATCATGAGCCCGTGAGCGGCGATGGATATGCTGAGGTAGTTCCGCACCGAGTGAAGATGATTCAGCGCGATTGCTGCGGAAAACGAAGTGCCGTTGACGATTGCGAGAGCTTCTTTAGGAAGAAGTGAAATTGGTTTGTAGCCAAGGAAATCGAGAACTTCATCACGATCATATTCTCGACCATTCATCATCACCTTGCAGGAAGCAGCTTGCCCGGTGATCGCGCGGGCGATTGTTCCCAGGGGAATCAAATCGCCACTCGCTCCGATTGAGCCAAGTTCGCCTACGACGGGTGTTGCTCCGGCGTTGAGAAATCGGACCAGTCGCTCCACGATTTCCATGCGAACGCCGGAAGCTCCGCGAAGAAGCATGTTCGCGCGCAATACCATGGCAGAGCGAACGTGGATTTCTGCAATCGGCTTGCCGGTGCCTGCGGCGAGAAACTCAAGAAGGTTGGTCTGCGATGCTTCCGCATCAGAAGCGCATACCGGAAGATCCGCCATGCTGCCGAATCCTGTTGTGAGTCCGTAAATTCGTTGGCCTGAATCAACCGCCTTGCGGACCAGATCCTGAGAGGCCTTCATTTCTTCAAGCACTTTCGGATCATTGGTGATCGAAACCGATCGGTTCGCAACAGCGACCGAATACACCTCATCTATCGTCAGCTGCTGGCCGCGAAGGCAAAGCGGGCTGGAATGCCCGACACTTGGCTGCCCGACATTTGGGGTGTCGGTCTGGAAGGTTCGGTTCGACATCTGAGAAAAAGGAGAAGTAGGTAACAAAGCAGGGGTCGGCTGTCACGCGGGAATAATCTGAATTACACCGTTGTTTTTACGTGTTTCAGAATTTTTATGAAGAATAGGAAAAATTGGTAATTTTTCCCTCGAATTAAAGGATTTGCACGCGGTTTTGACGAATTTCATCGTGCCGCGATTCACCGCTTTTTGGCTTTTGTTCGAGAGTTTCGGAGTCTTTGTGGAGAAATACGGGAGTGAATTCGTGGTCGAGGCCCTACTGGCCGGGGACTAGCGGCGGGTATTGGGGCTTCGAGAGTAGGATTTATGCCGCGTCCGATGAAAAGCAGATAAAATGAGGGAACGAAAAATAATGCCAGCATCGTCGCCCCACCGACCCCGGCGGCAATGGTAATGGCGACGGGAGGCCAGAATCCACCTCCACCCAGCACAAGTGGGGTGAAACCGACCATCGTCGTCAGGCTTGTCGCGACGATGTGTCGTGTTCGACGGATTACGATATCAGCGATGGCTTCGGGGACGCCGGCACGAGCACTCTTGTTATCTCGTATTCCGGCCATTACGACGATGGCATCATTTACGGCGACACCGACGAGACCCATTGTCCCGACAACTCCCATGAATCCGAATGGGAAACGGAAAGCCCAAAGTGCGCCCAACCCGAGTCCAACTGAAAGGCCACCCACGACCGCAACGATAAACGCGACGCGGAAAGATCGAAAAGACGCCACGAGGGTCGCGATCATAAGCATAATCAGCAGCGGGATGTCCGACATGAGATTTCCGACTGCCTCATCGCGTTTGGCCGCCTCTCCGCCGTATTCCATTGAGTAGCCAGCGGGCAAGGTGAAGCCAGAGTCTTCCAGCTTTTGCTTAAACTCCGTGATGACGAGGTGAGGCAAGGTTCCTGCGGTGATGTAGGCTTTGATTTCATTGGTGCGCTTTCCGTCGATACGCGGGATCGATGCGACTTCGGAGCTGAGGTTCATTTCACCGAGTGCCGAAAGTGGTGTCGCGTTCTGCGCTCGTCCCCGGGGAGTGAGCGGCCTGAGTTCGAATGACGAAATTCGCCCGGTATCTTTTCTCGCATCGCCTTCCATACGAACGCGGATGGGGATCTCTTCGGTGTCTTCAATCAGTGAACCGCTCTCGAGCCCTTCCAGAGAAGAATAGAGTTGCTGCTCAATTTCTTTGTGGCTCAGCCCGGACATTCTCGTTTGGTATTCGTCGAGATGGAGCGCGAGCTTGGGCACCATTTCCGTGAGATCAGAGCGGGTGTGGACAACGTCATGGGTTTCAGTCATCAGCACGCGAACTTCATTTCCCAACTTCTGCAGCACTGCGAGATCGGGACCGAAAATTTTCACCTCCACCGGCGCATCGAAAGCAGGTCCCTGTTCCAATTGGCGAACGAGAATCCGTGCTTCGGGAAATTGAACATCGAACTTGTCCTGCAATTGCCGGATCATTTCGAAAGAGTCCACGTCCTTCTCAAACTCGACGAGAGCCTGTGCGTAGAAAGCCGAATTCTTCCGCCGTGGCATCAGGTTGTAGTAAAAGGTCGGTGCGCTTTCTCCGAGGAACCAATGAACACGTTTCACTCCCTCAAACTCCAGCGCGGAATTCCGAATCTTTCTCGCGACCTCGCCGGTTTGCTCAATAGAACTCGAAGCAGACAACTCCAGCTCGATTTGAATTTGATCACGTGAGGCCGGAGGAAAAAATTGCTCGGGAAGCTTCTTTGCCTGGAAAAATCCGAGGATCGGCAGGCTGACTCCTAACAGAACACCAATCACCGGCACTCGGAATAGTCGAATCAGAATCCAGCGGTAGCCTTTCGCCGCTTTTTCATTTCCAATACCCTTTGACCAGAAACCATACCCTGTTGATTCGCTTGTGGGACTCTGCTGAGTCACCTTGTTGAGCAGTCCTGCGAGAGCCGGGACGACTGACATGGCGAGAAGAAACGACGAGTTGATTGCGAGGATCACGCTGACTGCGATCGAACCTACAAATTCACCACTCGCTCCGGGCAGCATCGCAATGGGGGCAAAGGCAAGTGTCGTTGTCAGGGTCGAACCAAAGAGAGGCAGCGCGAGATGCCGGATTGTTTTCAGAATCGCCTCGTAGGGAGTCTTGCCATCTCGAATCTCTGCGCTGACTTCGTCGACCATGACGATGGCGTTGTCGATCAGCAGGCCGAGAGCGATAATCAGTCCCGTAACCGACATCTGGTGGATCGGGATTTCCAGAAATCGCATGCCCGCGAGCACAATCATTGCCGAAAGCGGAAGGGCGATCCCGACGACAACCATGCTTCGCCATCCCATCAGGACAAAGACAACAAGGGTCACCGCGAGAGTGCCGATCAGGAGATTCATCCCGAGTTGTTCGAGGCGATCCTCGACATAGATATTCTGAGTAAAAAGAACATCTAACTCGACACCGGGCGGCAGGGTTTCTCGAAACGTCTCCAGCACTTCGTCGCGCTTCCTCGTCCACAAATCGATGCGACTTTCTTCTCGAACAAATGCTGCCGTGACAACGGCATCGAGACCGTCAACTACGGCACGATTGGAAGGGGGATTCTCAATTGTCTTCTGAATTTCCGCGATCTCTTCTAGGCTGGTGAGCCGCCCCTCTTCTCCGTAACGAATCGGTGTCGTGCCGACGCGTTTGAGCGTGTCGAAGTCCTGATCAAGTTCAATGACTAACTCCGAGTCATCGCTGCGAAGCATGCCTGACGATCCTTTTGCCTCACTTTCTTTAATCTGGCGGGAGATATCACCGATTGTGAGCCCCATGCGATGGAGGACATCGCGGGGGATTTCGACGAGGATTTCTTCCTCTGGCTGTCCAAATAAGCCAACGCTCTCGGTTCCGCTAAGTGCCCGGATTTCGGCTTTCAAATCTTCGGTGAGACGTCGCAGGATTGAATAATTGGCCTCACCCGAACCTGTCCATTTCAGTGCGAGTATGGACGCGTAGGCTCGCAACTCCGGTTGCTTGAAATCCGGTTGCCGTGCTCCTTCAGGGAGGCGTTTTGCAGTTTCCGATAATTCGTCCCGGACTCGCGACCAGACTGCGTCGACATCCGTGATGTCTTCTTTCAGCTCGATCCCGACGGTAGAAAGTCCGGCCATGCTGTCGGTCCGGATTTCCTTGATTCCCTTGATCTTGCGAATGTCCTCTTCCAGGGGGCGGGAAATTTGCGATTCGACACGCTCGGCATCGGCGCCGGGAAAGATGGTTCGGATCACTCCAAAGCGCTGCACAAGGATCGGATCCTCCATGCGCGGCAGGGTTGAGTACGATGTCAACCCGGCCACGGCGATGACCCCGATCAACAGCAGAAGCATTCGCGGATTTTTGAAAAGAAGTGCTCCGGTCACGACTCCTCCTTTTTCTCCTTCGCTTCTGAAGTTTTGTCGGACTCGTCTTTGATTTCGACTGGCTGGCCAGGGACAATCCGATGAGTTCCGTCGGTAACGACCTCGACGTCGCCATTTAGAGTACCCCGAATCCACGCACGATCATTTTCGACATGGACGACTTCCACAAAATGACGAGCGACCTTGGCCTCTTCGCCTTCTCCTTCGACAATGTAGGCTGACCAGAGCCCGCGCGTTTCGCGCGTCAGCGCGGTGAGTGGGAGCCAATAACCGCGAACAGATTTGGATCGTGTCAGGGTCAGGTCAACGACCTCGCCGGCGCGATGGCTTTCTGAAACAGACTTATCGAAGGTGAAGACGACTGTACGGGTGCGAGCACTCTGATCCACCTCAGGGAGGATCGCGGTGACTGGAGTGGAGTGAGTTTTTTCTCCCAGTTTGAGATCATGAAATTCTCCCTGTTCAAGTTCATCGGCGACTTCGACCGGCACACCGACCCAGGCTTCGAGTTGATCTCCCCCCACGAGCCGGAACACCGGCATGCCCGGGCTTGCGACTGATCCCACTGTCATCTGCTGAGAAGAAATTTCTCCGGCGAAAGGAGCGGTAAGAACGCTGTCTTCCAAATCGAGTTCAACGAGTTCAGCATCGGCGTCGGTCATTCCGCCTCGAGCCGCACTGCCTGCGGGTGCCGAAAGGGCATCGTCAATTTTTTCCTTCTGCAGCTCAAGTCGACGTTTGTCGAGTTCAGCAAGAACCTCGCCCTTGGCAACATCGTCTCCGGGGCCGACGAGTATCCTATCGATCCTGCCAGCACGGGAAAAGCCGAGATCGAGAGTTTGTCCGGCGCGGGTAACTCCCGTGTAGACTCGTGTCAGAGTGAAAGAATCGGCAGGCTTTGTATTGACCGTGTTTACCGCGAGCCGGCGCAGCTCTCGATCCGAATTTTCACCATCATCGACCTTTTTCTCTGACTTGCCGGTCAGCAAGACAGTGGCAATGAGTCCAGCCAGCAACAGGCAAACGAGAAACGAAAGAATGTTGTTTACCTTCTGGGCTGTCATAGGTCGAAAAACAAGCGGTCGGGTGCGGCCATCGGATCAGATGCCGAGGGACTCAAACACTTCTCCGAGTCGACCACTCCGTTTCGGCGGTGCCGGTGCGGTTTCCTGATCCGTGGCGAGCAGGCCACCTCTCGCGATGATCTCACCCGCGAGTTCGGAAAGGATAACAGCATTTCTGCGAATCCGCTTGTCCAGTTCAGCGTCGTCGAGACGCTCGCGGAGTTCACCATTGAGCTGCGACAGGATTGTAATCTCGTTTTGGTTGATGAACGAAGTGGCGGTGTGCTGGTTGGTATCGGCCGCATCCCAGTCCCGAAAGAATTGCTGCATTTGAATGTTCAACTGTCGAATCGATTCGATGCTTTCTCCGACGCGAGAGAAAAATCCGGGGTCGGTCAACTTATCGTTAAAGTAGAGAAGAGCAGGGAATCCCCAGTAGATCGCGTAGTCCCAAACGTATTTGAGAGACATCGCGCGAGGGTTACCAAAAATCGGATACTGGTCCTGATAGGTGCGCAGGTTGTCCTGAAAAAGTTGGAGAAAGAGGCCTTGATACCGTGGAGCAATAAGGCGAAGGGATTCCCCTTCCAGATCGTGTTCGATCATGCTGCAGATCTGCAAATTCGCCATCGCGATATAGTCGATTCCCGGCGAGTAGAGCGGATCGAGAAAAACACCAGCCTCTCCCGTGATTGCCCAGCGATCTGCGGAGTAAAGCTGGCGGCAGCCATGTGCGATCTGCTTGATTGCTCTAAAATCGAGAACGGAGTCTCGGAAAGGCTCGATTGCTTTGGCACACTGAGGTTCGTGCTCTTGAATCCACGCGAAGGCTTTTTCGAATCGATTGAACTCGCTCAGAGGATGCATCTCCGGGTCTGCCACAATTCCGATGCTCGTGGCTCCTGTTGCGAGGGGGATAATCCAGATCCAGTAGCCCTTTCCGAGTAGATGATTCGTGCTCAACCAACGACGTGGGACTTTTCCTGTGCGAGCCTTCCACTCTGAGTCATCGCTCCAGCAGTCTACGCAAATTTCACCATCGAGTCGAAACCAGGCCGCGTTGATCTTGTGGGGAACCTCTTCGTAAAGATCCAGTTTTCGTTTCAGCAAAGCAGTTCTCCCGCTTGCATCAATGACCCAGCGTGCCGTTGCGCGGTGAAGCTCGCCATTTCGTAGGTAGTCCACGACATGATCCTCATCTCCCTGATGAAGATCGATCTCTTTTACCTTCGCTTTTTCCACAAAATTGACACCTTCCTCGCGGATCATCTCGACGAGGTGGTTTTCCAGCCTTCCTCGATCAATCTGGTATCCCGGCGTGGGAAAAAAATCCGTCAATCCTACTTCAAGGGCGTCTTCAAAAGATTCTTCTCCGCCATCAAAGAAAAATCGAAGACCAAACTTGGGAAGCTGATCATCGACAAGATGCTTTTTCAGCCCGATCCGCTCGGCAAGATAGTGAGCCCCGGCTTCGATTGTCGATTCTCCCACCTTGTGGCCGCTTTCTGGAACAGGGAACTCGCGGCGCTCCAGAACAAGAATGCGAAGGTCAGAATGTTGATCCGAGAGTTGCTTTGCTAGCGTGAGGCCGGACAGTCCGCCCCCTAAAATCGCTACGTCAAAATTTTCCTGTTCCGGTGTCATGTTTCGCGACGAAATAGAAAAAAGAAACCCTTCTATTTCGGTAACTATAATGGTTTAGTTTATTTAGTATCTCCTGACAAGAATTCATCGAAAGAACTCCACATTGTCCAAGGAATCGAATTTTGGTTATTTATTCTCTCAAAAGAGCAAAAAAACGAGTTCCATCCATAGTTGTTACGTCGTAACATCTGAGATGGTAGTCATCGCGGGATGATCCGTTGGAAAAAATTCGTCGAACTTTTGTCCTCTCCTAGACTTATGGCTGATTCGAAATCGCAACACTACGACGTAATTATTCTCGGCGGGGGACTCGCAGGCATGACCTGTGCACTGCACTGTCGAAAGCAGATTCCCGAGGCGAAAATTACGATCATTGAAAAAGCGGTTCATCCGGTTCCTGAAGCGACTCACAAAGTGGGAGAATCGAGTGTTGAAGTGGGAGCGCACTACCTAGGGGAGTTTCTTGGATTTAGGGATCATCTTGAAAATGAGCAGATTCCAAAAATGGGGCTGCGGCTCTTCTTCGACCGTGGTGACAACGCTAAGATTGAGGAACGTCTGGAAGTGGGCGGCACCCAGTTTCCTCCGCACCAGAGCTACCAGTTCGACCGCGGGCGGTTTGAAAATTTTCTCGCCGAACAATGTATCGATCAAAACATTGATTTCGTTTCCTCTGCGCGAATCAACGAAATTGAGGTGAACAAAAGAAAACTTGATCACCGGATTCGCTACGAAAAAGAAGGGGAAGAAACCGAGCTGACTTCGCGTTGGGTCGTTGACGCCAGTGGTCGTCCCGGTCTTCTCAAGCGGAAGCTGACGCTGAAGAAAGAGTCCGATCACAAAAACAACTCCGCCTGGATTCGCATTGGCAAACGCGTCAAAGTCGACGACTGGAGCAATGACGCTGAATGGGGCAAAAACTTTTCCGAGGGTCACCCCCGCTGGCAAAGCACCAATCATATGCTCGGCGAAGGCTACTGGATCTGGATTATTCCTCTTTCATCCGGCTCAACGAGCATTGGCATCGTCGCCGACCCTGAAAAACATCCTCTCAGTGAATTTAATTCGCAGGAGAAATTTATTGCGTGGATTGAGAAGATGCAGCCCCAGCTGGGAGCCGATATACGGAAAGACGAATTTCAGATTCAGGACTTCCGTGCGATCAAGCGTTACGCAACGGAGTGCAAAGAATTGTTTTCCTCCGATCGCTGGGGCATCGTAGGAGATGCGGGTTTCTTCATCGATCCTTTTTACTCACCGGGGAACGATTTCATCGCAATGGCGAACTTCTTCGTCTGTGAGTTGATCGACCGCGATCTCAAGGGAAAGTCCAATCTCGTCCGAGTCCCGCTTTACAACAAACTGTTCCGTCTCTTCTATCAAGGCACCGGGGCAATTTTCAAAAACAACTACCATCTTTTCGGGCATCACCAGATTATGCCCGTCAAAATTGTCTGGGACTGGATGGTCTACTGGACAATCACCGGGCACATTGTGATTCAGGAACGACTCACTGATCCGAAGGTCTACCTTCGACACATGTTCCATCTGAAGCGGCTCAATGACCTGAACGAGCTCATGCAGGGGCACCTTCGGGAGTGGGCGAAGCAGTCTCCGCCGGAGCAGCTGGGTGGCACCATCGATACTTCGAAAATGTGTTTTCTCATGGGAGCGAACCGAGCCCTCGGAGACAGACTCGACGACAAACAGTTCGCGGACCGGTTTGCCAGCAACGTTCGGCAGATGGAAACGCTCTTCTGGGAGATTGTCGATCACTCCGGGCTCAAGATCAAAGCACCTTTTCGTCGACGCGAGCACGCCGATGCCACAAAAGGCGGCTTCGAAATGGTTTTCCGCATTCCCTCAGGTGAGCCCTACGAAATGCCAATGGAAGACGACATGCAGGACAAGGCGTCCATGGCTGAGACTCCGGCAATGGTATGATTTGTCGGTCTATTTCAGCAAAGTCACCTGAAGTTTGCCGCCGGCTTCCGTAACGGCAAAGGTGCAATCTTCGAATTTTGGCACAGTGAAGTTGACCTTTGGGTTGAGAGAAAAACCGTAGGCTTCTTTCGGTCTTTTGAAAGCTCCCGTATCGAGAATGCCATTGTTGTTCAGGTCCCAGATCACGGCGACTGCGTAGACCCCTGGCTTTAGGCCCTTCATCGTGCAAACGATGCGTCCGGCCTCGGTCACCTCGATCTCGGGAGAGCCCTCAAGTTCTTTACCCGGAATTTGGAAATCGTCCGCGTTGTCGAAAAACCCGACGAGTAGAGTCCCTTTTACAGCATCAACCCCATCAACCGTTACTTCCACATCTGCAGCACTCAGCGTTGAGAGGCCAAAACACAAAGCAGTGAGTGAAAAAGCCCTCATGAATAAAGTTATGCATATTTTTTAGAAAATAGCTAGATCCCCATGATGAAATTTGAAACCAGCCCCTTCCGGGATTCCGAGACTTCGCAAGGGACGAAGCAAACGCGCCATCCATGAGAAGTTTTGCCAAAAACTCACCATCGAACAGGGTTGAATCGGGGACCTGGGAGGGTCAGGTGGTCGACTCAACAAGGTTAGGTTTGCCCCATTGAAGTCAATAAGCCTCGACCATGGCACCGTCGATGAGGACGTTCTGGCCGGTAAGATAGGCATTGGCTTTGGAACTGAGAAAGGTAACGATACGGCCAAAGTCGGATGGCGTCCCGTAGCGTTGGAGGGGGATCGACGCCTGGGATTCGCTGCGCTGTTGCTCGATCGAAATTCCTTTCTGTCCTGCCCAGATTGTGTCGAGCTGCTCAATGCGATCGGTGTCGATTCGGCCAGGCCCGACTGTGTTCACGAGAATTCCATCGGGGCCCACTTCACGGGCGAGGGATTTTCCGAGGCCGACGAGTCCCGAGCGGAATACGTTGGACAGAAGGAGGCCGTCGATCGCCTGCTTGGTGGAGACTGATGTATTGCTAACAATTCGTCCTCCGCCCCCCTTTTTCATGTGAGGCAAGGCTGTCCTAATCGCGCGAACATAGCCTAGCATGGTTACCTCAAAAGCTGACTGCCACGCTTCGTCGTCGAACTGTTCGAAGGTTCCGGCAGGTGGGCCGCCGGTGTTGTTGAAAAGCGCCCAGAGATTTCCGAACTCGGATGCGGCTCGATTGATCGTACTCTCGACGTCATCCTTGTTGGTGATGCTGCCTACGGTAAAAAGCGGGCGATTTCCGGTTTCTTCCGCAATGGCGTCCGCAGTTTCGGATAGTTTTTCCTCCGACCTGGAAAAGAGCATTACTCGCGCGCCTTCGCGGGCAAATTCCGTGGCCACGCCGCGACCGATTCCTCCGCTGGAGGCGAGAACGACGACACCTTTGTCAGCAAGTCCGAATTCCATTCGGGATGGTAGCGCGTCAGGCTCAGCGAACAACTTGCTTGTTAGCGTCCCATGGGATAGAGCACTTCGATGCGCCAGGGAACGACTCCGCTGATTACGAAGTCGAGTTTTCCAGCGACTCCAATAGATACATCGATGATACGTCCGGGTTTGTAGGGTCCGCGGTCGTTAATTCGAACGATGGCGCTGCGATTGTTATTGAGATTGGTGACTTCGACAATGCTTCCGATCGGGAGTGTCTTTTGCGCAGCCGTATCTACAGAGTTGGAAAATCGCTCACCACTTGCCGTTGCGGTGCCGCTGTTTGTCCTGACACTGTACCAAGAATTTTTTCCTGGTAAACCTGACAGGACTTGCGAAGGCCAAGTTTGGAAAAATTCGGGGCAGGTTTAATGGGAGATCGATTCAGCAGGGTCTCACAGGAGCGGAGCCTTCATGGAATTGCAGAATCCACGACGTTTTAGCTTGATGAAGCAATTTTTCTGCTGAAAGCGATTTCGGAAACTCTTGTCAGTTACCGAGGTTCTCGATCATGCGACCGAGTTCATCGACGCGCTCCTGCCACTGCTCCTGGCGTTCCTGCATTTCGGTGACAACTGATTCGGGAGCACGAGTGACGAAATTTTCGTTCGTGAGCTTTGCGTTTACCTTCTTCAGTTCATCTTCCGCTTTGGTCAGTTCCCTGCCAAGACGGTTGCGTTCGGCATCGAGATCGATGAGGCCATCGAGCGGAAGGTAGATTTTTCCGACGGGTGTCAAAGCGGTAGGAACGCCTGTCTCTGCCTCGTAGCCTGGCTCAATCGAGATTTCGCTCGCTCCCACCAGCTGGCGGAATACGTCAGCTTCGCAAAGTTCGGTGCCTTCCGGGTCAATGATGAATTTCACCTGCTTGTTGCCAGCAAGACCATACTCGGCTTTGAGGTTCCGAGCACGACCGACTGCCTCATAGATCGCTTTGACCTGATCCTGAGCAACAGAAACTTCGGAGGCGTCAACACCAGCGAGACATGGCTCGGTGAGCAATGGAGTCTGCATGAGAAATTCCGGATCGCCCTCATTGCGAAAACCGAGATTCTCCCACAATTCTTCCGTGATGTGTGGCATGTACGGGTGGAGGAAGAGGAGAAAGCGCTTCAGGACTTCGTCCATTGTTGCGAGTGTCGACTTTCTCAGGTCGTCGTCCGCATCTTCCGAAAGGGCGCTCTTCGAGGATTCCAGATACCAGTCGCAATAGTTACTCCAGAAAAAGTCATAGAGCAGCTGGGCCAATTCGTTGAAACGATAGTCTTCGTAGGCCGCCGCCATGTCATCAGCTAGCTTGTCGAGCTTTGCGAGAATATCGATGGAGTAAATCGAGAGCTTTGTGGCGTCGAGTTCACCTGCCTCCGACTGCATCTGACGATAGCGAACGGCGTTCCAGAGTTTGTTCGCGAAATTGCGACCTTCGACAACCTGAGGGTAAATATCTTTGCCGCCTTCATTCGTAATTTCGAAGCGAATGTCAGATCCGAGCGGGGCGGTGCGCATGATGGCAAACCGCAGGGCATCGGCACCATATTCTGCAATGATGTCGAGCGGGTCCGGCGAGTTACCGAGACTCTTCGACATCTTGCGACCTCGACCATCGCGAACGATGCCGGTGAAGTAGACGTTTTTAAAAGGTAACTCTCCGCGCCAGCGATAGCCGGCCATGATCATCCGGGCGACCCAGAAAAAGATGATTTCCGGGGCCGTTACGAGATCGGTGGTCGGGTAGAATTTCTTTTCGGTCGCGCTTGGCTCAGCATCGCTGTCTGTCATGGTCGCAAATGGCCAGAGCCAACTGGAAAACCACGTGTCGAGCACGTCCTCATCGCGCACCCAGTTTTCTTCGTCGGCGGGCGGCTCAATCCCAACGTGGAGATCTCTTCCTGCCTGCGTCGCATCGAGGCTTTCGCGGGCCTGCAATTCTTCCGCTTTCTCCTTTTTGTACCAGACCGGAATTTGATGCCCCCACCAGAGCTGACGACTGATGCACCAGTCCTGAATGCCGTCCATCCAATGGGCGAATGTTTTCTTCCAGCGCTCCGGGCGAAAACGAATCTCATCGTTTGCAACCGCCGAGGCAGCTTCCTCGACACTGGGGTATTTCAAAAACCACTGCATTGAGATGCGTGGCTCGATTGGCACATCGGCGCGTTCGCTGTATCCGACATTGTTCTCGTAGTCTTCGACTTTCACGAGCTGCCCCATTTCTTCGAGCTTCTCGGCCACTTTTTTGCGTGCCTCAAAGCGGTCCATTCCTGAAAACTCCGGACCGGCGTGATCGTTCAGTTTTCCGTCAGGATGAAAGACATCAATGATCTCGAGATCGTTCTTCAGCCCGATTTCAAAGTCAGCCTTGTCGTGGGCAGGTGTCACTTTCAGAACTCCCGTTCCAAATTCCGGATCAATGTGCTCGTCTGCGACCACAGGAATTTCTGCTTTGGGGAAAGGGCGGATCACTTTTCTGCCAACGAGATCGCCGTAACGTTCGTCTTTCGGATTTACGGCAACGCCCGAGTCACCCATCAGCGTTTCGGGTCGAGTAGTAGCGATTTCTACCCAGCGTTCGCCGTCGTCCCCGTCTTCCGACACGACGCGGTAGCGCATGTAGTAGAGCTTCGATCTCTGCGGTTTCATGATGACTTCCTCATCACTCAGGGCTGTCAGAGATTTCGGACACCAATTCACCATCCGCTTGCCGCGATAAATGAGACCTTCCTCAAAAAGGTCGACGAAAATTTTGGAGATCCACTTGGAATACTCCTCATCCATGGTGAAGCGCTCGCGATCCCAGTCGCACGAACAGCCGAGACGTTTGAGTTGTTCAATGATGATCCCGCCGTGTTTATCCTTCCATTCCCAGACCTTTTCCAGAAAGGCCTCGCGTCCCAGATCGCGGCGGGTCTTCTTTTCTTCCTTCCGCAGTTTCTGCTCCACCTTCGACTGTGTTGCAATGCCGGCGTGGTCTGTACCAGGTAGCCAGAGAACATCTTTTCCCTCCATCCGGGCACGTCGGGCGAGGATGTCCTGCATTGTGTTGTTGAGCACGTGGCCAAGGTGAAGAATCCCAGTGACGTTGGGCGGGGGAATGACGATAGAATACGACTCCTTGTCTCCGTTTTCGTCGCCGCGAAAACAACCCGACTCGACCCAGCGGTTGTACCACTGATTTTCCACATCGCCGGGTTGATAGCCTTTCGAGATTTCTGTCGTCATGATTTTACCTCCTATAAATGCGAGGGCCGAAACGATTCCTTGTCCGGGTCGTTTTGTAAAACTGAAATCCCAATTTCACAGATTGCGCTTGAAGCCGGAATCGGCTACGTTTCCGGCTCGAATCTACTGATTCGACCCCGCCAACACACACCTATGCGTTCACCCGCACGACAACTCAGGTCTTTCCCCCGAATTGGTTCGGCCCGGCTCTCGGCGTTGCCTCTAATGCTCGTGGCCGTGTTTCTTGCTGATAGCATGCTGGCTCTGAAGGCCCGTAACTGGCAGGTCTACAAGCTCGGAGGTCGAGAATACGTCTCCGACGAAAACGTCGCCAAGTTCTACGGGTTTCAGCGCTTCGCGAAGGAAGGCGACAATCGGATTTTCAAGCATCCTGATCTCGTCATGACCTGGAAGGTCGGTTCGCAGTCAATCTATGTGAACGATGTGAAGTTCAATCTTAGCTTTCCCGTCGTCGACAACGGAGGGAAAGCAATGCTTTCCACGGTTGACCTCGCCAAACTCGTCGATCCGGTTCTTCGTCCCAGTTACATCAAAAAGCCCATCAATTTCGATACTGTCGTGATCGATGCCGGACACGGTGCTCATGACTCGGGAGCGATTGGCCCTTTCGGGCGGGAAAAGGACTACGCCCTCGACATGGCGCTCCGTCTCGAAAAGGCTCTTCAGGCGCGCGGGTTCAAAACTCTGCTCACCCGTCGGAATGACGTCTTTCTCACCCTTGGTCAGCGAGTCGCAATCGCGAACAAGCAGAAAGATGCGATCTTCATCAGCGTGCACTTCAACTCCTCTGGCTCTCGCGATGCCCACGGGATTGAAACATACGCCCTCGCTCCGCAGGGAACGCGTTCAACTAATGGAGGCAGCCCGTGGAATTCTCTTCTCAGCGGAAACCTTCGCGATGCGGAAAACATTGCTCTTGCCACGGCTGTCCACGCCCATGTTATCACTGACATGCGATCAATTGACCGTGGCATCAAACGAGCTCGCTTCAACGTTCTGCGAGGAATCAACAAGCCGGCAATTCTCTTCGAAGGGGGGTTCGTCACGAACCGCACCGAAGGCAAGTTGATCAATGATCCTGCACATCGCCAGCGCATCGTGGATTCGATCGCGAACGCGGTTGTGAAGTTTCGTACTGCTGTCGGTAAGAAGTGAAGCCTAGCGCTCAGGGCTGACCAGCCAGACGTTTTTGGTTCGAACTCGAGGACGAACTTCTCCACTCGGAAGCAAAAATCCGTTTTTCCAGGGCACTGATTCCGTAGTCACTTGATTAGCCGACATCTCTCCCGCGTCGCTCCACTCATCTTTCGTTGGATCGTAGGAGAGAATAGTTTTTGGAAAGCCGGGATGATTGTCTTTCAGTTTATCGCTCTTTTTGAAAAGGGATCCATCTGCGCCGGCTACGACATAGATTTTTCCATCCACAAAAGCGGCGGTGCCAGCGGCATTGGGCTTCGGGAGGTCAGCGACTCGCGACCACCTTTGATCGGATCCGAGGCGGCATACGTCTTTCCTGAATTCAATTTCACCGGATTGATCAACTCGGCGACCTCCGATCAAATAGAGAGCCGAAGTTTCACCTTCCTTCACCTTCACGAATGACGAAAAAGCCCGAGCGGGGCCAGGATAAGGCTTTGTTTTCTCCCATTGAAATTCGGCCGGATTATCACGTTTCGACCAATCGATGCGGTAGACCGCCTTTGTCGCCGTTTCCAGTTCGGGTCCTGTTTGTCCGCCGGTGACATAGATGTGCTCGCCCATCATTGCGCTTGTCGCGTAGACGATAGGAGTCGGGAAAGAGGGCAAAGGGCTGATTTTCGATTTCCCTTTTTCGAGCGTAAGCAGGAATGAGTCTGCGTAGACTTTTTCGGCATCGTTGCCGCCTATACAGACGATGCCATCTTTTACGGAAATTGTCGTCCCATAGCCGAGTGGACGCAGTAATTTTCCCACCTTCTCCCAGGCTGGTTTGGAATCATTCAATGTCAAAGCATAGACAGTGTCATGCCAGACCTTGTCAGACTTCCAGACCGGTAAGGGGAAATTCGCACCGCCCGCCACTATCAGGGTGTTTTCGACTACCCCGTTATAAGGCCCGGCTACCCCGAGCTCCGATGGCAGATCAGGAAGCGGAGTCCAGGTTAGGTCGTTTCCCTTTGTCGAGACATTTGAAAAAAGGAATAGAAGAGTAAGGGTGGCAGCTGTTCGCATAGATCAAATTCGATTACTAGTTTCCCAACACCTGAATCGAAGACGGATTCTGGTCGATCTTTTTATCCTGCAGATCGATCAGCTGCTGGAAGAGGTTCGGGGCCGCCATGGAGCGATTCGCGGAGTTGTTGGGGATACTGTAGAAATTACCCTGGTGCAAAACGGAAACTTCTGCATTTCCAGAATGCTTAGCGTGTCGCACGATGTGGAAGAGAGGTTCGTTATCGGGGCCGATCCTTGGGACTTTATTACGAGCCGAATCTTTCAGCGACATCCGGTCTAGCTCCCCGAGGCAGGCCAGCACGCCCTGCGGCGAGCGAATGACCAGCTCAGCGCGAACTCCCGGAATCACAAATTTTTCCTGAACCGTCTTGTTCAGCGCCATCGCCTGATGGCTCAGGGTCATTTTCTGACAGCCAGACAAAGAGAAAAAGAGGACGTCTTCGCTAGCGAAAAAGGCCAAGAGCGAATGACCACGACTGCAAGCAGCCGCATGGATGCGGTGTGATTTCATTTGCCAGAAAGTGTCTGTGTATCTCATTCCGGCCGACGGTTTCAAACCGACCGGAACTCTCCTATTTGATCAGTCACGACTGCCGATTCGCAAACCAAAAATATGGTTTTGTTGCACACGTGAAAGTGGGCTTTTCCCAGGCTAGGTTCCGAACCGTACAGGATTGTGTATCTCGCTCAACAGGGTTGGGTGCTCGACCCAACAGGGTCAGGTGTTGTCAGAAACCCAACCTAGATAGGCACCTGACTCGGAATCTTCGATGGGAATGGCTCCGACGGTTTTCTGGTAGTATTTATCAGCACCGGAGTAGCCGATGATGCCGTAGGCGTAGCCTGCCTCTCGAAGGGCGTGGAGTGTGCGGATGAGCAGGGCTGTTCCGATTCCGCGTCCACGAGCTGCCTCGTCGACTCCGGGCGGACCGAAAATCCTTTGAAACTAGTTTTGTAGCAGGCGAAGCCGAGAAGCTGGCCTCTTTCACCAAATGCGATGAAGCAGGTAAGGGGATGTTGGGAGAAAGTGATTTCCGCTCCGGAAGCCCAGCGGTCACGGGAATTCTTTTCGACCCATTTTACCGGGCGCGAGCGACGTTGTCGTTTTCTCCGGCGTTGGCTTCCGTAGACGCTGGCTCGGCTGTCACGGCATTCTGCGGCCCGGGGTTTTCGCTCGCGGGTCCCGCCGGATCGACAGAGGCTACCGTCGATGATCCACCTGACTTGCCGGATGGCTCTGCTTCGGATTCATCAGCAAAGGGATTCGCTTTTTGCAGACCCCTGGTGATTTCCTGTTTGGCTTCTTCGGCGTTGTTGGTATTGAACCCGAGAAAGTAAAACACGGCGAGGGCAGTGAGGAGGGCGGTGAGAATGAGGTTCAGCAGGATGGGGGCTGATCCCGGCTTGTCGAGTTTGCGACGGACAGTTTTGGGGCTCTTTTCGAGGCGGAAGCGGCGATCCTTTTTGATCGTGCGCTTCATTTCGTCCATCAGTTCATTGTCGCCGAGACGAACAGTCACACCGCTGTTGAGAGCTTTGAGAGCACTGCTGACATCGACCTCGAGAAACTCGGCATATTTCCGAATGAAGCTTTTTGCGTAAGCAACGCTGGGAAACTTTGAGAAGTCGCCTTCTTCGATGCACCGAATCGTTGCAGGCTGGATACGGGTCTCGTGGGCCACGTCTTCGATAGACAGACCTGAATTCTGGCGAGCATCGCCCAAGATTTCTCCAATCGTTCCCATTTTGTTGTCGCGGCTGTCGGCCGAATCCAAGTGACCTGACGCGTCGTAGTATGAGACGCATGAAGAGGCAGGAAATTTCGGATTTTGCTACGCTAGGGGAAAACTACGCGAAGTCGTCGGAAAGATCGACCAGAATTTCGCGGGGTTTGGCACCGTCTCCGGGCCCGATAATTCCCCGGCTTTCGAGGATGTCGATCATGCGAGCAGCGCGGGTGTATCCAAGGCGTAACCTCCGTTGCAGCAATGAAGTAGAAGCTTTTTTCTCGGAGTATATCACCTCCAGGCACTTCTCGAGAATCTCCTCGTCAGCGTCAGAAATTTCGTCGTCGCTGTCATCTTCGAACCCACCGGATTCGATGGCTTCGTGCGCTTCCGGCTCAAATTTCGGGCTTCCCTGGGTTGCGCATGCGTCAACGAGATCCTGCGCCTCTTCGTCAGTAATCAAGGCTCCCTGAGCACGAATGAGTTGTGCGCTTCCGGGTGGCAGGTATAGCATGTCACCTTTTCCAACGAGGTTTTCGGCTCCATTGGCATCGAGGATAATTCGGCTGTCTGTTTTCGACGAAACCTGGAAGGCGATACGTGAAGGAATATTCGCTTTGATGACTCCCGTGACAACATCGGCGCGGGGAGTCTGCGTGGCGACGATGAGATGGATACCGGCGGCTCGAGCCTTCTGGGCGATCCGGGCGATGCCGGCTTCGACGTCAGCTGGCGCGGTTTGCATGAGGTCGGCAAGCTCGTCGATGATGACGACGATATAAGGGAGACTGTCGGGGAGATCCTCCTCCTGCGAGACGGGTTCGGTGACGCGTGCAGGGATTTCGTGTTCGGGTTCTTCAGGGAAACCGCCTTCCGCTTCGAGGTCGTCAGCCAGCTTGACGTGGTGGGCGAGCTCAGGTTCAAGTTCCTCCACGACCATTTCAGCTTCCTCAACATCTTTGGCGAGATCGCGAGCACGCATCGCGTTGAAGCCTTCGAAGTTTCGAGTCCCCATTTTCGCGAAAAGAGCGTAGCGGCGCTCCATTTCATTGATGACCCATCGGAGGGCGAGAAGCACCTTCTTTGGATCCGTCACCACAGGGACGACCATGTGCGGGAGGTCATTGTAGAGCTGCATCTCGACGACCTTCGGGTCGACCATGATGAACCGCAGTTCATCCGGTGTGAAGCGATAAAGCAGACTCGCGATGATGCTGTTGATGCAGACACTTTTACCCGAGCCGGTGGCACCAGCGACTAGCAGGTGAGGCATGCGAGCAAGGTCACCAACGACGGTGCGTCCGTAGACGTCTTTTCCAAGCGCGAGCGGAAGTTTCGCTTTTGTGTTTCGAAACGCATCGTCCTCGAAAAGCTCACGAAGAGCGACCGGGATCTTGTCAGAGTTCGCGATCTCGATACCAACGGTGTCTTTGCCGGGAACGGGGGCGAGGATGTTGATCCGCTCGGCGCGAGTCGCGCGGGCGATGTCAGCTTCGAGCGAGGTGATGCGATTCACGCGAAGGCCGGGAGCAGGATAGAGCTCAAAGCGGGTGATCGTCGGACCGCGCGTGATGTCACCGGGTTCCACGTCGACACCAAAGGTGCCCAGAGTGCTGACGATATTTTTCTGCTGCTTGAAGAGCTCACTCTGATCGGCAGGCTCGGTGTCTTCGTCCTCGGCGTATTGGAGAATGCTGAGGCTCGGCAGTTCGTAGTCTTCGAACTGACCTCCGGCAAGAAGTGCGGGACTGGTTTTTTCTTTCTCTGATTTGGAGAAAAGCGAACCAGCGGCTTCCTCCGGCGACATTTTCTTCCGGGCACTCTGTGAGGAGTCGATGATCTTTGGCTCCGGATTGGGTGCAGCGGGTTCGTCGAAAAGGTCGGACTGTTTTTCCGGTTCCTTTTTCTCCGGTTTCGGTTCTGCTGCCTGCTTTGGTTTCCTGAAGTTCTTGGCTGGCTTTTCCTCCCTGGAAGGAAACTTGGGAAGGGCGGGGATCCGGAAAAGCTCGAAAGGTAATCCATGCTCGCGAAGATGGGCGATGAGATGCCCGGTTTTTTCCCGAACCATCATCGCAAAGTAGAAGGGGTGAATGCCGGTAACGACGATGAGCGAAATCGTGTAAACGATCACCATGAGAATCACGGAACCGACCGAACCCATGAAATTCTCCACGATTTTGTGTCCGATGCCATATCCGACTAATCCGCCGGAGCTTCGAGGGAGATTGATGCGGCTCGACCAATCCTCAAAAAACCAGGTTTGAAATTCGATCAGGCAAGCGGCTGATCCGATCAGGCAAAGACAGGAGATGAAGTTCCGCGGATGAAGTGGGCGTGCTCCGGTGATCACCTGAAATCCCCACCAGGCGAGAACGGCGGGAATCAGAAAGCTGGCAACCCCGAAAAAGAAGTAGGAATAGCCAGCTGCGACGGCTCCGACCGGACCGATGAAATTGTTCACGACACCATTTTGCCCGGATTGTGAACTGAATGGAACCCATGACGGCAAGTCGGCCGGGGAATAGGAAATCAGGGCCAGCAACAGCATCGTAGAGGCACCAATCAGAGTGATCGCGAGAATCTCGTGAAATGCATAGGGGCCGTTGGGCTGAACCTTGCGTGCGCGAGGCGGAGCCTTCTTTCTGGCCGGAGCTTTCTTTGCCCGAGAGGCTGGAGCCTTTTTGGTTCGCTTGGAAGAGTTGGTTTTTCGGGCAGCCATGGATGCGGTTCCGATCAGGAGAGGAAAGGTTTTCTCAAAATTCTAGAAAAAGCGGTAAAGCGGAGCGAGTGAGTATCAGTATGACGTAAATGATCATTCGAATCAACGTATATCTTAGAAATCTAAAACAAATTTCTGATTCCGTAAAATGCTCGTGTGCCTCGTGCATTGACATCAGCTGATCGACGTGGCTAGCATTGGGATTGTGAAGACGCTATATCCCCTCGCCCGTTTTGTTGCTGGTCTGACGGTCGCCCTTTTCCTCACCGGATGCGGAGGCAACTGGTTGGTGGGAAAATGGACCCTCGATCAGGAGCGAACTCTTACCGAGATTTCTGCGAAAACTGATGCAAAGAACGCTCAGGAGGGTGGAGGTCTGCTCAAGGATATCGTGGGTGGTCTGCAGAAAGGCTTATCGCGTGTCCTCCTCGCGCAATTTGAGGGCGTAGAAGTGGAATTTACCAAAACCGAAATGCGGCGCGTTCAGGATGGGATGGGAGAAGCGCAGATTTACGAAATCATTGACAAGCCTGATCCGTCGACCTACACCGTGAAATATGCTGATGGTGACATCGTCACCTGGGGAAAGGCGGAATCCGGAATCCGGCTGAAGCTGGCAGGAGAGAGAGGTCAAGACGAGATGTGGGTGTATTTTCGAGCGGTGGAGTGATTCTAAGCAGGATGAAGGTAACCACTGTTGTATTGTGGATCCTCTGGGCCCTGCTTTTTCTGGCATGGCCGGCCGATATGCTTGTCGCTACGATGCGATGCCCGATTGAGTCTTTCGAAGTCGATACTCATTTCGCTTCCATTCTGGGCTATGTCGGTTTTATCTCGCTGGCGCTTACATTCTTTTTCAAATGGCTTCTGCTTCGTTTTGTGGTTAGCCCCAAGCGCGTTTCCTACTCATCACCTTGGGCAATCGTCATTTATATCATCGGCTCTTTGATGATTTGAGGGCTGACCAAATCAGTCGAAACCTATGGCTTGATTATTTTTTTCCAGGCAGCCCCGAGTCGACCCCCATCCCTGCTCCAACGGTGATAAGCAGAGCATCTGCATCCCCGGATGATTTCCGCAGCTCTTTCGATAGCCGGGTCCATCTTTTCACATCTCTCCGGCGAACTCCTGCCATTCAGCGTGTCCGAGAATTTCACCCAGAATATCGTGGGTCACTTTGATCGGAGGCTGGTTCGCATTGATGTCGGTCCGACGATCAGAGTAGTGTGCGAGCAATCCCTTGGTCTCATCCTCATAGGTGCGAATTCGCTTCTTGATGACTTCTTCACTCGCGTCGTCCATGCGGCCTTCTTTGAGCGCGCGCTTTCGGATTCGTGTGATGAGTTCGTCTCGATCGGGGCATGAGAGGTGGAAAAGCTGTAGCACTTCGATGTGCTCTTCGAGTAGTTTGGCCTGATCGACACTTCGAGGAATTCCATCGAGCAGCAAAATATCTATGTCAGGTTTGAACATGTGCAGATCGGCCCGTGCATCGACCTGGGTTTTGAAGTAGCGGATCGTCAATTCATCGGGCACCAGTTCGCCCTTTCGGGAGTAGGAAATAAATTCCTGCCCAATCGGTGTCCTGGTATCCATGGATCGAAATGCGTCACCCATTGAGTAATGGTAAAAGCGCGGAATGGCAGCAAGAATGCCTCCCTGGGTGCCTTTTCCGCAACCGGGTGCTCCGATGAAAATGATCGCTTTGTATTTGTCAGGGCGTTCGCCAATCATAACGAAAATCTATGGATGAAACGGGACTATCGTAATGGAAATAAGCGCGTAGACTATCCAAATCCTCGTCCCCTGACCAATGCTTTTCAGCCCCTTTATTGCGGCCCGTTATCTGAAGCCGAAACGCCTCTATTTGTCGATCATCACTATCATCTCGGTGATCGGTGTCTCTCTCGCCGTTTGGTTGCTCACCGTTGTGATTGCAGTGTTCACCGGATACGGCGAGCGAATCCGCGACAGCATCCTAGGATTCGAGCCCCATCTCGTGATTGATTCGGGCGGGATTATTGATGATTACGAGCAACCTGTTTTGACACTTCTGGAGCAGCCTGGGGTCAAGTCGGTGACGCCTTTCGTGACGGGGCAGGTCATCATGGAAGTAACGAATAGCCGAGGGACCTATCGCAAAGCGCCGATGATTCGCGGCATCATGCCACCCGAGGGTGAGGAGCTAGAGCGGATGCGCAAAAAGCTCAAGCAGGTTCGAGATCCCGAGCATCCCGACGATGAAGAAAAATTTGTGCCGGTTGGCGACTTTGATATCAATGGATTCTACACGGCGGTGATCGGCGACGGACTTGCCGCAGGTATGGGAATCGAACTGGGTGACAAGATTCTGCTCTTTTCACCTACAGATGTTGATACCCTGATGAACGCGGTCAGCAGGGCCGAAGAAGCCAAGTCGGATGACGAGAAGAAGAAGTGGCTCGATGACATTCGGGAGCGAACTGCTCCCCAGGAATTAACTATCACCGGGATTTTCGACTCCGGACACTTCGACTTCGATGGCAACGTCGTTTTCACTCATCTTGAGACCGCGCAAGTACTCTACAATTTCGATTTGGAAGAATGCCACGGGATCGCGATTCGCACGGACGATGGATTCAAGGCGAATCAGTATCAAGAAGAACTCTACAAGGTCCTGACCGATCAATATCGCATCCTGACATGGGGACAGATTCATCAGGCGCTTTTCGACGCCGTCGCAGGGGAAAGGCAGATGATGTACCTCATCCTTTTCATGGTCGCGATCGTCGCGAGTTTTTGCACGATGAACACGATGATCACGGTGACGTTTCAAAAGCGGGCCGAAATTGGATTGATGAAAGCACTCGGGGCGAGGGAGGAGCAGGTTGCTTCCGTATTCCTGTTCCAAGGAATTATCGTGGGTTTGTTAGGAGTTGCCTTCGGCCTGCTGATCGGTTGGCTCACAGTCCAGTATCGAAACGAAATGGCAGGATGGCTCGGTGAGCAATTCGGGATCAACTTTTTCTCTGAAGAGGTCTACAAAGTCGATGGTGGCCTGCCTGCTGTAATTCAGATGAAGGATGTGCTCATCATTTCCATTGGCTCGTTTCTACTTTGTGTGGTTGCGGCCTTGATTCCTGCTACGGTTGCGGCGTCGATGCAGCCAGCGAAGGCTCTCCGCAGTGAGTAAGCTCTTGGGCGAATTGGAATATGGATTTTTATCTTTCCATTGATGGAGAAAAAGTGGGCCCGGTGAGCATCTTCCGGGTTTCGGAATTGTTGGAGGCTGAGGAAATCACCGCCGACACGAAAGGCTGGCATCGCGACCTCGATGGATGGAGGCCTCTTCGGGAAATCTCCGCACTCGATACCGTGATCGAACGTCATGGATCGACAGACTCTTTCGATAAGGGAGGCGAAACCGCCGAGGATGAGCCACCAGCAGTGATTCATGCGAAGGAAATCATTCGCGAGCAAAAGGAAACCGACTCCACCTGGCAGGGGCCGCCACCGCTGCCGGAAGCGGGCGATCTGAGCGGAGTTGCCGGTGTCCGCATGGAAGTAAGACCATTTGTTCGCTTCTGTGCGCGAATGTTTGACTACACCCTGGTCTACACTCTCGCCTTTCTGTTTGCCGGAGTGAAAATTCCCAGGCCGGAAGAGGGGATGACCCTGACGGAGACCATTGCGCGATCCATGGAAGTGGCCCAATCACCTGAGGCGATTATGTTTGCGAAAATCCTGATCTTCGCGCTGATCGGTTGGCATGTTCTGGAGGCATTACTCGTCAACTATTTCGGGACGACCCCCGGAAAAGCCCTCTTTGGGATCCGTATCGTTACTGTAGCGGGCGAACGTCTCGGCGTCGCTCAATCCCTCACTCGGAGTTTCTTTGTCTACGTCTTTGGCATGGGGCTTTTTCTCAGTGTCCTTCCGATCATTGGAATGCTATTCAGCTTTTTCCGGCTCATGGCGAGGGGAGATTGCTTGTGGGATCAACAGATGAAATTGCGGGTCGAAAGTTGCCGTTTGAGCTTTGGCAGGATAATGCTGGCGGTTTTTTTGTTTTTCGGCATCCTGCTGCTGCAAACTTTTTGATAATTCATGAGTCGCAATTGTTCCATCGTCCTGAATGCTCACGTGCCTTGGGTACGGCATATGGAGACTGCTCATTCCATGGAGGAGGACTGGCTCCACTGTGCGATTGTCGAAACGCATCTTCCGTTGTTGGAAATGATGTTTCGCCTCCGGGATGAAGGTGTGCCGTTTCATCTCACGCTGAACCTGTCTCCAACACTACTCGCGATGTTTCAGGATCGCACCCTTCGTCGGCGCACCTTGAACTATATAGACCGCACGCTTCGACTCTGTCGTGACGAAGTGGAAAGGGGCGAAGTCACCGGTTTCGGGGAACTCGCCAAGCAGTATGAGGATCGCTTTTTCCGTCTCCGAAATTTCTACTTGGAAAAATGGCAGGAGGACCTCGTGAAGGCGTTCTGTGACCTTCGGGACAGCGGCCACCTCGAGCTGACCGCGAGTGCGGCGACTCACGGAATTCTTCCGCTCCTGATGCGGGTTCCCGAGGCAGGCCAGGCACAGGTCAGAGTTGGGATTCGCCAGTATGTGCAGTGTTTTGGCAGAATGCCCAAAGGGTTCTGGCTCCCCGAGTGTGCCTATGCCCCTGCCGTCTCTGATTTACTTCGGAAAGAAGGGATCGAATGGACTGTGGTTGAGGAGCATGGAATGACGACCGTGTCGGGAGCCGACGAGCGCTTCCCCTACATCGTTGGGCAGTCCGATGGCGGCCTCAACATTTTCGGACGCGACAGCGGAAGCAGCAGTGAAATCTGGAGTGCCGACGAGGGATTTCCGGGCGATGGACGCTATCGAAATTTCATGCGAGACATTGGATTGGATGCACCAATCGAATACCTCCGCGAGTACCTGGGCGAAAGCGAAGAACGTCGTTTCACCGGATTGAAATACCACCGGCTGCAGCGGGAAGGGGAAGATAATCTTCCGTATGATCCCGAGCTTGCCTCGCGAGCCGTCGAGGAGCATGCCCTGCGATTTGTCAGCAGCCGCGGCGCGCAGCTCGCATCGCTCGAGGCCGATGGTGTGGAGAATCCTCTCGTCCTCTGTGCTTTCGATATGGATCTCTTCGGCCACTGGTGGCATGAGGGAACGGAGTTTCTGGAAAAAGTATTTCGTATCACTGCCGAGCGCGGCGATTTTCAGTTCGTGAATCCCGGCGGGTATCTTGGAGCGACCGAGAATCAAGAGCGTCCCGAGGCCGAGCCTGCGGCTTCTTCCTGGAGCGAGGGAGGATACTTCGAGAGCTGGACCAGCCCGGAAAACAACTGGCTCCAGGCCGAAGTGCAGAACCGCGCGGAATTGTTGGCGAGATTTACCGGCATGTTCGATCAGGACCGCGAGGATTTAGACAGAGAGGGAACGGCTCATTACCAGCGCTGCATCCAGCTGATGGTTCGCGAACTTCTCCTCGCCCAGTCGAGTGACTGGGGATTCCTGATGCGGATGGATCCCTCCCGCGAGTATGCCGAGCAACGGGCCAGAGAACATCTCAGCGATTTTGATCGCATACGGGAAATTCTGACGAAAGACGACGACGGGCGACTCGACGAGATCGAGCAAAAACACCCGATTTTTCCCGATCTTCCTTGGAATTTGTTCGAAGCCTACGAATAATTCTGACGAAATCCTCGCGCCCTCATGGCAGAAAATTACGTCTACTTCGATCTCGAAACCCAACGATCCGCCAATGATGTCGGCGGTTGGGATCGCAAGGCCGATATGAAAATGTCGATCGGCGTGACCTACAGTTCTGCCAACAGTGGCTACACCATCTACGACGAGTCTATGGTACAGGAACTCATCGACGAACTCTGCTCCGCCGATCTCGTTGTCGGCTTCAACCACATCTGGTTCGACTACGAAGTCCTGATGGGCTACACCATTCTCGATCTCAAGGAGCAAACCACAAACCTGGATCTCATGCTCGACCTCGAGAAGGAACTCGAGCACAAACCAAAGCTCGACGCCGTCGCAGCCGAATCATTGGGTGAAGGGAAAACGGCCGTGGGAACCGATGCCATCAAATGGTGGCAGGAAGGGAAAATCATGGAAATCGCCGAGTATTGCTGTTTCGACGTGAAGGTGACGAAAATGGTTCACGAATACGGTGCGCAGCATGGCATCGTGAAATACAAAAACCGTTACAACCAGTCATTCGAGGTTCCAGTGAACTGGTCGCTACCTTCGTGAGCCTTATCAGGATAAAGCAACGGCGATCCATGGCAGGATAAGGACTCCGTCGCTTGCTGCCTGAACCCAGGAAGCACGTTTTTTCGGCCATCGATTGATCCAGGCAAGACCGGCCGTGCAGGTGATCAGGCAGATGCCCGCGCCAGCGCAGAATGTGAAGGCGAGATACAATCCGAGAACGATGGTGAGCAGGGCAGGAGCAACAATCCAGAGTTTGGATCGAGTTGAGGATGTGGCAAAAAAAGCATGAGGATCAATGCTGCGATCGCGCGATGTCTCGGCTTTGGAAATAACGAGGCAGTTTGTAAGAAAAAGGGAAGCTAGGGCGAGGGTGTCCCAGGTCAGCCATTCGACGAAATGTGGCGTGCCGGCGCCGATTTTCACTCCGCACGCAAAGCATAGGGCAATTGCGATTTCCTTGACGGGTAGAAAGCGGGGGGACGGATTTTGATTTCGCCATCCGATTATGACAAAGTAGCCAGCGGTCGCTGTGGCGACGCCAGATCCAGCGACTATCGTCTCCGTCTGCAATCCTGACAAAGCAGCGAAAACGCCGCCAAGGATCGCGAGGATGAACAGAGCGATCATGAGACCGCGATGGTGTTCAGCGAATTGATGCCGAACGGTTTCGCCGTCCGGCGTCGAGTCAGTTTTCGAATCTCGAATTCGATCTGCGAGGTAGATCGCCCAGACTGCGAAAAACAATGCTGCAAGTGTGGGGGGATGAAGATGCTTCGAATTCGATAGCAGTATCGCCCAACCAACCGCGACGAGAGGAGCGTCGAGGCACAGTGCTGACAGAAGCAGCGGGATTCGGGCGATTGGAGAAAAAGACACCTTGGGAAAAGTTGAAAGGTTTTTCCCTTTATCAGGCGACCGATTGGGTGCTCATTCAATGAAGAATTTATCATGGCAGATCCAACCTCGATATACGCCCTCATTCTCGCGGGTGGAAGTGGAACACGCTTCTGGCCGCTGAGTCGTAATGCGCGACCCAAGCAATTGCTGAATTTGTTCGACGAAGAAACGCTGATCGAAAAAGCGGTTAATCGTTTGGAGGGCATCGTTCCGCCGGAGAGGGTGCTTGTCCTGACCAACGAGGCGCAGGTCGAGGGTGTCCGTGCTGTTTTGCCGGAACTGCCGGAAGAAAATATTGTCGCTGAGCCGGCGCGTCGCGATACCGCGCCAGCGATTGCGCTCGCGGCTGGGTGGATCGCTGCTCGTGATCCGGAGGCTGTCATGATTGCGCTACCGGCGGATCAATTGGTGGTGAAAGAGGATGTGTTCCGCACCGTGCTGACTGCAGCAGCAGAGGCGGCGAGTCGGGAATCCGCCATTGTGACCCTCGGGATCAAGCCGGGCTGGCCCTGCCCGAGCTATGGATATATCGAGCGTGGAGGTCCTATGGACGACCTTGACTTGCCTGGTGGGATCGTGGCTCACGAAGTGGAGTGCTTTCGGGAAAAGCCGTCTGTGGAAACAGCGGAGCAATACCTGGCGAGCGGGAACTTTTCGTGGAATGCCGGAATTTTCATTTGGTCGATTCCCACCTTGCTTGCTGAGCTGGGAGAGCATTGCGCACAGTTGCATGAGTTCATTGGCAAGTTGCGTGACACGGACGATTTCAATGAGGTGGTAGCGAATGATTTTCCTGAGCTGGAAAAAATCTCGATCGACTTTGCGCTGATGGAAAATGCGAAGCGGGTTCTCAACATCGAGGCGGATGTCGGTTGGGATGATGTGGGCGGATGGCCGTCGGTCGCAAAGTATCTGCAACAGGATGACAATGGGAATGCCACGCGTGGCTCCGTCTTTTCCGTCGACTCGGCCAACAACATCGTCTTTTCCGCTGAAGGCGAAGAGACGATTGCTCTCCTGGGAGTGAAGGATCTGATCGTTGTGAAAACATCAGATGCGGTTCTAGTCGCAGACCGAAACGATGCTGACCAGATCAAGAAGCTCGTCGATGGACTGCCTGACTCTCTTCTTTAGCCCATGACTGATCTGGTGCGAGCATTGGGGATCGACTACGGCACAGCCCGGATTGGAATTGCAGCCAGCGACGAGATCGGACTGCTGGCTCACCCAGTGGAGACGGTCTCTGCTGCAGACGAAGCGCGAGCGATCGAGCGGATCGTTGCTTTGGCAGAGGAACGAAAGATCGAGGATCTCATTATTGGGCTTCCTCTCCATATGAATGGCGAAGAGGGAAAGGCTGTCACCAGGGTGCGGGCCTTTGGCGAGAAGTTACGAGCTGAGCTTTCATATGAAATTCGTTGGCACGAGGTCGACGAACGCCACACGACAAGCGATGCGATGGCCAAGTTGCACGATGCTGGGCGAAACGAGAAAAACTCGCGTGGCATTATCGATCAGGCAGCGGCTGTGGAGATATTGCAACGCTGGCTCGACGATCGAGCGGGTCCGACGCTGGTTCCGTAATGGGAGTAGATTCTCTCAGCGGGTGATCTCTCCCGTTGCATATTTGGCGTTTTGCTTCCCTTTTGTACGATGCAGAAAGACGGTAGGGAAAGAGTGGGCGTGATCGGACTCGGAATTATTGGGAGCCGGGTGGCGGAGCGTCTTCGAGATACGGACCGGCACCTCTATGTCTGGAATCGGAGCCCCAAGCTGGTCCCGAATTTTCTCAGCTCTCCCGCAGAGGTGGCACGAATGGCAGATACGATTCAGCTTTTTGTCACAGACGGCGAAGCGCTTCTGGACGTTATGGATGCCATGCAGGGGGAGCTTTCCAAGCGACATACGATTCTCTGCAGTTGCACCGCTGATCCGCAGGCGGTCGTTGATGCCTATCAATCTGCAAAAGATGCGGGTGCTTCTTTTCTTGATGCCCCTTTTACGGGAAGTCGTGCCGCAGCGGAAAAAGGAGCGCTCACTTACTATATAGGAGGGGACACGGCTGCATTTGATCGTGCCCGCGGCTATCTGGAAGTGTCGGCTTGTGATTTTTATCACTGTGGTCGTGTCGGAGAGGCGAGCATTCTCAAGATCGCAACGAACATGATCTCGGGAACGTCGATGGAAATTCTAGCGGAAGCCTATGGCCTGGTCAGTGCCGCGGGGATCGAGCCCGACAAGCTATCCGCAGCACTCGAATTGAATGCCTGTCGCTCTCCGCTGATTGAAACCAAGCTCGCATCCGTGATAGCGAGAGACTACGATGCCCACTTTGCTCTGAAGAATATGTTCAAGGACGCGCAATATGGTCTCGGTCTTGGAAAAAGCCTTGGTCTTGAGCTGCCCGCTCTTTCCACAGCAGCAAGCATGATGTTCCGGACGATGCAGAAAGACAAAGAAAACGGGAATCTCGACTTCTCCATTCTCGCGAAGCGTTTCCAGGACAAAGCAGATTCCGAAGATGGAGGAAAAGCGAAATGAATGTGACCGAGGAAGAAATCAATCGCCGATGGGTCGATCTCTCCGACCGGGCTGTATTCCGCCTCACAGGTCCGGACAGTGTGCGTTATTTGAATGGTCAGGTCACCAACGATGTCACCAAGGTGGATAAAACGAATTCCCTTCCCGCCTGCCTCTGCAACGCGAAGGGGAAGGTGCAGGCGCTTGTCTGGATTTCGAAAGAAGGGAATTCTTTGCTCATTGATGGCGAGTTGTCGCAGCGCGATGAAGTTTTCGCTAGGCTCGATCGATACCTTATAGCAGATGATTGCGAACTGGGTGACGAAACCGGAAAACTCAGGCTCATCCATCACTTCGATGGGGATATCGGTGGCGCCCGCTCTCGCAGGCTGACCATTCCGGGATATGATCGCTGGATTACAGTGGATAATGGGGAGCTCAGTGAAGATTTAAGAATCCCAGGCGAAAAATGGGAAGAGCTGGAACTCCGTTCCCGAATTCCCAAGGCATCAAAAGAAATAACCGGGTCGGAGTTCCCCGCCGAGCTTGTAGTCAATGAGTGGGCCGTTGATTTCCAAAAAGGATGCTATCTCGGCCAGGAAGTCATTTCCCGCATCAAGAGCGTTGGAAGGGTAAAAAGGCAGCTTTCTCTCATATTTGCCGATGCCTTTATTAGCCAAGAGGCAACTATGAGAAACGAGGAACTCGGAGAAGGAGTGGCGACAAGGGATTCAAAAGAAATTTCTGAAGGGAAAAACCTCTCGATGGGATGGTTTTCAAACCAGATGGAGGATCGGCAACCGACTGTTTTTCACAAGGTTAGATTAGATTGAGAAATTACAGGGCACCAATATAGAACGAAGCCCAGACGGTCTTATTAGAAAAAAATGCATTTTTTTCTGTTGCATGATCAATTCAAGTAATACATGGTCTCAGAGAATCGTCACTTGGCGGAGCTGGATCGAAAATGTCCAGATTCGTATTATTCAAGCGGCTTTTCGGATTCTACATCCACGAAAACAGGTTAATCAAACGACCACATCTCATACCAAGGGAGTTAATCAAATTATGAAAAAAGCAATCCTAGTTGCAATTATCGGTGTATTTGCCATCAGCGCGAATGCAGGAGATTGGGGCAAAGCGCCGGTTCCGGCCAAAGCTCCAATCGAAGAATGTCTCGACATCGGCGGCGAAATTAGTTCAGGCTACATGTCTGACTACATCTTTTACGGTGTTCGCTTCGCTCGTGACAGTGTCTGGACAGACGTGAACTACACGTTCGACAACCTCATCATTCCCGTCAACGTCGGCGTATGGTATCTCAACGGTATCGACCCTGTTGACTACGACGAGCTTGATATCTACGCTTCAGTAGAGCTCGGTTCCTTCGCAGGATTCGACGCGAGCCTCGGATACGTTCACTACTTCTTCCCTGAGACAGGTGCCGACAGCAACGGTGAGATCGGACTCGACCTTAGCCGTTCACTCGGAATTGTTGATCTTGCCCTCGAGACGAATTACAACCTTCTTGCTGAAGGATGGTATCACCAGGCTGGGATCGAGAAGACTTTCGGTATTTCTGACAACGTGAGCCTCGTTGTTGGTGCTGGATTGGGTTACTCCGACAACTATTTCGCAGGTGCTAACAACAGCGGCTGGAACCACTACTACGTGAGCGCTGCTCTTCCTATCGAACTCAACTGCCGTGCGACACTCACCCCTTACGTCGGATACAACGGCGGTCCAGGCGGCTACGTCGTGGATGGCTTCAGTGGCATCGAAAACGGCGACGACCAGTCTGACATCCTCCACGGTGGTGTCAGCCTCAGCGTTTCCTTCTAAGGAAAACGTCAAAGGTAGAAAATATTTTTTCAAACCTTGGTGTAAATCGCCCTCCGCTCGCGGAGGGCGATTTCTTTTTGTACTAGCGGCTAATTCTCAGATGAGAGTAAAATGGGAAAAGTCGCGTCTCCTGACGAAACAAATCTTTTCACACGGCAAAGTCGTGGCATGGGTGAATAATGATTCGAGTGGTGAAAGTTCTAATCGATGGGGCGACAAGCGACCTCACGTTCACCTACTCGGTTCCGGATGGAGTTGCTGTCCAACCGGGACAGCGGGTCCGGGTTCCGCTGCGTAGCCGGAAATCGATCGGAACGGTGACCGATGTGGAGTCGATTGACCCAGCCTCGTTGAAGTATTCTCTCAAGCCCATCGATGGAACGGTGTCGGATGATCCGTTCCTGACGCCCGGATTGATTGAGCTGGCTCATTGGATTGCCGGATTCTACCTTGCCTCTGTCGAGGCAGTGTTCCGGACCATGTTGCCCAAGCCTTCACGCGGAGAGGCAGAGAAACGAAAGACGGAGAAACACGTCATGCTTGCGGTTCCGAAAGCCGACATCGATTTCGAGCAATTTTCCAGTCGGCTTGCGAAGCAGGGAGATGTACTGCGGGAGCTGAGGGAAGTGGAAAGTATCTCACTGGCCCGAATGACAGGTGAGCTGGGGGCTTCTCGTTCTTCTATCAAGTCCCTTGAAGAAAAAGGCCTCGTGCGACTCACCGAGAAGATAGTGACTCGCGATCCTCTGGCAGAAATGGAATATGTCGAGTCGGCAGCCCTGGAGCTGAACGACGAGCAGGCAATTTGCCTCAAAGAAGTGCTCGCTTGTTCGGAAAGGGTCAGCCGGGGCGAAAAGGTGAAGCCAATTCTTCTCTACGGCGTTACGGGAAGCGGAAAGACAGAGGTGTATCTTCAGGCCATTGAGAAAACGATAGAGGAAGGAAAGGGAGCCATTGTTCTCGTGCCCGAGATTGCATTGACGCCGCAGACTGCTGATCGTTTCAAGCAGCGCTTCGCGAAAATTCAGGATGAGGTTGCAATCCTGCACAGTAACCTCAGCGAAGGAGAGCGACACGATGAGTGGCGAAAGGTGCTGGACCAGAAAGCCCGGATTGTGATTGGGGCTCGCAGTGCGATTTTCTCTCCGATCTTAAATCTCGGACTGATTGTCGTCGATGAGGAGCACGAAAACTCCTACAAGCAGGACATCGTTCCGCGTTACCAGGCGCGGGATATCGCTGTCGTCCGGGCTCACCTCGAAAAGTGCCCAGTGCTTCTCGGAAGCGCGACGCCCTCGCTCGAATCGTGGCAAAACTCCGAGGCTGGAAAATATGACCTCGTCACGATGCGGCAACGAATCGATGACCGAAAGCTTCCATTCATCCGCATCATTGACATGCGCCAGGAAGCGCGTCGGCAGCAGTCGGGGCCAGCGATTCTCTCGCTCAAGCTTCGCGAGGCCATTGAGAAACGCCTTGAGAATGGCGAGCAGACGATTCTCTTCCTGAACCGGCGCGGCTTTGCGAAGAATATTCTCTGCCCGGAGTGCGGTTACGTCGCAAACTGTCGTCACTGTACGACAACGATGACCCTCCACCGCAAAGATGACCGCCTCATCTGCCATATCTGTGGTTTTTCGCAGCTTCCGCCGCGTCGCTGCCCGGAGTGCGATAGTCGTTCGATACTGAACGCAGGTTATGGCACGGAGCGAGTCGAGGAAGTGCTTCGCAAGGTTTTCGAAACCGCCCGAATCACTCGTGTCGATACGGATGCGATGCGAAAGAAGAATCAGCTACGTGATACGCTTTCGGCTTTCAAGGCAAAGAAGATCGATATTCTCATCGGAACGCAAATGATCGCAAAAGGGCTGCATTTTCCCAATGTCACTCTCGTCGGGATTCTGAATGCGGACGTCGGCTTGCACATTCCTGATTTTCGAGCTGGCGAGCGAACCTTTCAGTTGCTTACGCAGGTAGCTGGTCGCGCTGGTCGCGGTGAGCTGGAGGGCGAAGTGATTGTGCAGACCTACACGCCGCACCACCCTTCGATTCAGTTTGCTCGCCATCACGATTTTGAGGGTTTTGCAGAGCAGGAACTGATGATGCGCCGCCAATTTAGCCATCCGCCTTTTGTTCACATTGCGCTGATTACGGTTCGGTCCGTCCACCAGGAGCGCGCTGAGTTTACCCTGAAAACCCTGCATGCCCGAATGAAGCGCGCCATTCCTGACGATATCGTGCTGACAGAACCGCTACCTTCTCCGCTCGTAAAATCACATGACCAGTGGCGGTTCCAGATTCTGTTGAAATCGCCTCAGGCTCGCAAAATGGCTCGCCATATTCATGAAGTCATGAAATCCCTCACTTTTCCCGACGACGTCATCGTCACCGTCGATGTCGATCCCTATTCGCTCGGGTGAGTTGTTTTTTTGAACAGTAAAAAGTACGCTTTTGATTTGCCAATTCACGTCGCTCTTGCGAAAGATGAAGCATGTCACTGTCCTGCGTTCATTCTGGAGCCCTAGCTGGCGTCGACGCCTTGTCCGTCGAGGTCGAGGTGAACGCTGCTGATGGGAGTAATCCTGATATCAAGCTGGTTGGATTACCCGATGCTGCCGTTCGCGAGAGCGTTGACCGTGTGACGACTGCGATCAAGAACAGTGGTCTCGGTTGGCCGCGGAAAATGATCACCATCAATCTTGCCCCCGCCGATATTCGCAAAGAGGGTCCGAGCTTCGATCTGCCGATAGCCCTGGGCATGGCGTCGCTCCAGCCCGACCGAAACGGAGCTTTGCAGGAAGGCGCCTTGGAAAAATGTTCTGTCGCTGGAGAGCTTGCGCTCGATGGGCGGGTCCGACCGATCAAGGGCATCCTGCCTCTGACGCTTCGCGCAAAAGAGGAGGGTAAGGCGGCGATTCTTGTTCCGAAAGAAAATGCCGTGGAAGCATCTATCGTCGAAGGCATCTATGTCTACGGCGTAGATACTCTTCAGTCGGCATACGAATTGTTACGGGGGGAAAAGAATATTTCGCCAGAGAAGCTCGACCGCGAAGCCTTCTTCCAGGCCAAACAGAATTATTCCGTCGACTTCGACGAGGTCAGAGGTCAGGCCCATGCGAAACGCGCTCTTGAGGTAGCCATGGCCGGCGGGCATAACATGTTGATGCTCGGGAGTCCAGGCACTGGTAAATCCATGCTGGCCAAGCGTCTCACCACGATTCTTCCGCCCATGACGGAAAGTGAGGCAATCGAGACGACGAAAATTCACAGCGTCGCGGGACTCGTCGATGGGAAAAACAGCTTTCTCGCGACGCGGCCCTTTCGCTCGCCGCATCATACGATTTCCGATGCGGGTCTACTCGGAGGAAGCAGCCATCCTACACCAGGTGAAGTCAGCCTCGCTCACAACGGTATTCTCTTTCTTGATGAGCTTCCCGAATTTCGCCGCTCAACGCTGGAGGTTCTGCGCCAGCCCCTGGAAGATGGCGTTGTCACGATCTCACGTGCGGCGGGGAAATTTACTTTTCCCAGTCGATTTTCGCTCGTCGCGGCCATGAACCCCTGCCCTTGTGGGTATTTGGGGGACCCTGCTCGGGAATGCAGATGTTCTCCGAATCAGATTGAAAAATATCGCCAGAGAATCAGCGGTCCATTACTCGATCGCATCGATCTGCACGTTGATGTTCCGGCGGTGAACTACAAAGAACTGCGCTCAGAATCTGGCGGCGAGTCATCTGCCGTGATCCGCGAGCGCGTCGAAGAAGCTCGATCCGTCCAGTTACAACGATTTGCTTCGGAAGCAGACGTGCTTTGCAACGCCGACATGGGTAGCCGCCTCGTCACGAAGCACTGCTGGCTCGACAAACGCAGCGAACGAACTCTCGAACAGGCCATGGAAAGCCTCAATTTCAGCGCGCGAGCGCACGATCGAATTCTCAAGGTTTCCCGAACGCTCGCCGACCTCGAAGGTGCAATCGAAATCAAAGAGGTTCATGTCATGGAAGCGATTCAGTACAGAACGCTGGACCGAAATCTCTGGGTATGATAACAAACGTTGAATAAACTGATGATATGGTGCGTCTAAGCACCATGACCGCATCTGCCGTTGCTGGTGGTAGGGTCACTCGCAGTAGTAATCGCGTAGCTACCACGCTCCTCGCGTCTATCACCGACAAGTGACTACCTATTATCACTCACCGCGCGTGACGACTTATCGCTCGACGCGTTCATACTCCCGCCCGGTAATTGTGGCGCCGCCGGTTCCGTTCTTTGTGCCGGAATTTCCTTCCGACCATCGTCGCTGATTGAATCAGCGGGTGAGTATTAACAGAACATTCTCATACCACGTTGTAAGGCGGGGCATTTTTTTGTCCTGAACGATTTCTGAGAAAGGGTGAAAGATTGCTTGCGCGAGGACGTTTTTGAAACTATCAATCTGCCCTTCCCGCCGTCGCTTATAGTGGCGGCTTCGCTGCTCGGGTGGCGGAATTGGTAGACGCGCAGGATTAAGGATCCTGTGGGGCAACCCGTGGGGGTTCGATTCCCCCCTCGAGCATATTCTTTTTTCCAGGTTGAAGCTTAGGCGAAAACGTGAGCACTCATTCCCAGGATTCTTCGACCGCGATACTTCTCGTATCCTGCCCGGATCAGCCCGGCATTGTCGCTTCTGTTTCTGACTTTCTGTTTCAGAACAAAGGAAATATTGTCGATGTCGATCAACACGTGGATCAGGAAGGCGGCGTTTTCTTCATGCGCGTCGAATGGGAAATCGAGGGGTTCTCCGTAGCCCCGGACCAGATTGAAGAGGCTATCGCTCCCCTCGCGGAGAAATTTTCGATGACTTGGTCTCTCTATTTTACGGAGGTTGTTCCCCGAGTCGCGCTTTTCATTACTCGCGATAATCACTGTGTCTACGATCTCCTTTCTCGTCATGAAAGCGGAGAGCTCCGAATGGAGGTTCCGCTTATCGTCAGCAATCGCGAAGATCTGCAACCTGTTGCGGACCGATTCAGCATCCCGTTTCATTTTTTGCCGATCACAAAAGAAACCAAGGCGGAGCAGGAGAAAAAAGAGATTCAGCTGCTGCGGGACCACGAAATCGACGTGGTCGTGCTTGCCCGCTACATGCAGATCCTGAGTCCCCTGATGACCGAGGCTTTTCCCAATCGGATCATCAACATCCACCACTCCTTTCTCCCGGCTTTCCCCGGAGCTCGCCCGTACCATTCAGCGCACAAACGCGGCGTGAAACTGGTCGGAGCAACGAGTCACTACGTGACCGAAGATCTCGACGAGGGGCCGATCATCGCCCAGGGTGTTACGCCCGTTTCCCACAGCGACACCGTTCACGATTTTGTGAGAAAGGGTAGAGCACTCGAGCAAAGCGTGCTTTCCCGTGCCGTATGGTTGCACTTGAATCGCCGGACCCTGGTCCATGCGAACCGGACCGTGGTGTTTGGTTAGACCAAACAGGTTTGAGTCGAACAACTGACCCTGCTCAGTCGTCGAGGTAAGAGGGTTGAATCAGGAGTGCCGGTCCCACTCTCCAATCGCTGGCAATTTCTATGATCCGAATTACCATCCCCCATGGCTGAAAGATTTAAGGTCCTTCCCGGATTCCGGGACTTTTATCCGGACGAATGTGCGGCGCGGAATTATGTCTTCGATGCGTGGCGCAGAGTGGCGCGTCGATACGGATTTGTCGAATATGAGGGTCCTATTCTTGAGCCGACGGATCTGTATCGGAAAAAGAGTGGTGAGGAGATTGTGAATCAGCTCTTCTGCTTCACTGACAAGGGTGATCGTGATGTATCGATGCGTCCGGAATTGACGCCGACTTTGGCACGTATGGCGGCGGCGAGGCAGCGTGATTTTCGCAAGCCTTTGCGATGGTTCTCTATTGGACAGTTTTTCCGCTACGAGCGGCATCAGAAAGGGCGAGGCCGAGAGTTCTTTCAATTCAATTGCGACATCCTTGGCGAGGATTCGGTTACTGCCGACGCGGAGTTGATGGCACTCTCAATCGATCTGATGCGGGAGTTTGGCTTCACGTCGGACGACTTTCGAATTCGCGTCAGTGATCGAAATGCCTGGGTTCAGTTTGCGACGGAAAACGGAGTGACCGAGGAAAATCTGAATGCCTTCCTCCAGGCGATCGACAAGATGGAGCGTGCGCCGGAGGACAAAACGGATACGGCACTTCAGGCAGTCGGCATTTCGCTGGCAGCGGTGAAGGAATTTATCGGCTCAGGTGCAGAGGCTTCGAAGGACTTGCAGGCTGTTTTCGAAAATCTGTCGGCTCGCGGCCTCGAAGACTTCGTCGAGGTCGATCTTGGGATTGTTCGCGGTCTTGCCTACTACACGGGTCCGGTTTTTGAGGTGTTTGATATCGGGAAGGGCATGCGCGCAGTTGCCGGTGGCGGCCGTTACGATCAGCTCGTCGAGTTGATCGGTGGTGTTGCTATGCCCGCCTGCGGTTTTGCGATGGGGGATATGGTCATCGCGGATCTCATTCGTGAGTCGGAAGCTCCAGCAGCATTGCTGGAGATTGCGATCAACTCAGATCGCGATATCGATGTTTTTGTCGTTCTTGCGGATTCCGAAAAATCGGATGCATGCATGCAGGTCGCTCAGTCTCTGCGCGAAAGCGGAAGGCGCGTTCAGTTTTCTCTCGCAGATGCAAAAGTGGGAAAACAGTTTCAGGCGGCTGAGCAAGCTGGAGCCAAATTTGCTGTCGTTGTCGGTTCCGAATTTCCCGATTTGAGTCTGAAAACGCTCGCTGACCGCAGCGAAGTTCGCACCTCCTTTGACGGGTTGATCGACTTGCTTGGTCATGCCTAGGCGGTAGTCTTGCTGCCGACCTTGAGCAAATTACCGCTTGCGAGCGGGGGAATTCGCGGCGTTATGTCCCGCGTTCGCTTCGCGGCGTCGGCTTGCATTTTTCCGGGCTGTTCCTTCTCGCGTCTCATTGCCGCAGCGTGCGGTGATTTTTTTTGAACCGAACCTGCTTGTACTGTGATCGATCTCATTTATCGTAAATTCGGCAATCGCCTTCAGGCGAAAGATGACTTATTGTCAGGTCTCACCGTGGCATTGGCGCTCGTCCCCGAGGCAATTGCTTTCGCGATCATTGCTGGTGTTCCTCCGCTCGTGGGACTGTATGCGGCCTTTCTCGTTTGTCTTATCACAGCAATTGCCGGCGGTCGTCCGGGCATGATATCCGGTGCGACGGGTGCGCTTGCGGTCATCATGGTTGGACTGGTGAAAATCGGAAACGAAAAGGGGCAGGAGCTCGGTCTCGGCGAAGAGGCGGGGTTGCAGTACTTGTTTGTCGCCGTCATTTTGATGGGGATCATTCAGATCACCTGTGGTGCGTTTAGACTTGGGCGTTTTGTTCGACTGATTCCGCAACCGGTCATGTTTGGATTTGTGAACGGTCTCGCGATTGTCATTTTCATGGCGCAGTTTCCGATGTTCACGGATGCACCGACGGAGTCTGATGCTCCATGGCTACAAGGAGGCTCGCTTTTCCTCATGCTCGGCCTTGTGTTTGTGACGATGGCGATCAGCTTCTTTCTCCCGAAGTTTACGACCGCTGTTCCGGCATCTCTCGTAGGAATCATCGTTGTCAGCCTGATCGTGATCGGCTTCGGCCTCAATACGCTCGTGGTCGGCGACATGTCTTCGGTTGAGGGCAGCTTTCCCATGCCGGTTAGCTTCACGATACCGCTCAATCTCGATACGTTCATTTTTATCGCTCCGTTTTCCTTCATTCTCGCAGCGGTGGGATTGATCGAGTCGCTCTTGACTTTGACGTTGATCGACGAACTCACGGAGACGCGCGGTTCGAGTAACCGCGAGTGCGTTGGCCAGGGAATCGCGAACATCGTGACCGGATTTTTTGGGGGAATGGGTGGCTGTGCGATGATCGGGCAAAGTATCATCAATATTCGCTCGGGCGGTCGCGGGAGGCTTTCCGGCATAGCGGCAGGCCTTTTCCTGATCTGCTTCATCCTCTTTGCCAGCGCACTGATCGAACGAATTCCGCTCGCGGCGCTAACAGGCGTGATGTTCATGGTCGTGATCGGAACTTTCGAGTGGTCGAGCATTCGTATTCTCAAAAAGATTCCGAAATCTGACGCCTTTGTAATTTTGCTCGTCTCCATCGTTACCGTGGTGACTCACAATCTGGCTCTTGCCGTGATTCTCGGAGTGATTGTGTCCGCCCTGGTCTTTGCCTGGAAATCCGCTCATCACGTCCATCGTGAAACCGAAATTCGGGAAGACGGCTCCAAGGTCTACTACATTCATGGGCCGCTGTTCTTTGGATCGATCCAGGATTTCAATAACGAGTTTTCTCCTTCAGAAGATCCCGATGTGGTCGTCGTAGACATGATGGATTCCCGCGTTTGGGATCACTCTGGTCTGGAAGCCATTCAAAAACTTGCGGCACGATATCGAGCCAATGGGAAAACGCTGAAGCTGCAGCACATCAGTCGAAACTGTCAGCAACTGCTCGAAACGGCGGGCAGCATGGTCGATGTCATCGTTCTTGACGACGATCCCATCTACATCGTGGCGAACTTGAAGAAAGAAAATCGCACACCATCTGCGGGTGCGAGGGATGGGGTGGGCGACTGATATATTCCTTCAGCTTTCCGAAACTTTTCCGTTTCGGTGTGCGTGCTGTGCTGCTACAGTAAGGTGAGTTCGTGAGTCTCCCTTCTGCCATGACAAAACATACGGCGTTTATCTTTTTTGGAATCATTCTGGCCGGCTTGGTCGGATCGCTGATCTGGTTCAACATGAATGGCAAGGTCGTCGAAACAACCGACGGGCCTCAACAGTTTGCGAACATTTCGGATGGTGACGCACCGGTTCCAGATTCACCGGGGGAAAAAAGATCACCCGCTTCGAAGGGTAAGGGCGGAAAGTCTGCTGCCAAGCCCGGTGCAACTGATCCTGCTAATCCGGTTGCAAAATCGTCGGGTGCGCCAGCGCTTGTCGCTGGCAAAGTCTATGCCAGCCCTGAAGCTGCAATGAAAGCTCTCGGGAGTGCAGCAGGGCAAAAGGACTTCGACACATTCGTGAAGTTCGTCGGAAAAGATGCCGTCGCTGAGCAAATCCGGTCCGGAGTGAAGACGATCATCGAATCGCCGCAATTGAAGCTCAGCGCGGAAAAGCCGATGTCAGAGATTTCCAAATCGGCGAACACCGTCCGTTGGGCACTGAATTTCGTTCCAGAAGCCGGTGCGGAAGCGAAGCAGATCTATGCGGACCTCGAGGTGAAGTCGAAAGATGCATTTGCGATATCCCAGATCAGCTTGCCGCTGGAAATGGCAGCGATCGAGCGGCCGGAAGGAAAGCCTGCCTCGAATGATCCGGCTGCCCTATCAAAGCCGGCTTCCTATCCGCCATCGGTCGAAAGAGTGGATGCGCTCACCATTGCGCACGCTTTTTCCAAAGCCGTAGTGGGACGAAATTTCAAAGCGGCTCGTGCCCTTTCCGATCCGGCAACTGTCACGGATGAACGTGTCGCCGCACTGATGATCGCGATTGAAGAGGGGAAATTTCAGCTGAAAGACGAGCGCCCTCTCGTCGTGACTCTCTCTCGCGACGATATCACCTGGGTGCTGACCCGGGTTCAAGGCGAAGGTTCGGGATCGGAGTTCGCGCTCGAACTTGGCCGCGTCGAAGACAAGTGGGCAGTGAATGGGCTCACTTTCTCCAAAGTGCTTGCGGCCCTTTCTGATCAGGCGGGCGGAGGAAACGTCGCCTACAGCCCCATCGTCGAAGATCCCATGGGCGGAGATTCGCTCGTACTATATTTCGAATTTGATCAGTCAGGTCTTTCGCCGCGAGGCAATCGCCAGCTCGCCATCATTGCAGATATTCTGGGTCAGGGTGCAGACCGCGTCATCCGCATCAATGGTCACGCCGATTCGATGGGAACAGATGACTACAATGCTACCTTGAGTGACAAGCGTGCTGCTGCGATTCGAAGGGGACTGATCTCCATGGGAGTATCGCCAAGACAGATCGTGACTGAGGCATTCGGGGAGACAAAACCGCGTCGACCCAATTTCAATCCCGATGGATCGGACAATCCGACCGGGCGTTCGCAGAATCGGCGGGCAGAGGTTTATCTGGATTTTTGATAACTTTCTCCGTCTGGTGGCGGAAATTGGCATCATAACGTCTGCATTGTGACGTTTTAAGCCGAGGTTCCATCTTGACCTCGTAAGGGGCGAACGTAAGTTGGCGCGCTCGCCGAAAAGTCTGCGAGACAGCTTTCGATTTGCCCCATGAACATTCACGAATATCAGGCCAAGGAACTCTTTGAAAAATTCGGTGTCGCAACGCCGAAGGGCCAAGTCGCTGAGACTCCTGAAGAAGCGACGGCCGCCGCTGCTGATCTCGGTTCCCAAATCGTCGTCAAAGCACAGGTTCACGCTGGAGGTCGCGGAAAAGGAACCTTCAAAAATGGATTTCAAGGTGGTGTCCACCTCGTCAACAGTGCCGACGAGGCAGCAGATGTTGCCGGTAAAATGATCGGCGAGACGCTCGTCACTCACCAGACCGGCGAGGAAGGCAAGCAGGTCAATAAAGTGATGGTTGCCGATGCTGTCGACATCGAGAAAGAATACTACCTCGCCATTCTCATGGATCGCGAAAGCCGTTCGCCGGTTATTGTCGCGAGCACCGAGGGTGGTGTGAATATCGAAGAAGTCGCGGAGCAGACTCCCGAGAAAATTTTCCGCGAAGTGATCCACCCGCTTCTCGGACTCCAGCCCTACGAAATTCGCAATCTCGCTTCCGGTCTTGGCCTGAGCGGAGATACTGCCAAGCAGTTCGGAAAACTTCTCAAGGGGGTCTTCAAGCTTTTCATGTCCTGTGACTGTTCAATGGTGGAGATCAACCCGCTGGTTACTACTCCCGACGGTCAAGTGCTTGCTCTCGACGCGAAGTTCGATTTTGACGACAATGCGCTATACCGTCACCCCGATATTGAAGCTCTTCACGATCCGACTGAGGAAGACCCTCGCGAAGTGGAAGCAGCCAAATACGACCTCAATTACATCGGCCTAGACGGCAATATTGCTTGCCTCGTGAACGGAGCCGGGCTTGCAATGGCGACGATGGATATCATCAAGCAAAGCGGTGGAGAGCCAGCCAACTTTCTCGATGTGGGAGGTGGCGCGACGCAGGAGCAAGTCAGGAACGCTTTCAAAATCATTCTCGGTGATCCCAACGTGAAAGGTATTCTCGTAAACATTTTCGGAGGGATCATGGATTGCGACGTGATCGCAAAAGGCATCGTTGCTGCTTGCGGCGAAGTTGATCTGAGCATCCCTCTCGTAGTTCGACTCGAAGGAAACAATGTTGAGGCAGGCAAAGAGACCCTCGCAGGTTCCGATGTCGACCTCATCGCAGCCGACACCTTGGCTGATGCAGCGCAAAAAGCTGTCGCCGCTATTTCCTAATCTTTTCCCCGTTATCTACCATGGCAATTTTAGTTGATGAAAACACAAAGATTCTCGTTCAGGGGATCACTGGTTCTTTCGGCGGGCGTCACGCTCAGCTCAGTCTGGATTACGGCACGAAGCTTGTTGCCGGAGTGACTCCGGGAAAAGGCGGGCAGACTTTCGCTGATACCGTTCCCATCTTTGACACGGTCAAGGACGCGGTTGGTGAAACCGGCGCCACGGTCAGCGCGATTTTCGTTCCCCCTCCCTTTGCTGGAGATGCGATTCTCGAGGCAGTTGATGCAGGTGTAGATCTCGTCGTTGCTATCACCGAGGGAATCCCGGTCATGGACATGATGAAAGTTCGTGCCGCGATGAAAGACTCTGACACTCGTTTGATCGGGCCAAACTGCCCGGGCGTCGTGACTCCAGGAAGGGGAGAGAACTCTCAAGGCGGCTGCCGCATTGGAATTGCACCCGGGTACATCCATAAGCGTGGAAAAGTCGGAGTTGTTTCCCGAAGCGGAACTCTTACCTACGAGGCGGTTTATCAGCTCACTTCTCTCGGGCTCGGCCAGAGCACTTGTGTTGGTATTGGTGGTGACCCTATCAATGGCACTTCACACATCGATGTGTTGAAAATGTTCAACGAAGACCCCGAGACGGAAGCCATCATCATGATTGGTGAGATTGGCGGAACGGCCGAGGAAGAGGCCGCTGTCTGGGCCAAAGAAAACTGTGATAAGCCAATCGCCGGTTTCATCGCCGGTGCGACGGCTCCTCCGGGACGTCGCATGGGCCACGCAGGCGCCATTGTCAGCGGAGGAAAAGGAACCGCGGAAGCAAAAATCGCAGCGATGCGCGATGCAGGGATTGAAGTTGCTGATAACCCATCGGATATGGGCGAGGCGCTTGTTCGTGCAATGGGCTGAAAAACGAAAGTAAATCGCAGCGTTTACCGATAGTCGAGGTTGCTTTTGCGAACGTAAATTGTGTAGAAAAGAAGAATCATGTCGGAGAAACCGGAATATGCGAAGGGACTCGCGGGAGTCATAGCAAACGAGTCATGTCTTAGTGACGTGCAAGGAGAAGCAGGAATCCTGCGCTATCTGGGGTACAATATCGACGACCTCGTCGAGAACTGCACCTTTGAGGAGGTGATGTATCTTCTTCACCGTCGAGATCTTCCCACGCAGTCTCAGCTGGACGAGTTTACGAAAAATCTCCGTGCTCAGCGCTCTTTGCCCGAGGGTGTGATTGATTTTCTCAAGGCTGCACCGAAAGACGCGGGGCCAATGGAGGTTATTCGGACTGGTGTCAGCATGCTGGGGCTTTATGACAATCGGGGTGATGACCAGAATCGCGGACTCAACGAAGAGCGTGCGATTTCAATTTGTGCAAAGATCCCGCTCATCGTAGCCTACTTTCACCGCGCCCGTCAGGGTCTCGATCTTCCGCCAGTCCGTGACGATCTTTCCGAGGCAGGTCATTTTCTGTATCTCATCAATGGCGAAGAGCCAGGTGCCGAGGCGACAAAAACGCTCGACGTGGCCTACATTCTCCACGCCGATCACGGGATGAATGCTTCGACATTCAGCTCCCGTGTGACCATTGCGACTCTGTCTGATCTTTACTCTGCGATTTCCTCTGCCGTAGGAACCTTGAAGGGACCACTTCATGGTGGGGCGAACGAGGGCGTGATCCACATGCTTACGGAAATTGGTTCTCTCGAAAAGGTCGATGCCTACGTCGAAGACTGTCTCGCGAACAAGAAGAAGATCATGGGAATCGGACACCGCGTCTATCGCGTGCTCGATCCGCGTGCTCCTCATCTGCGTACGATGGCGATCAAGCTTACCGAGGAACTCGGTGAGTCAAAATGGATCGATATGTCGGAGCGGATCGCGGAGTTGATGAAGGAGAAAAAGGGCCTCAACGCTAACGTCGACTTTTACTCGGCAACTGTTTACTACTCTCTCGGAATCCCGACTGATCTGTTCACTCCGATCTTCGCGATCTCTCGCGCTGCAGGATGGACCGCGCAAGTGCTCGAGCAATTAGACGACAATCGTCTGTATCGTCCGCTAACGCTCTACACGGGTCCTACCGAAGATCAGCCAATCACTCCGATTGCTGAGCGCGGTTGAGGTTTATCCTGAACAGACCTACTTGGGGGACGGTTGCGCCCGCTTCTGGCATTCTATCGATCAGAAATACTGGTGTGTGGTAAGCTTGGGCACTTTGAAACCAAAAGCCATAACCGCCATCCTGATTCTCTCGATTGCCGGGTTGTGGGTTTTGTCTCATTTTCGAATGTTTGCGGTGGGGTTTGAATTGCCCATTGAAGCCGTTGGTGTGGCATTCGAAAGAGGATCCCTGTTTTTCGGGAAGGGGGAGAGACCGGCCGAGCCCTACAAGCCGTTTTTTGAATCCCTGGAATACGATGGTTCCTTTATCGGACTGACCCCGAGTTTCCGGGAAACTCTCGTGGGCAGATTCAGCCTTGGGGAGCATCCCGAACTCCCATGGCTGAACGGGATAACCGTTCAGCTATTGCTGGTCTTTCTCGTCGCGTCAGCAGCGCCTACCCTTCTTGTTCTGGCACGTAATTCGCAGAAGAAGTAGATGAGTGACATAATCCTGTCAGGTCGATCAGCATACCCTGTTGAGTCTCTGACACCCAAACCTGTTGAAAACCTTTGGGCATTTGCCCTCGCTTGAGCGGATCTCACTCAACTAATTCCCAACACAGTAAAGAGCTTTCTGAGAGCGCAGGAGCAACTTTCCGTCGGCTACGGCGGGAGTTGCGTTGAAAAGCGTTTCGTCTCCCTCGATTTTATTGTGGGCGAGGACTTTGAGTCCTTCCGTCGACGGATCGATGACGAAGGTGCCGTTCGCTCGGCTGACGGCATAGATTTTTCCTCCGGCAACAATGGGGGAGGCGTAGAAGGGTTTTCCGCGACCGCCGGCTCCGGTTAGATCGGGAACTCGCTCCTGCCAGAGTTCCTCGGCTTCCCCCGGCTTTGCCGCGAAAGCGATGCCTCCATCAGAGATCCAGTAAAGAACTCCGTCGTGCTCGACCGGTGCGGTCATGTAGGTTGCAGGTTTTTGGGTATCGTAGAGAATCTTGTCAGAGAGGTCGCCGGTTCCTCCCGTTTTGATCGCGACCCGTGCGGTGCGTGGAAAGCCACCGGAAACGGTGAGGGTATCGCCGCTGAGGTGGGTCGTGTTCGACATGTTGCCGGGCAGATTGTATTCGGCGAACCAGCGCAGCTTGCCGGTCTCGGGATTCAGACCCCACCATTCGGCCGTCGCGGCAAAAACAAGATCGGTGCGCTCGTCGTTGACCTCGACCAGTATGGGCGAGCCGTAAGTTTGAATGAGAGCTTCTCCATCGGCGGTCCATGCGACAGAGCCATCGCTCTTTTTTAGCGCGACAATGGCATTCTGCTCTTCACCAACCGGAACAATGATGAGGTCCTGGTAGAGAATCGGGCTGGAAGCGGATCCCCACGCCTTGGGAGAAGACAAGCTTCCGGTTCCGGCTTTCCAAAGTTGTTTACCGTCGAAGTCGAAGGCATAGACTCCGGCTTTTCCAAAGTAGCAGTAGACGGCTTCACCATCAGTCACCGGAGTGTTGCTCGCGTAGCCGTGCTCGGTGATATAACCCTTGGCCGGATCTTCGGTGTGGTCGACCGGAACGGTTTTTTCCCACACTTTTTCACCGGTGGCGAGATCGACACGGATGAGGTGGCGGAGAATCGAATCGCCTTCTCCGGACCATGCGGTAACAAAAATGGCGTCGCCAAAAATAATCGGGCATGAGCTGCCTTCACCGGGAAGTTCGAGTGTCCAGGCGAGGCCTTCGGATGCGCTCCATTCGGTAGGAACTTTTTCATCAGAGATGCCTTGAGCATTGGGACCGCGAAATTGTGTCCAGTCGGCGTGGGCGGCGGAGAGCCCGAAGGCGAGGACGGAAGCTAGAGCAAATCGTAGAATCGAGATCATGATGCTGAATGGAACTCCTCTACGTAAGAAAAGTTTTCCAGAGAAAAGGGGGAAGAAGGCCGTTTCTAGCACTGAAATCACTGCGAAGGCATGCCCGGTGGGCGCTCGGATAATCTTCGGAACTGCACCTGCTCGTAAGGCGTCTCCTTTTGCTCCTGCGTGATTCCACCGACGACACTTACATCGCCATAATCGCTGGACCGAAGTTCGGGGCGGTTGTCCCCTTTCTGGTAGAGATTCTCCTGCTTGATGGGATCTCCGTGGATCCCGACGATGGTGTATTTGTAAGCCTTAGGTCCACTCATGTGTAGGATGTGAAGATTGTTCTGGCTGTCGATGGCCTGGACGGGTTTTCTCACCGTCATGTAGTCACCAATCGGGTAGGTTTTGTAAACCATGCCGGAGTCACTGTCTTTCATCCGGAAGTAGATCGATTTACCTCGTGCACCGTGGTAGAAAGTCATGAGAGAATATTCTCGATTGCGACCGGCATCGGGATAGCCGGGCGGAACGCTGACAATCTGGCTCCACATTGGTTGACCATCAGTGATCTGAACTGTCTGTTGCTGCGAGGTGAAAACCCGATTGATTGAGGGGAAAGTGACATTCGCTTTGACTCGATAAAGTCCAATCGTCGCCATGGGGTAGTATCTGTTGATCGTGACTTTGTGGCGATGCGTCTGCCCGGCAGCGAGCACCATGGATCGCTCGTTCTTGACGTTGGCGACTGGGGTGATGAGATGTCCGCGGCTGTCAGTAACGGAAAAGTCGAGCCAACTCAGTCCGCCTGAGTCTCCGAAAACAAGGTCGCGTCCGGTGCGGTTGACCATGATGAGCTCGCCTGAGATTGGCTCATGTGCAACGTACAGCTTTCGGTCGAGCTTCAATTCGACCTGAATCTGAGCTTCGGCGCGCTCGACGAGGAGCGAAATAGTGAAAAGGAGGGGAAAAATGCGTAGCCAACTCATGTCTGATCGGTGTTTCCTGCCAGCAACCGGCGGCGGTGCTCTGTTACAACTGCTAGAGGAGGGAGTTTCTTAGAAAAGAACACGAAAAGCAATGTGATTCTCTGCGGCTCAGGATTCAAGAAAATTGGCCCACGCTGAATTTTTAGAATATTTAAGAAAAATAAGATTTTAGTTTTTCTAAAATTACTGCATAATTTATTGAATTTCTGTTTTTATGAACCAGCTATGAAAGCTCACTGGAGTAAGATCAACGTAGCTCTTTTTCTCATTGGGCTCTTTCTTGCTGGGTTAGTTGGAACGTCGACGTCGATGACGTTTCTTTGGCCGGCATACGCCGCCTTGGGAATTTCTGGAGTCTTTGCGATCGGTCTTCTTTTCAGAGAATCTACTTTTCAGCTTCCGAAATGGTCGATGCTGGCTGTGTTTGCTCTGCTGTTATACGTTTTTTTCCGAGCGATTGATTCTCCCGTCCTCTATTTTGCCAGGGAGGATGTTGCCCTCGCCGTGGCGTCCTTTCTCGCCTACACAGGATTTCTGGTTGCCTGTGATAGCATCAAGCGCCGTCGCGCTGTGGTAATGACCCTGGCATTTCTCGTTGTCGCCAATGCGGTGTTTGCGGTTCTGCAGAAAAGTTTCGGTGCCGGTATCTGGCTTTTGCCTGGATATGAGAGAACCTCTGGCACAGAAGTTGGTGGATTGTTCAACCAGGCGGATCACTACGCTGCATTTCTCGGGGCTACAGTTCCGATCTGGCTCGGGATGACAGTCTTCAGCCGGGATAGAAACGTCCTCCGGAAAGTTTATGGCTGCTTGGCATTTATCGCATCGGCGGGGATGGCCCTCGCGAATAGTGCGGTTGGTTGGTTGGTTTTTTCCGCCGGTGTCGCTTCTTTCCTGCTGCTGTCAGCCTTGCTCTTCTGGAACCGCTTCAAGCCCTCGGTTCGGTCAAAGGCGAAACTTCTGCTTACGGTAGTCATTTTGTTCGCGACGACTTTGATGATGATATTCTCGGGCCCCCTTTCTGGGGCCTTGAGTCGTGATCTGCTCACCGAAGAAGGTGATACCGGTCTTCCGCTGATGTGGAATGCGGGAGCCAGGCAAATGATGGAGTCTCCGATCACAGGGACCGGGAGCCGCTCTTCCTACATCTATGGTCGTGCGTTTCGCCCTGCTGAATTGGCTGCCGAGGTCGGAGAACCGGAATTTGTTCACAACGAATTTCTCCAGGTATTGGCCGACTACGGAATCATCGGGCTTCTATTAGTTATGGTTTTGTTAGGATTGCATTTCAAGAGTGGACTCGGATTTATTCTGGCCTATAGAAAGTTCAAGCCGGCGTCTGGGGAGATGATCCAGCGCTCCAATCATCTCGCTCTCGCGATCGGGGCTTTCTCTGCGATTGCTGCGATTCTCGCTGCCTCGATGGTTGATTTCCCGCTTCATCTTCCTGCCTTCGCATCGCTTTTTGCGATTTTACTTGCTGTGCTTTCGGCGCCGGATCCCATGGCGACGGCGACTTCCGCGGAAGAGTCGAAATCCTATTTTCCCGGTGGTGTGCCTCTCTTTGCCACCCGCGTCACCGCCTTTTCCTGCGGACTTCTCATTACTGCTTTCGGCATGCGATACATGCGTAGTGAATACCACTACGAGCAAGCCCGGATCGCTTTCGAAGAGAATCGCATCGACTTCAAGCTTATGAGACATCTCCAGACGGCGCGGAAACTCGATCCGCTGAATCCATTCGTGCTCAGCCTCAGTGCGCATGCGCAGGTGCAGGCGATCACACCGGAAATGTCATCTCCGGCGAGGAAGCAGGCACTGGAGCAGGCCGAAGAATATTTTGCTCAGGCGCAGGTCTGCTATCCGCAGGATGTCTTTGCTGCGGTTGGTCACTCTGCCGTGCTCGACGAATTGGGCCGGGGAGACGATGCCTACCGCCGCATCAAAAGCGCACGGGAATGGGCGCCGCTCTACGGGATTTTGATCCAGGCACAGGGTGAGCATCACCTCCGCCGCGGCGATATCGTCGATGCCGAAAGCGCTTTTCGCGAGGCTCTTGCAGCGTCGGCATTTCCTGATAGCGAGGGTGCGATTCAGGGACTCAAAACCATCGCTGAGTGGAAATTCATCGCTGCGCAAAACGGAATTCGCTGGGTTCCCGAGCAGGATCTGGAGGGTGGCGGCGATCAGCGCCTGCTGCGCGAAGTGCGGGTGCAGGAGCGCATTCTCGCAGGTCAGGCATCGGAAGGAATTCCCGAGCCGACTGATTGGACGGAAAAAGAGCCATCCGATAAAACGACCAAGACCGCGAACTAGCCCGCAAGGTAGGTCGACGGAGTAAGTTTACTCTTTGGAAGAAATAATTACCTGCTCGCCTTCGGCGGGGGTGACGACGCGATCTTCGATGCTGTGTTCCCGTATCGACTGTCGCAGCCGAATCAATGGCTCGTCGCGATGTTCGTTGCTGATCGGAAAGGTCGCGTGATGCATGGGGATCATTTTCCCTGCCTGCAGATCGAGAAACGCCTTCACTGCTTCCTCGGGATTCATGTGTACCTCGCGCCCACTCGGGCAGTCATAGGCTCCGATCGGGAGCAGGGCGGTGTCAATTTTATGACGATCGCCAATTTCGGCAAAGCCGTCGAAATAGGCCGAGTCACCGGAATGATAGACGCTGTGTCCGGGCGTATCGATCACATAACCGCCAAACTCCTTTTGTGTGTCGCCAATATAGCGAGCACCCCAATGGTGCGCTGGGGTAAAGTGAATATCCGAACCGCGAAAATTGTATGATTGCCAGTCCGACATCTCGATCAGGTTATCGTAGTCGAGTCTACGGACAACCTTTCCGACGCCGCTCGGAACAATGATCGTTTGTGAGCCGTCGACGATTCGCTTCAGCGACATTCGACAGAGATGATCGAAGTGCGCGTGTGTAATCAGGACCAGGTCGATCGGGGGAAGGTGTTCGATATCGATTCCCGGGTCACGATGGCGCTTTAGGGGGCCCATCCATTTGGCCCAGACCGGATCGATCAGGATATTGAAATTAACGGTGCGAACCAGAAAACTGGCGTGACCAATCCAGACCACTTCGATTTCCTCATCTGCCAGGGGGCGAAAGACGGGTGCCATTTCTCCGCCCGTTTCTTCACGCTTCCGCACTATCGAGGGAAAGAGATTGCCGCTGAGATACTGGTAGTTTCGACGTGCCCAACCTTTCTCCGGCACGAGGCCGACACGGCGTCCCTCGGTGGTGAATCTTGACTTTCGTCGTTTTTCCCCAGATGCAAAGGAGCTTTCGTTTTCCGAAACTGAGGGGTCTGTTTCTGTTCCGTCTGCGCGCATATCTGTGAAGCTTTAGTAAATTAGTCGTGGCGAAAAGGTGAAACAATCAGATTCCCCAGCAATCGTTCCCGCATTCCCGCATTCCCGCATTCCCGCCAGTCCGAAAAGATAAGGCAAGATTCGGATGAAAAAAACTTTTCCG
>Ga0181574_10000133_pt1 | contig 65992 bp, 55 predicted proteins | sample 101ome_24_FD_145600 | JGI IMG/M metagenome (GOLD analysis project Ga0181574, IMG submission 145600) | Coastal salt marsh microbial communities from the Groves Creek Marsh, Skidaway Island, Georgia - 101410AT metaG (spades assembly) | ecosystem: Environmental > Aquatic > Marine > Intertidal zone... | reverse complement strand
GTGGGCGAGAACATCAATCGGTGCCACCGGTTTGGTTTCCATCCAATACAACGCCGCTGCACCCCAGACCGAATTGGCGACAAGACTCAAGAAAATGCCCCATCGATGCGCTGCTTTACCCTGCGTCAATGCCACAAATTTGACCCTTCTTAGCGGATTCGCCGATTCAACGCGAATGATTCCGGCGGACAGCAGTAGCGTGCAGGGCATCAAGTATTGCTAGCAACTATGATTCGACCCATTAGAAACAGCTGCCAAGCTTAATATGACGACGTCTCTGTAAACCACTTTGTAGACACGGCTCGCTCAGCGTAGTCTGGCATCTTACCGCACAAACGGTCCATTTAGTCGCTAGGGAAAAAGCTCAAGTTTCTATCCTCACCGACTACTGGTACTGTAAGTTGCCTATGGCCTGAGCCCGTGGATGGCGCAGTTGTCATTCTTCAGAACTACCGAGTGAGAATATTATGAAAATAACCATTTTTACTGGGACCAGCTTCGGTCTCTTGGCAGTAATCGCGTTACTAGCCAGCTTTGCCGCCCCGGTGGCCGTCGCAAGCGGACAGACCTACATCGTCTCCGGTACCGCCTGCCACGCGATAACGCCAAATCAAGCCAAATTCATGGAATGGCGCGAGACAGGTCTTGTCAACCAGGATACGGCGAGGGATCTCTTCGTAGTCTGTCCAATTATGAAATTCGGCGACGCTGAAGATTTCAGCGTAACTATCGGACTGTACAACGAAACGAATGAGGACGTAGACGTATCCTGCACAATCCGTGAGTACCTTGATGGTGACCGCGTCGATCGTCAAACATCACCCGACATTACGGTACCGGCCGACAGTTTCTCCAGTGACATGGTCTTCTCTGGTGGTTTTCAGACAGACACTCATGCCAACGTTGTTTGTCAGCTCCCTAATGGAATTGCCATTGAGTCGGTAAGATCGAGCACGGAAGTCCCGCCTGATAATGGTGGGGGCGGATCCGGCGAAGTCGTTACCCCCGTTGATCCTATAAGCTACAGAAACGATTTCGAGGCCGACGACTTGAACGGCTGGAGCGCCTATATCAATGCTTTTGAAGTTGACTGCGCCACAACTCTTGGCTACGGGTACGCATATTATGCAATTGGTACTCAGGTGGCACAGATCGCCACTGGCGAAGAGTCAAAAGTTGTTAACGTGTTCAGCAACTACGATGACGCGAACCTTAGGTCAGGGGACGATGCCAGTGATCCTGGTATTTGTATAGAGACTAATTTCTACAGAGAATCAACACTGACGGCTGACCAAATTGGCACCTATACCTTTTCCTATTTGGTAGAGGAACCACCGGCTGATGCGGACGGCAACTCGCTCACCGGGACAAATGTGTCTGGCTTCATAAAGGTTCTAGATCCTCAGGCGGGATTCGCTAATATAGGAGGAATTGCACCTGTGCCCTCTGAGCCTGGAACACAATCCATTAGCATTACGCTAACCGAGGAGATGGTTGGAAAGCTGCTGCAGTATGGATTCACCACGGTAGCAGCAAACTTCGAACCATCTGGCATGTACTACGACAACCTTGTTTTTGAGACACCTGCTCAGCCTTAATAAGATAAGCGGCGTATAACCGAGGCCATCATATGATGGCCTTTTTCATGGAAAAGGCTTTTTCTCGATCGGATGCCACAGACATTCCGCGAGAAAATAGAGCGCGCCTCGGACCACATCCGCTCCAGGATCAAGTCGGCCCACCAAATCGACATAAGTAGTAACCTGATCACGATAGTGATTGCTTTCTCGCTCAAGAAAATCCTCAACGCTCTCGCCCTCATAGCGGCGACTGGTCTTGTAGTCGACCACCCATGTGATACCCGTATCTTCGTCCTTGAATACTCGATCAAGAATCCGAGACTGCAACCCCTCCTCGGTCAGCACATCAATACCCATCTCGCTTGAGCTGTTAGGCCTTTTTTTCAATATCCACCGGCCCTTATCATCCGAGAGCGTTTTATTGATCATAGCAACAACCTGCTCTCTCGCCGCTTCAAGACTCTGCTTTTCAAGACCTGAGGATCGAAGTGACAAATCAATGGCGCCAAGGGTATTCGAATCGACCGCGTCTGGCAGAACCTGCCGCGTTGAAAGAATTTCGAGAATGCGATGACAGCTTGTTCCCACAAGGCGCTCTACCTGATTATTCGCTTGATAGAGAACATCCCTGTCAAGCTGCCCATTGCCACCCCTACCCTCTTCATTAGCAGAGCCGCTGGTAGAAAGCCCAAAATCCTCTGCGTCGTTCTTGGCGGTGGGATTTATGGATAACAGGGAGTCCAGTGGCAATCGATAAAACCCTGTCACGTCATCACCGTCTTCCTCATTCTCGGGCACTTGCTCAAGCGCTGGGTGAAAAATGACCTCTCCCTCTATAGCCTCACGCAGTACCCCCAACCCTGTATTGGATGATGGCCAAACAGGCCAATCCTTATCTGGATGATGTCCGGCGCTAATGCAGACACTATCGCGAGCACGAGTCACGCCAACGTAGATCAGTCGGCGGAGCTCTGCGGCGTCTTTTTTTCGCTGGAGCCAGTTGAGATAGTTGTACAAACTAGGCTCCTGCGGATCACGGCGGTCGTTTGCGGCAATCAGCAGTCCATCAGCATGAGTATCACTAAGCCAGTGCCACCTGAGGAGATCGCGATCCTGACCGGCGGCCGATTTCTGCATCATCGGCAAAAACACGTGATCAAACTGCAACCCCTTTGCTTTGTGGATGGTCATGATTTCAACGGTAACCGCCTCCGCCGCTTGATGACCATAGAGCACTTCAAGCTCCCGCTGTAACCAGGCCAGATCAAGGCCAACACCCGACCGCTCTGCTTCGGCGAGCAATGTGAAAAAACAGTGCGCATCTACCCGGGACTTGCCGTCTTGCATCATCTGAGCGCCAAGCCTGAGCCAGATCTGCTCAATCCACACGGATAATCCCATCCGATCTCTGTGATCGATCGCCCAGTTCAGGACTTGGAGTAAGTGTGTCAGCCTCGCAAGTTCTTGCTCCTCCAACTGCAACTCTCCTTCGATCTCTCTTGCCGCATGAGCTCGTTGGAGAGTCCCTCGCAAGGAGAATGGGCGCGGCTGATGCGTGATAAGTGACTCAATTGCATCAACCGTTAAACCGCACCAAGGAGCACGCAATAAAGCAGCAGAGGCAACCTCATCACTCGGGTTTACCAACCAACGGCAGAGAGTCATCAGATCTCTGATCACCGGTCTATATTTGAGGGGATCAAAATCCCGGGCGACATAATCAATTCCGGCCTGCTCGAGAGACTCCATGACGGGATAAGCATGGGATCGAGCGCGCACGAGGATAGCCACAGTGGCCGATGGCTCATGCTCTGTGATGTTTAAAATACGCTCAGTAACAAAGGAGGCCTCGGCGCTACCATCGTCGTCCTCAATCACATGGACCTCTACAGAAGATGGTGCGTCGGAGGCGCGTGCAGCCTCGGCCCTCACGTGGCGGACCTGCCCTCGCGAGGGATCATCCTGCTCTGGTAGAATTTTTGAAAAAACCCGGTTCACCCAGCTAACAAGCTGATCCGTGGAACGGAAATTGCTGCGCAACTCGAGCGGGGTAAGCTCTAAACCATTGAGTCCCTGATTACGGGCATCGAGAAAAATACCGACGTTTGCATAGCGGAAACCGTAAATAGACTGCATGCCATCTCCAACCAGAAATAGCGTCCGGGGTGAATGTCCTGCCCGGTTGTGGTCTGCCCAGCCTCGAGTCAACCGCGAAAGCAACCGATATTGCTGATCGGAGGTGTCCTGAAACTCATCCACGAGTATATGTTGGAGCTGATAGTCGAAGCGCAGCGCAAGATCAGTGGGGTCTTCATCCTCACCTAGAGCCTGCTCAGCGGCCAATGCTATATGGGTGTAATCGACGCGATTTTCACGCTGAAACACCAAAAGAAGCTGCGCTTGAAGTATGGGCAGCAAATGACTCAACTGTAAAACCAGCTCCCAACTGGGATCCCCATCGATGACACGAGGCAATCTGAAACACTCTTCAAATAGCTCAAGAAGCTCCGCTCCCTCCTGACTCAAACTCGTCACAAGATCAGCGATTTCCTGTTTCTCAGTCTTGTCCTCCGGCGGGAATCCCTGATTTTTATTCCACGTTTTCCGCCACTCACCTTTCTTGGTAACCAACAAAGCAATGGCTTCCTGCCATACAGGCACGTCGTCTGCCGACCAAGCCTCGAGGGATCCACTGACAACCTCAGCAGTATTCTGACCAAGCCGCTTCTGCGCATGAGTGAGTAACTCGAGCAGGCGTGGAGCGCGGCTGCCCAACGCGCTTCTCAGTCGGCCAAGAACGGCCTCGCAGAGCGCGGTGACCGTTGCCACCAACGCCTGCTCTGCGGCCTCAGGCGCATAGTGCATGCCAAGTCGCCCGGCCCAATCTGCTCTGCGGTGTAGCAGAGCCACCAGAAGCATTCTGAGTCGACTCCAATCGTTATCGAAGTGAAGCAACAAGATTCGTAGAGCTCGGCCCGTCTTATCATCGCTTGATGTCTGATCCAGCAACTGCTCGACCGCTTGCTCGTATAAGGGTTGCGCGTGCTGGGTAAGCTCAGCTGCCCCCCCCAGGCCACTCAGGATCGGCATCTGGCGAGTGAGATCCCCACATAAGCTGTCGATAGTCCGCAGGTTGAAGCTTCCGGGACCAAGCTTCCAGTCACACAGCTCCGCTCTCTTCAGGACCCCCATGGCAAGCTCTCTTGTCACCTGTTCGTGGGGCTCATTTACGGGGTCATCACGTCGGGCTTGCTCAAGTTTTGTGAGCAAACGAATCCGCATTTCAGCCGCGGCTTTGCGCGTAAAGGTAATCGCGAGAACCTGTTGCGGATGATCGACCCTGGCGAGAAGAGAGAGGATTCGCTGGGTCAGGAGTTCGGTCTTGCCAGACCCGGCAGGCGCTGTCACGCAGAAACTTTTACAAGGGTCGAGAGCCTCGATACGAGCCTTGGTATCGCCCGTCATGACGCCGACTCCTCATCAACGTGAGCAACATCGTCCTCAAAGCGACAGAGCGATGCGTAGCTGCAGTATCGGCAGGCGTCGGTCGATGGGGTTATCGATACATCTCCGGAAAGGAACTCCTCAGCTAGCGCCTCCAGTCGAGCTCGCCACAGCTCCCTCAGGTGACCCCAACTCTCAATGGCTGCAACAGAGTCTCGTGTCTGACTGGCCAGGTCATCCGATCCTCTAGTCAGTTTTTTGAGCCCAAGATTCTCCCCAAGCCAAGTGAAATCCAACTGTCCCGACACGCCAACTTTTGCGTAAGCAATCCCTCCTATCCGTTCATCAAGAAGCGCGTAGAGAGGAAGTTGTGGCTCCTTCAGCCTCTCTTGAAGCAGCGCTTTACGCTGAACGGCACCTGTCTTGTAATCAATCACCAATCGCCGTCCATCTGCCAGCTCGTCGACTCGATCCAAACGAAGCTTCAATTTGAGTCCAGACAGCTCGATCGATGCATCTAACTCGCAGTCCACAACCTGAAATGATTCGAGCCGCTGAGACTCGACCTCTAGCCATTCAGCCACTAACGTGGCCACCCGCTCTTTCTCCAGATCTAGACATACCCTGCCCGCCCGAACCCCCAGAGATAGGCCGAGCCTCTCTGCGTCAGCCTCAAGCGCTCTCATGCCCGCATCAACAGCCTCGTCAATCCATTGCGCCCTCTGCGAGGCTGAGCATTCGTTGAGCGTGTCAGACCCCTGAACACGCATCCACAGGTGGCGTAAAACATGATGAACGAAAGAGCCTCTTTCTGCTGGGGAAAGGCCTGTGACCACGCCTGCAGGCTCTGCGATGCCCAGGCGATGATCTGCCCAGGCTTTGAAGGGGCAAAGGGCCTGATTTTTCAACAGCGCGGCTCCACCGGGAAAGGCGTTTTCCTCGGCGACACGAGATGCCGTATCCGCCACCCACTCCAGCTCAACGGCTGCTGGATCCACAGGATTGGTAACGGCGATTTCTGCACAGACATCGATGGAATAGTCACTCAAAAACTCGCTGGGATGCACCTCCTCCCCGACTAATGGCGGACTAAAACTGGCAACCACCTCTCCATGATTTTGAACCCACCCGGCAACCAAGACATCCGCGTATTTTCGCTGCGCTTCCTCGCTGGCTTCAGCCATGGTCAGTTCTCGCTGGATCGCGGCCGGGATAAACGGATAAAATCGCGGAGACCGTGGTAGTGCCTCCGCGTGTAAACCACAAATCCACACTTTCGAAAAGCTGAGGCCGATCGCCTCTCTGGCATCAAGAACCTGAACAGAAGACCGGGCGGTTTGCGGCTGAAAAACCGTGTCGGCAAGAACAGCCTGCCAGTGGTTCAAGACCTCCTCGTAGGTGACTAACCCGCTCAGGGAAAGAGAAGTTGAGAGGGTATCAAGCGAGGGTTCCAGCCGCTGAACCTGCTGAAATTCCATCGAGTCTAGATTGCCTCTTACAGGCCAACCCCACAGTGCCAATCGCTCTCTTATCACTTCAACCCAGTACTGACCTGACTGGCGTACAGATAAGTGCCGGCTCTGTTCTTGAGCTAGAGTGACAATCTCTTTCAGCGCGGTCTTTCCGCCGAGCCCACTGACCAAGTGACGAAAATCAGCAGCGGCTACCCTCTCTGTCCCTAGATCAAATAACGTCTTGATCAAACCGAGCCCGGTAGCAGATTCTGCAAAGCCCGAAGGAAGTAAAAAAGGCGAGTTGATGAGGGTCAATATCTCATGCCGCGTCAGGGGCATGAGACCCACCCGCAATCCAAGCATTGCATCGCGATACATGGGCACCTCTGCCAGAGAAACACCCGAGGAAAAGTTGACCGGCAATCGATCGTAGCGCTCTCCAAGGCAGCCAAATTCACGACGCAAGTGATACTCGAGACCGGCGCGATGGTTTGCTGAATCCACCAGTACAATCGCACAGGGGGTTTTGTTCTGACTGAAATGTTCAAAGGCCCAGCGCGCTGCCGCAGAGAGCTCAGTGTCATTATCTTTAAAGCGAGTACCCGTCAGTGAAAGAGCGGCCTCTGGCGACTTTCCAGCCCCAGCAATCATGCTCGAAGGAGTACCTTCCCCCAAATGATCGATTAGCTTTTCAAAAAGTGGCGGCACAGGAGGCATCTGAAAAGGCACAACGGCAAGGCCCTCACCCCTCGGCAACTGCGATAGCTCAAGATAAGCATCTTCTCTCGTTATGCATTCAGTTTCTGCCAGTCGGCGTTCAAATGATTGCGACCAGTCGGCAAATATTTTGCCGTCTAGATCATAGTCAAAACGCGGATCAGGCATGATGTCCGCACCCCCATGAAGCAAAAGGGCACGCCTACTTTGACTGGCTCGTTCAGCTGCCACAGCAGGAAGCAACAGCTGAAAATCGCCTTTCTGCTCAAGACTGTCTTCTATGATCTGTCGCCAAAGCATCCGCTCCTCAAATCGCGACAGCAAACGCCGAACCGGTAATTCTCCCAACTCCACACGTTCTCGCCATAGGGACTCAAACCACGCCTCCAAGGGCAGAGCTCGGGGCGCACGTGTCACACTGGGCTCCCCGTCTTGGGATATCTGAGCAGCCGCAAAAGCGTGTCGCACCTCCCTCGCTAATCGCAAGCTGTGAGTGAGAACAAGATCGCCGCGCTCTAGCGCCGCACGAATCGGATTGATGTCGACAAAACTAGGCACGATTACCAGACCTGAATTCACTGCAACCAATGACGCCGGGGCTATTAGTGTTTAGACTTCGCACCCCGGTGAGCCTTCGCGACATCACTTGATGGAGAACTGGGTTCATAGGGTGTTCCGAACAAACGAAAGGCGTACTAGAAACTACCATGTCCAATCCGAGCATTCACAACGTTAATGTCGCTTCCCAGAAAATTTTAGTAGCACCTGCCGCATTACGCGACAGTGTAGCGATTGCCGGGGACATTTATGACCAAGTAGCCTCAACACGACAGACCATTGAAGCCATCTTGGATCGGAGGGATCCAAGACTTATGGTGGTCGTCGGTCCATGCTCCATTCATGATACTGACGCCGCTATGGATTATGCTAGACGGCTCAAGGAGCTCAGTACGGAAGTTGCTGACTCTCTATATCTTGTGATGCGGGTGTATTTTGAAAAGCCTCGCACAACTGTTGGCTGGAAGGGCCTCATCAATGATCCCCACATGGATGACTCCTTCGATATAGAGGCTGGCCTTACTCTGGGCAGGACCTTGCTCCGCGACATTTTGGCACTTGGACTTCCAACTGCTACTGAAGCCCTCGATCCCATCACACCCCAGTATCTCCAAGACCTGATCAGCTGGTCTGCCATCGGTGCGAGGACAACCGAATCGCAGACACACCGGGAAATGGCAAGCGGCCTCTCGTCCGCTGTTGGCTTTAAGAACGGTACCGATGGCGGCTTAGAGGTAGCCATCAACGCGATGAAGTCAGTGTGCAACCCTCACCGTTTTCTGGGCATCAACAGCGAGGGCAAAGTTTCGATCTTTGAGACTCGCGGCAATCCTTATGGGCATGTTGTGCTTCGAGGCGGTAGCGGCGGGCCAAATTACGACAGCGTCCACATCGCCCAATGCGAGGCTGCACTGGCGGAAGCGGGCCTCCAGAGCAATATTATGGTTGACTGTAGTCACGCGAACTCGGACAAACAGCCCGAGTTACAACCTCTGGTAGCTAAAGACGTCGCTCGCCAAATCATTGAGGGTAATCAATCCATTATCGGACTGATGCTTGAAAGCCATCTTCACGCGGGCAACCAGAAAATACCGAACGACCTGAAGGATCTCCGCTACGGCGTCTCGGTCACTGATGGCTGCATCGACTGGGACACAACAGCATCACTACTCAGAGAGCTTGCATCCAGTCTGGAGCCGGTGATCAACGCCCGAAAGGAGTAAGAGCGTTCAGTAATAGGCCTGACTGCGGTCGCTGTGATCAGTTGAATCCCTGACGCCAGCTAACTCTGGCACCTGTTCAAGAAGAGTTTTCTCCACACCGTCCTTGAGCGTAATGCTAACCGCGCTACAACCCTGGCACCCCCCTCCAAACTGCAAAATAGCAACCTGGTCTGAGGTCACTTCGACCAAGGACACTTCTCCCCCATGAGCTGCCAGCGAGGGGTTTACCTCGTTATAAAGAATATAGTTGATCCTATCCTCTACCGGGCTGTCGTCATTCACCCGAGGCATTTTCGCATTGGGGGCTTTTATGGTCAGCTGCCCACCGAACTTGTCCTTGTTGTAATCAACCAGTGCATCCTCCAAAAACGGGATACTTCGCCCCTGAAACCAGGCTTTAAATAACCCGAAGTCCTCCTCAGCGTCATCCTCCTGAATATCTTCCGTCCGGCAATACGCAATGCAGGTCTCCGCGCGGGGTGTCCCCGGGTTATTGATAAATACCCGCACACCAAGCGCATCGTCCTGCTTGCCCAGTAGCTCCGCTAGATAATCTCGGGCTGATTCAGTGATAGTGATCATGTCGCTTTACACCTTGCGCGATTGCGCCGCAATACCTGACTTCCACGCTAGGTTACCACAAGATTGCCTGATACCCGCTAGTGCTGGCAGGAGACCGTGCAACATCAAATTATTTTGATACAGGGATTCTATTTATCAATTTATTTTGATAGATTGGCAAATTCTGGACAAATCGACCCCTACAAGCATGCAGCCCTTTCCCCCTAACTATACCCACCCACGATCACAGGCACTCTTGGATGCGCTTTCAGCCGACATTTTGATGCTAGACGGCGCCATGGGCACGATGGTTCAAGCGCTGGAACTCGAGGAGGAGGATTTTCGGGGCACGGCGCTTGCGGACTCGGCAAAGGACTTGAAAGGCAATAATGACGTCCTAAACATCACGCAGCCCGAGGCCATCAAGCAAATCCACATAGCCTACCTTGAGGCAGGCGCAGATATCATCTGCACCAACACCTTTAACAGCACAAAAGTCGCTCAGGAGGATTACGGACTGGGCGACATCATCACTGACCTGAACCAAGAGGGCGCTCGGATAGCGCGAGCAGCAGTGGACCTGTTCTCCGCGGGAGAATCGTCGAGACCCAGGTTTGTGGCTGGGGTATTGGGGCCCACGCCCCGCACCGCATCTATTTCGCCTGACGTAAACGACCCCGGGGCCCGCAATATTAAATTCGACCAGCTGGTAACCGACTACAAGCAAGCAGCAATCGCGCTTATAGAGGAAGACGTCGACTTGCTGATGATTGAAACGGTCTTCGATACCCTCAATGCTAAAGCGGCGACTCTGGCCTGCGATCTCGCAATGAAAGAGACAGGGATCAGCTTGCCCCTGATGGTCTCTGCGACGTTTCCGGATACGAGTGGTCGGCTTTTGTCGGGACAGACTCCCGAGGCATTTTGGCATGCAATTGCTCACGCAAAGCCTCTAATCGTCGGGAGCAACTGCGGGAGAAGATTCAAGGAAATAAGGCCCTTTTTAGAGTCGCTTTCACAAGTCGCCACTTGTTATTTCGGCGCCCACTTGAACGCCGGCCTGCCCAATGCATTCGGCGAGTATGACGAAACCCCCGACGTCATGCGCGAGGACTTTAATGATTTTGCTAACAGAGGTTTTCTCAATCTTGCAGGCGGGTGCTGCGGGACCACGCCAGATCATATTCGTGCAATCGCAGCGGGCGTGAAAAGCGCGCCGCCGCGCAGGATTCCTGCTCCCAGCACGGATACACACCTGAGTGGATTGGAAGCCTTCAGCTTTCAGGGAAAAAACTTCGTCAACATCGGAGAGCGCTGCAATGTCACAGGCTCAGCTCGTTTTAAAAAACTCATTCTGGAAGATCAGTTTGAAGAGGCTCTCGAAGTTGCACGACTTCAGGTAGAGGACGGTGCGCAAATAATTGACATCAATATGGATGAGGGGATGCTGGATGCAGAAGCAGCGATGACTCGATTCCTCTCCCTAGCTGCTGCCGAACCAGAAATCTGTAAAGTCCCTTTTATGATTGATGCCTCTGCCTGGCCTGTGATTGAAGCGGGGCTAAAGTGCATTGCAGGGAAACCCGTCGTCAACTCTATCAGCCTCAAATCAGGTGAGGATGAGTTCCTCTCCCAGGCTGCGATGTGCCAGCAGTATGGTGCGGCAGTTGTGGTTATGGCATTTGACGAAGACGGGCAGGCCGACACCCTCGAACGCAGAAAGTCGATTTGCAAGCGCAGCTATGATCTGCTGACCCAGCGTCTCGCCTTCAATCCGCATGACATCATTTTTGATCCCAATATTTTCGCTATTGGAACCGGCATCGAGGCGCACGATAACCATGCGGTAGATTTTATCGAAACAACTCGATGGATAAAGCAGTCCCTACCGGGCGCCAAAGTGTCCGGTGGGGTGTCCAACGTGTCATTTTCCTTCAGGGGCAACAATCCTGTTCGGGAGGCAATTCACTCGGTTTTCCTTTACCACGCGATCAATGCTGGTCTCGATATGGCCATTGTCAACGCGGGGCAACTCGCGGTGTACGATGAAGTACCTGACAAACTGCGGGATGCAGTTGAGGATTTGGTGTTGAATCGCTCAGCTAATGCAACCGAGCGGCTACTTGAAATTGCCCACAGTTACCGAAGCAATGTGAGTCAGGGCAGACAAGAGGATTTCGCCTGGCGAGAGCTGCCCGTCGCAAAGCGCCTGGAACACGCTCTCGTCAAAGGGATAAGCACATTTATCGAGGAGGATGCCGAGGAGGCGCGCGTCGCGGCAGACAGACCTATTCAAGTTATCGAAGGGCCCCTCATGGATGGCATGAATATCGTCGGAGATTTATTTGGTAAGGGCAAAATGTTTTTGCCTCAAGTCGTAAAATCTGCGAGGGTGATGAAACAAGCTGTCGCCTATTTACAGCCCTATATCGAAGCAGAAAAATCCACGGGCGCTCCCAGCACCAACGGCACAATTTTATTGGCCACTGTTAAAGGCGATGTTCACGATATCGGCAAGAACATTGTGGGCATCGTGCTCCAATGCAACAACTTTGAAATTATTGACATGGGAGTCATGGTGCACTGCGAGGATATTCTTCGCGTCGCGAAAGAGCGATCCGTGGACATCATCGGTTTGTCAGGATTGATCACGCCGTCTTTGCAAGAAATGGCGCACGTCGCAGCAGAGATGCAGCGCCTCGACTTCAACATCCCCCTAATGATTGGGGGAGCGACTACATCTAAAGCACATACGGCGGTGAAAATTAGCCCTGCCTACAACAATGATGGAGTGATCTATGTCCCTGATGCATCTCGAAGTGTGGCTGTTGCCACCAAGCTGATGGGAGCAGACAAGTCGCAGCTCATTCAAAAAACCACCGAGGAGTACCGGGAGGTCGCTGAGCGCGTCAACAAGCGGAAAGAGAAACAAAAGCGGCTAAGTTATCAAGAGGCTCTTGCCAATGGCTTTGATGGCGGCTGGGATGATTACAACCCGCCCACACCCACGTTTACCGGGCTAAAGATCTTCGACAGCTATCCGCTCGAGGACGTTGTACCCCTCATTGACTGGACGCCCTTTTTTATTACTTGGGATTTACACGGCAAGTTCCCGGTAATTTTGGAAGATCCCATTATTGGTGAGCAGGCCCGGAGTCTCTTCTCTGATGCACAAACCATGCTTGAAAAGATAATCGACGAACATTGGCTGGATGCGAAAGCGGCTCTGGGCTTCTGGCGAGCTCATCGCGCGAATGGTGACGACATTATTCTCTATGACAACCAAAACGAGCGGCTAGCTACAGTGCATCATTTGCGTCAGCAGATGCAGAAGCGACCGGGGGAGTGCAATCTGTCACTGGCAGATTTTATCGCGACAGAGGATGGGCCCACTGACTATTTGGGAGGCTTTTGTGTCACTGCGGGTCACGGGGTCGCAGAGCGGGTAGCCGCATTCGAGGCAGACCACGATGATTACAATTCAATTATGCTGAAGGCGCTCGCGGACCGCTTGGCCGAAGCAATGGCAGAACATCTACACAGACAGGTGCGCATTAACTATTGGGGTTATGACGTTAATGAGTCACTGGATAATCAAGATCTCATCAGAGAGCGCTACAGAGGCATCAGGCCAGCCCCGGGGTATCCCGCCTGTCCTGACCACACGGAGAAGCAAACCCTCTTTGACCTGCTAGGTGGTTACGACAACTGCGGAGTGTCCCTGACCGATTCGTTTGCGATGTTACCCACGGCGACAGTCGCGGGATGGTACTTTTCTCACCCCCAAGCACGATACTTTTCTGTGGGCACCATCGGGGCGGATCAGGTGCAGACACTAGCGCCTAGGAAATCCATGTCGACCGAGGAACTTAGTGGCTGGCTCGCACCCGTCTTGGGCTAAGAAGCTACCCAACTAGAGGTACCGAACGGCGTCGCAAGCTGACTTGTGTAACATATGGCGCTCGCCAGCAAGAGCCCACGGGTAGCATCAACATGATGAGTAACAACCCCCAACAGCGGCAGAAGCCGCCCGGCTTGAAGACGCTGTTGCAAAGTGTGTTCGCGGCAGCGCTCGGCGTGCAAAGCAGCAAGAATCGGGAGCGGGACTTTACAGCCGGGAAAGCCAGTCACTTTATTGCGGCTGGCATTTTGTTTACGTTCCTTTTAATCGCGACCGTTGCCACCATCGTCAGCTTGATAACAACTCAGCAGTAATAACGCTTGGTCGCGAAAGGTTGGTCCGATCAGGCGGGCATTCCTGCCAGATAGACGTAGGCCCAGATCACAACCACTGAAATCACGACCACCGCCGCGAGGCCATCCGCAGCACCGTCCGACATATTACTTTTAGCCATATTAAATCTCCTAAACAGTATAGAAAAGGTATATAAATTCCGCGCGTATTGTGGAATAAAGCGGCCTCCAAAGTAAAGTGAAAGGATGCCTCGTGTATCACTATCAGGCCGCAGACCGTCAACTCCTGCTGGATCGCGCCAATCAGTTTAAGGATCAAACCCGGCGCTTTTTGAATGGCGAGTTAAGCGATGAGGCTTTCCGTCCTTTGCGACTTCAGAATGGCCTCTACTTCCAGCGCCAAGCACCAATGCTCCGCATTGCAGTGCCCTACGGATTGATGAATACAGCTCAAGTGAGGCAGATCGCGGCAATCAGCAGGCGCTTTGACAAAGGGTATACCCATGTAAGCACCCGGCAAAACTTCCAGCTTAATTGGCCCTCCCTCGAATACGTGCCCGAAATCCTCGAGGAGCTAGCTCAAGTGGATATGCACTGTATCCAAACCAGTGGTAACTGCATACGCAATACCACAACGGACGCTTTGGCAGGGGTAGCTCACGATGAGGTCATCGATCCTCGACCGATTTGCGAGCTGATTCGTCAGTGGTCAACGCTGCACCCGGAATTTGCTTACCTACCCAGAAAATTCAAGATGGCGGTGAGCGGTAGTGCCAATGATCGGGCGGCCATTTACGCTCACGACATCGGCATTGCCCTCAGAGAGCAAGCCGGTGAAATCGGATGCAGGATACTTGTGGGAGGCGGTCTCGGCAGAACCCCAGTCATCGGCACAGAGCTAGCCCCATGGATCCCAGTGAAAGATTTACTGTCCTATCTAGAGGCCATCCTGCGGGTCTATAACGCTTTGGGCCGTCGAGACAACAAGTACAAGGCGCGCATCAAGATCCTTGTAAGAGCCATGGGCATTGATGCGTTTCGAGAGGCGGTGGATCGTGAATGGACTGGGCTGAAGGATGGTGACTACACGCTGACATCCGAGCGACTTTTAGCACTTCAGGAGTCGTTCACCCCCCCTCCCTATAAAACTGACCTCCCTATCACCGAGATGCCGGTCAATCCCATTTTCAGCCGCTGGCTGGCGCGCAACACCCATCAACATAAACAGCCGGGCTATCGCGCCGTTACCGTGGTGCTCAAAGGTCACGGAAACGCACCCGGCGATGTCACTGCCGATCAGCTAGAGTTTTTAGCTGACCTCGCTGATGACTTGAGCTTTGGAGAGCTTCGCACCAGTCACGAGCAGAATATTGTGCTTGCAGACGTTGAAGAGCGGGCGCTTTACCGCTTATGGGAATCGCTCCAGCGACATGGACTCGCAGGCGCCCACGCCGGGTCCTTGACCGATCTCATCAGTTGCCCCGGCGGTGACTTTTGCTCACTGGCAAATGCCCGATCCCTCCCGGTTGCCGAGGCGATTCATCAGCGCTTCGATGATGCGGACTACTTATTTGATCTGGGCCCACTTGATCTCAACATTTCAGGGTGCATGAACGCTTGTGGACACCATCATATTGGCCATATCGGGATTCTTGGCGTTGATAAAAAGGGCAAAGAATTTTTTCAGGTTTCGATTGGTGGACGCCAGGGAAACGGGACGGCTATCGGCAAAATCTTGGGCCCGTCCTTCAGCGCCATTGACATTCCTGAGGTCATCGAAAAATTGTTGGACACCTATATTGGCAACCGATGGACTGAGGAGACCTTTATCGAGACTTATGACCGAATCGGTATCACCCCATTTAAGGAGGCGGTCTATGCCAACACACGTCACTAGTAACAAAGCGGCTCCCATATCAGCGGATACTGAACACTGCGGGCTAGCCGCTAACGATGCAGTAAATCCCAGCATCCCATCGTTGGGCGAATGGTTAACGCAGCCCAACGACAGCCGCTTGAGAGTCACTACGGCTGACGACATCGGACCTCTGGAGGGGCTAATCCCGTCTATCAACTATGTGGAGGTGGACTTTTTAGACCCGAACGATGGGCGAGGCTTCACCCTAGGGCGCCAACTTCGGGACATGGGTTTTACCGGAGAACTGCGCGCTACGGGGGCGTATGCCGAAGATCAGTTACAATATCTTCATCGATGCGGGTTCGACAGTTTCCTTCTGCCCCCGAAAATCGATACAGAAACAGCTTCGGAACTGCTGCGCGGTATCTCTGTCACATTGCAGCCCTCGACTTTCTCCGAGCGCAAGGTCATTTTTAACGAGAGGTGAACTATGGATATGAGCGGCATTACGTTTACCTTTGCCGCCATTTTCCTCGGGGCAGCCCTCCTCGCCTCTTTCGCCCTGTACACCCGCCAACCGATCATCATCGCCTACATTGCCCTCGGAGCTCTGCTCGGTCCTTATGGTGGCGGCGTCATCACCAACGTTCAGCTGGTCAACGATGCTGGCCACGTTGGAATTATCTTTCTGCTTTTTCTGCTCGGCCTAGACATGCAGCCGCGGGCTCTGGTCAACAGTCTTCGTGCATCCTCTCTCGTCGCACTATTGAGCTCGATTTCTTTTGCTGGCATCAGCGGGGGACTGGCCCTACTGTTCGGTTTTCCAGTGTCAGATGCCTTTGTGATCGCTGGCGCGCTGATGTTCTCTTCAACCATTATCGGCATCAAGCTGTTGCCGACCACCGTGTTACATCATCGACACTTGGGTGAAGTTCTGGTGGCGCTGCTGCTGTTTCAGGATCTGATGGCCATTATTTTGCTCGTTGTACTTCAAAGTGCGGGTGGGCCGGACGACTTGTCTTCAGTGGTCCGCCCGCTATTGATGCTGCCGCTCTTGGGAATTGGTTGCTGGGCACTTGTACGCTTTGCGCTGATACCACTTATCAGTCGTTTTGATCGTTACCACGAATACATCTTTCTGTTATCCATTGGCTGGTGCTTAGGGATAGCCGAGATAGCATTACTGCTGGGCTTGAGTGCAGAGATTGGAGCGTTCATGGCGGGGGTGGCTGTAGCGACCAGCCCTATTGCCCAATATATCGCTGTAAGCCTGAAGCCTTTGAGAGATTTCTTCCTCGTTATTTTCTTCTTCGCAGTGGGCGCTCAATTCAATTTGGCAACCCTGCCCGCCGTGATACTCCCTGCGGTGGTCATCGCCGCTGCGCTTCTGACATTAAAACCGGTGATCTACCACGGCCTTCTTCGCGGAGTCAGTGAATCCCAAAAGCTCGCTTGGAACCTGGGATTCAGACTGGGGCAGTGCTCTGAGTTCGCTCTGCTTATCGGAATGGTGGCGTTTCAAACTGGCGTGCTCTCTGAAACAGGAAACACGCTCATTCAAGCGACCACTATTTTGACTCTGCTGGTATCGAGCTACCTGGTCGTCTTTAACTTCCCCACACCCATCGCCATTAGCGATGAGCTGAGACGGGATTAAAGTCAATGCAAACCGATCACAGATCATAGCCTCGCTCATCGTGAAGCACGAGATCCAGACCAATGGTCTCTTCCTCTTCGTCTACACGTAGTCCCACGAGCGCGTCCACAATCTTAAACAGCACCCAGCTCGCGACAGCCGTATAGACAAACGTTGCGACAACACCTGTCGCCTGCACCGCAAGTTGACCGCCGATTGTGCTTATGCCGTCAGAGAAGCCGTTGCCACTGAAAAGCCCCAGGCTGGGCGAACAGAACACGCCAGCCATCATCATGCCCAACATACCACCCACCCCGTGAACCGGGAAAACATCAAGACTGTCATCAACCTTCAATTTGTTCTTGAGGGTAATGGTCGCGAAATAGCAAACAATCCCCGCGGACAGCCCTATCACCACCGCGGCGGCAGGCCCAACTGAACCCGAAGCTGGGGTAATCGTGCCTAGACCAGCAACCATGCCCGTGACGATACCCAATACCGAGGGCTTGCCATGGCGTATCCACTCCATTGCCATCCAGGCGAGCGACCCACAGGCGGCTGACAGGTGTGTTACCAGCATTGCCATCGCCGCACTTTTATCCGCAGCCACAGCAGATCCCGCATTAAAACCGAACCATCCAACCCACAGCATGCCCGCACCTGCGACGGTCAGGGTCAAGTTGTGTGGCGGCATCGCGACACTGCCAAAGCCTCGTCTGGGGCCCATCATCAGGGCCGCAACAAGCGCGGCAACAGCCGCTGTAATGTGTACGACCGTGCCGCCAGCAAAATCCTGAACGCCCATGGCACCCAGCCATCCACCGCCCCAAACCCAATGGCAAACTGGGGCATAGACGAGGAGCAGCCAAGCGGTGCTAAAAATCAGCATCGCCGAGAAACGCATCCGCTCAGCAAAAGCGCCCACGATAAGCGCAGGGGTAATGATCGCGAAGGTCATCTGAAACATGACAAAAAGCGTGTCGGGAATGGAGCCATTGACCCCATCCATCGCAATTTGGGCCAAGAAAAGGTTACCAAAGTCACCAATCCATGGACCCTGATCAACTCCGGCAGAACCGAAAGCAATGGTGTAGCCCGCCACAAACCAGACCAGAGACATAAGGGCTGTAAGCGCGAAGCATTGCATTAGAACCGACAGTACGTTTCGGACCCGAACCAATCCGCCGTAGAACAGAGAGAGACCCGGAATCGTCATAAACAGGACCAATGCGGTGGCCGTCAAGAGCCACGCGGTATCAGCGCCCGAAATATCAGCCGCGGCAGCAGGCAACGACATAGCGATGAGAGCTGGTAGAGCCATAAGCCGGCATTTTGGAGCAGTCAGGTTAAAAGACATAAAAAGTAACTACCTCTTGATTAACGGCCGAATCTCAGCCGGTTTCGTGTGCAAAAAAGATGGAGGGTAAAGTGTGCCACATCCTTGCGCAATTAGCAGGTGGCTTCTATCCTTCGCTCCCCAACGGCGATCAGACTGACGTTCTCTGACCAAGGTGTACTCATGTTGAAACGAACAACCCCTGTGTTTCTTACCTTCCTCTACCTCATGGGACCAACTTCCGCCATAACGATGGCAAACAGTGCAGAGACCGATGCCCCCCGTTCAGTGATCTTGCTAATAGGGGACGGCTTCGACGATCAGCACGTCACGATGGGTCGTAACTACCTTGCCGGACCGGACGGCAGGTTACTGCTGGACGCCATGCCAGTTCGCGGTGCGGTGCAGGTGCAAACCGTCGACAATGAGGGCCGATGGACCTATGTTGCGGACTCTGCCAATACGGCAACTACTCTGGCAACCGGCGTGGTGACAAACATCGGGCGGGTGGGCACAGGGCCGGCTGATGAGGACGTCATGACCATCCTCGAAATGGCTGCCTCCGCAGGATATGGCACAGGCGCAGTCAGCACCTCATCCATAACGGATGCAACGCCCGCTAGCTTTATCGCCCACGTCAGCAAGCGAATATGCGAAGGACCCGAAACGATTCTCGGAGGAGAAAAGTACGGCTTGCCTTTCGAGGGCTGTTATGAGGACGCGCGGGGCAACGGCGGCCCGGGCTCTATCGCAGAGCAGATCATGACCTCCCCCATTGATGTTGCCCTTGGCGGCGGCCTGATCTACTTCTCAGAGCGACTGCCGGACGTACAGACGAGCCTGCTGGATACTGCCAAAGACCACAACGCCGTGGTCATCACGGAGCCCGAGCAACTCACCTCACCAATCCCCGACGACAAGCGCTTGATTGGGCTGTTTGCCCCCGAGCACCTCCCGGTGCGCTGGCAGGGCGACGGTGGCCGAAAAGCGGAGAGCCCTGATCCCTCATGGCTCAACTTGCTGGACTGGCGTTTAGGCAGCGTAGACCAACCGGCGGTCATGTCCTGCGAACCAAATCCAGAATACGGCAAGACCCCCTCTCTCGCGGCCCTGACCCGGGTGGCGATCGAGCGTTTGGCATCGGCGACCAGCCAAGGCTTTTTTCTTATCATCGAGTCCGCGTCGATCGATAAGCAAAGCCACGAGCGAAATCCATGCGGCTCGATCGGCGAGATCGCCCAGCTTGAGGAAGCTCTTCAAGTCGCGCTCGAGTATGCAGGACGACACCAAAACACCATGGTACTGGTCACTGCAGACCACGCGCAGGCGGCACAAATCGTCCCGGAACCCAGCCTCTTTGACGACATCCCGGTACCCGTCTATTCGCCCGGAAAAATAGCTCGAATCCAACTCGATGATGGAACCATCATGCGCATCAACTATGCGACCAATAATTTCGAGAGCGAGGAGCACACCGGGGCAAACGTGCCTCTTTTTGCTAACGAGAAGGCGCGCGCTTACCTTGATCCCTACATGCGACAGCAGGATATCTTTGAGGCCATGGGAGAGTTCTTGAATCTCAACGTAACCCATGACACGGATGGCTTGTAGCGCGCTCGGCTAGCGAGGCGGGATTTACTTAGCAACAGGAAAAAACTATGAGCCTAACAGCCATTAACGGAAAGCAGGTGTCAAAAATTTGTCTTGGCACCATGACCTGGGGGCAACAAAACACCGAGGCAGAAGCACACGCTCAGATCAACTTCGCCCTCGATCAGGGCATTAACTTTATGGATGCTGCCGAGATGTATCCCGTCCCTCCACGAGAGGAAACACAGGGTTTAACTGAGACGTACATTGGCAGCTGGTTTGCAAAAAATGGCAAACGAGACAACTGGGTTCTTGCAACCAAAGCCACTGGCCCACGCGAGGAGTTTGGCTTCCTGCGCGGCGGACCAAACTTTTCACGCGAGCACTTAACAACTGCCGTAGAGGGCAGCCTTAGACGCTTGCAAACCGACACCATCGATCTGTACCAACTGCACTGGCCGGAGCGACCCACCAACTGCTTTGGCTACCGAGGCTACAGCCACATCGATTATGACAAATGGACCCCGCTGGAGGATGTACTGCGAACTCTTGAGGAGCTTCTGAAGAGCGGAAAAATACGCAGCTTTGGCCTCTCAAATGAAACCCCATGGGGGGCGATGAAGTTCCTTCAGATCGCCGAGCGAGAAGGTCTCCCAAAATTCGAGTCCATTCAGAATCCTTACAGCCTTCTCAACCGATCCTTTGAAGTGGGTCTAACTGAGGTAGCGCATCGGGAGGACGTAGGGTTACTCGCTTATTCACCTCTAGCGATGGGGTTGCTGACGGGGAAATATCGGCACGGCGCGAAGCCCGAGGGATCACGACTGGCTCTGTTCGAGCGCTTTGACCGCTACAGCAGCGCCACCACTTGGGAGGCGTCTGAAAAATACTGCTCGCTGGCGGAGGACCATGGTCTCAGTCCGGCCCAGATGGCGCTGGCCTTCGTGAACACGCGACCCTTTGTTTTGAGTAACATTATTGGTGCTACCAGTCTTGCTCAATTACAAGAGAACATCGACAGCATGAACGTCACGCTATCGTCAGAGGTGATGGCGGGAATCAAGGAGATCCACAAGGCCTTGCCGGATCCAGCACCCTAAAGGTTGATCCAGCTATTGAGTGCTCTTAACCGAAACTCGGTGTCCTGACATCGCAGAACGACGCTGTCTGACAGAATCTCAACCACGCGAATACTCCCCACTCGCTGCCCCGCACTCAGGCGTTCCCCATTCAGTACCACGCTGGATTCGTCGGCATTCCAGTCATGCTGGCTGTAGACAATGGTAGGGATGTTGTCTTTCTGCTGCTGGGACAATATCTCCAGCAGAGGCGATGGATGCTCGCTCAGGGGCTCTTCACCTAGCGCCTTTTGGGCGCGCCTTAGCATTGCTTCAATATCTATCTCTGTCTCATCTTGAGAATTTTCGCGTGCTTGAGTCGCCGACTCAGTCATGCCTTTATCGCGAGATAGCGCGTCCCCTGGCGATGGCAACAACCCGTCTTCCTGTTCCTGCTCGCGAGCTTCCCGGTAAAGGGATGCGACCGCGGAATCAACAATTGGTGAGGCCGCTACTTCCTGCTGCATGACTGGCCCGTCTGTCATGTTATCGCCACGATCGTCACTCGCAGGTAATGCCTCAAGGCCTGCTACACCATCATCCGACGAGTCCGCCGATTTATCGGCTGCCTTTTGCCTCGCCGAGGTTCCAACCTCCAACATGATCTGGTCGTCGGAGTTAGCCGCCTCCTGATCCAGGATACCAACAGTGTTAGCGCTGACACTCGTATCTTGCTCATCGTGGCGAAAACTCCAACCAATCCATATTCCGGCAAGGACAGCCAACACCATGCCACCCAACACATTGCGAACAGAACGACTGATACCTCTGGAGTCATCTGCCCTCTGTCGATCATCAGACGTTGCGCTTCCGGGTTCCACCGGGCGCTGGGGGTTTGATTTGTTCAAGGCGTCTAAAATAATCGACATTACGGGGCCGCCACTATTATCTCCGCCCGCTCTAGTCGCTGGCTCAGAGGCAGAGCCGGCTTCACTTTATTTTCGAGGGTAAGCAACAGTTGTGTTGTAACAAAACCATCCTCCACGAGACCCAACGAGCGCTGAAAAAGCTTTACCCGCGCCTCCAGCAACGGCGTGAAGACATCAGTGGTTATCGCTACGCCTTGCTCATCTAGGCCGGCAAACAACTCCGCCACCGCCGCAACAGCTGGACCGGAATCTCCGATTCCTATGGAGCCCGTCCACTTTGGCGGCGCCTGCCAGAGGTATCGATAAGATCCTGTCCAATCGCTAGCCAGCTGCATCAACGGTATTTTTATAACTCCCAGCGCGCTCAGCGTCCATGCGGACCGATCTGCAAAACCAACGACTAGCACACTCGATGAAAATTTTTCGGGCGTGCGCGTATCGAGCACTACAGGACGATCCAGCGCCATTAGTTGATCCCAGGTTTCCCCACGCTCTCGAATACATCTGGTCGTTGAGACGTCGCCCCCCAGACAGAAACCATCTCTGACAGGGTCATCCATTGTTAGCTGCCAAAGCCACCGATCCGCTACGGCATTTTCAAGATGAAACCCAGGGGCCCCAAAAGCATCACTCCGGTCCCCCAAAGACTCAATCTCTGCGACTTCAGCCTTCTCGGACTCATCTTGATCCAGTGGCAACTGCTGCTCAGTCGTAGGCATCACCGCAACCAGCACGGCAAGTCCAATAAGCGCAGTCGCACCAATAAAGCTCACCCATCGGATTGGTGTTGCCGAAGATTGCTCCGATGACCCCAAGGCTTCTTTGGCAGCAGTCCTCACCAACCCTCGACTCACCCGATTTTGATCCTTGCCGTACGCTCCCAACAGAACTCTTTCGCATACGAGGTTAATCAGTCGGGGAACGCCTCCAGACTGCTTGTGAACCTCGTGAATCGCTGCGCTTGAGAACACATCATGCCCCGGTGGCAACCCGGCAACGGACAGACGATGTCGAATATAAGCTCCCGTCTCATTCTCGTTCAGGGGCTCGAGGTTGTAACGGGCGGTGATGCGCTGATTAAGCTGGCGTAACTCCGGTCGAGCCAGTTTGGCGGCCAGCTCAGGCTGTCCAATGAGGATAATTTGGAGCAGCTTTTCCTCGTCAGTCTCGAGGTTTGTGAGCAAACGGATTTGCTCCAGCACCTCAAAGTCCAGATGCTGGGCCTCATCAATCATCAAGACGGTTTTTCGACCGTGCTGGAAATTCGACAGCAGGAAGCGATGCAAGGCATCGGTAAGTGCCTTCAGGCTACCACCTTCAGCCGGATATTCGATCGCAAACTCATCGCAGACTGCAGCAAGTAATTCGATTGCACTCAAGGCGGGATTGAGAATGATAGCGAGATCCACGTTGTCTGGTAGCTGGGCCAATAAAGCTCGGTTGATCGTGGTTTTACCAGTGCCCACTTCACCGGTCAGGAGGATAAAACCACCACCGCTACCCACCCCGTACAATAGGTGGGCCAGCGCATCCCTGTGCCTTGCGCTCATAAACAAGTAACGGGGATTCACCGCAATTGAAAAGGGTGACTCTGAGAGGCCGAAATGACTGTGGTACATCGAGAGAACAATCGATCCCTAGCGGTTTAGTGAGACGAGAGCTTGTCACAGAAGCCCATCATCAGGAAACATACTTGAAAGAACAAAAAACATACTGTAAGTTCAAATCCGATTTTTCTGGGCGCTATGTCACGTAGCGCCACCTGCCGATTTAACCCTTTGGAGACCCCGACTCATGGCACTGCCACCGATCCTGCAAAAGTTGCGCCTTCCTATTATAGGTTCACCGCTGTTCATTATTTCCAATCCCGACCTCGTGATCGCCCAATGTAAAGCTGGCATCGTTGGCTCGTTTCCCGCCCTCAATGCACGGCCCGAGCCGGTACTGGAAGAATGGTTGAAGCGCATCACCGAGGAACTCGATCGGCATAATCAGAAGCATCCCGATTCACCTGCCGCACCCTTTGCGGTGAACCAAATCGTGCATGGGTCAAATCCTCGGCTCGAGTATGACGTTGAAATGTGTGTGAAGTACAAAGTACCCATCATGATTACATCGCTCGGCGCAAAAGAATGGGTCAACGAAGCTGCTCACAGCTACGGAGGCGTTACGCTTCACGACATCATCAACAACCGCTTCGCCAAAAAGGCGATCGAAAAAGGGGCAGACGGGCTGATCGCCGTTGCGACCGGTGCAGGAGGCCACGCAGGAATACAGTCACCGTTTGCTTTGATTCAGGAAATCCGCGAATGGTTTAGCGGTCCGTTAATCCTCTCTGGCTCTATCGCCAGTGGGGATGCCGTCTTGGCTGCACAAGCGATGGGAGCTGACCTCGCCTACATTGGATCAGCCTTTATTGCTACCGATGAGGCAAATGCCACTGAGGGCTACAAACAGGCGATTGTTGACTGTGGTGCTGATGATATCGTCTACAGCAATCTTTTCACCGGTGTCTGGGGCAACTACCTGCGCCCATCGATTGAGTCAGCCGGACTGGATCCCGACAACCTTCCCGTTAGCGACCCGACCAAAATGGACTTTGGCTCCGGAGGAAATACCGATGCAAAAGCTTGGAAAGATATCTGGGGATCGGGACAGGGAATTGGCGCAGTAAAAACCACTGGTCCCGCGGCACACTACATCGACAAACTGTACGATGAATATCAGGCTGCGCGTGCACGGGTTTTGGCCGCATGACCGACGGTAACAAGATTCCCAGAAATCCTGACGACGATTTTTGTGACGAGATTGTTAGCGCTCGCCAGACGTTCATTGAAGAAAAAACGGGCGCCAAGCTGAATCACACCAAGGCCTACTCCTACGATCCCCACGTAATGGCGGGGAACATCGAAAATATATGGGGTGTTGCGCAGATTCCCGTGGGCGTTGCGGGCCCTCTGCTTATTGATGGAGAGCAGGCCAAGGGCGAGTTTTACGTACCCATGGCCACTGTGGAAGGCACCATGCTGGCCAGCTACAACCGTGGAATGAAGGTGATTCGCGAAGCGGGAGGTGTAAAAACCACCGTTTCAGCCGAATCGATGCAACGAGCTCCTATCTTTATTTTCGCCGACGCGCGGGAGGCCAGAGATTTTCAGGTATGGCTCCGTGCCAACTTCGAAGCCATTAAAGAGCAGGCTGAGAAAACGACCTCGGTGGGTAAATTGCTCGAAATCGAGAACTACCACTTTCATAACTACATCGCGACGCGCTTCGACTATTCCACCGGTGATGCCGCGGGCCAAAACATGACGAGCAGGGCAACCTTCTTCGCCTGCGAGTGGATTCGGGAGAACTACCCCGGAAGCTTGCGCAACTACATGCTCTCGGGAAATTTTGATACTGAGAAGAAAACCTCTGCTGTCAACATGCTGAAAGGACGAGGCCGGCGAGTTACTGCAGAAATCACGATTCCCCGGCAAGTTCTGATGGAGAATTTGCGAATAACGCCGGAGCCGATGGTGTATGGCTATCAAATTTCCACCCTTGCCTCCTTCGCCGCCAACAGCTCCAGCAATGCGAGTCATCCCGCCAACGGCCTTGCAGCGCTTTACCTCGCCACCGGCCAGGATATTGCCAACATTGGCGAATCCAATCAGTGCACCACCTACCAGCGGGTTACAAGAGAGGGGGATTTGTACTTCTCCATTACCCTCCCCTCCATTATTTTGGCCAGCTACGGTGGAGGCACAAACCTGCCGACACAGCGTGAGTGTCTCGAGATGATGGACTGTTATGGGCAGGGAAAAGCGCTCAAACTCTGTGAAATAGCCGCGGGACTTGTGGTCGCCGGCGAGTTGTCACTGGGAGCGGCAACCCGCATTGATAAAGCAACCAGAACCAACGAGTGGGTCGATGCCCATGAGCGCCTGGGTCGCAATCGATAGCAAGTTTTTGAAAAAGGGTCACCCTTGCAACTTTGTAAGCTTCACCACCAACAGGGGTTTGCTATAGTTCGCGGGAGGTGACCGGTATCAAGATTATGCGACTTCCCGTTTTATTTTTTGCGTCTTTATTGTCTCTGCTGCATCCGGCTACTGCCCCGGCCGATGGCGCCATCACGAAGGCACCCGACTTTAGGCTACCGGCGATTGCCAATGCCGATGGCACAATCGGGCTGGATAGCTACCTAGGGAAAGTCACTTATCTGGACTTTTGGGCCTCGTGGTGCGGCCCCTGTCGTCTGTCGTTACCCGCCTTAGACGCGCTGTACAAAGAGCTCCGCAGTGAAGGACTCGAGGTGGTGGCTGTAAGCGTCGACGTCGTTGACGAGGATTCCCTCGACTTCCTGAAGCGCTACCCGGTGAGCTATCCCGTCGCCATTGATACAACAGGAGATATCGCCAGATCCTATTCCGTTGGCGGCATGCCATCGGGCTATCTCATTGATCGAACAGGAGCGATTCGGGCAGTTCACGTGGGATTCAAACGGGGGGACGAGGAAAAACTCCGGCTGGAGATTATGGAGCTCCTCGAAGAATGAAAACCATAATCGTGAACCTGGTCTTGATCAGCGCTCTTATATTCCTGCAGGGCTGCGCTAGTCCAGAACCTGTGGCCCCCTGGGAACGCGGCTACCTTGCTAACCCAGCCATGCAATGGCAACGCAGCGCCCGCGAAGCAAAATTTGCAGGGCATGTTTACACCAGCAAGGAGGCATCCTCAGGCGGGTCGGGAGCGGCCGGCGGCGGGTGTGGCTGTAATTAGACAATCATGAGCGAGCGCACTAAAACAGGTATCGACTCGCCGCTGGTCAGATCGATTGGTGCCACACTCAGTGCGTTGCCCGCCTATCAGTCCACGCTCGCTGATGCGCCCCCCGCTTACACCGAGGTTGGTATTCGCCACAGTTACTACACCGAAGACAGTCTCGACGCTTCTGATGTCATTTTTGGATCTCGCTCTCGCTACGACATTGATGTCACTCAGCTATGGATTGAAGCTCCAGTCGGGGGCTCATGGTCGGTTGCGCTCGATGTACAAAACGACGCGATGAGCGGCGCATCACCTTGGTTTGTAGGTGTCGGTCTCGATGGCGAGCCCGGTGTCGTGATGAGTGGTGCCAGCATTAAAGACAACAGGGTTGAGGTGGGTGTCACCACCCGTTATTTCTGGGCGGACGGCAATGCGGGCCTGGCTATTTCGCACTCTGACGAAGATGACTATCGCGCACTTTCTTTTGCCTTCGATGCTTCCTGGAACAGCGACGACAACGCGAGGACCTGGACGGCAAGCGCCAGTCGATCTACCGATACGGTTTCGCCGGTCAAGGAAAGGATACCGGTTTTTATTGACGAAGAATCATTGCACACCCAATCCCTCTACTTTGGCGTCAGCCAAATCCTCTCCCGAACGCAAATAGTCCGCATCGGTCTGAGCTACACCGCAAGCGAAGGCTACCTGACAGATCCCTACAAATTCGCCGACAACCGCCCCGAGGACCACGATCGATGGGTACTCTCAACGGGTTACAGGCAGTTCTTCAGCAATGCTGATGGCGCGGTCCAGGTGGACTATCGATTCTATTCGGACAGCTGGGGTACCGATTCACACACGTTAGAGGTGGGTTGGCATCAGAACCTTGGCCGTCACGTCCTTGCACCCTATCTTCGGTACTACACCCAGGGTGAGGCAGATTTCTTTTCCCCTATCGCCGACCGAGAGGCCACCTACTACGCAGACGATTATCGCCTGTCCTCATACGGTGCCTTTACCGCGGGCTTACGCTGGACTGTTCAACTTGGTGATTGGCAGATTGAAACTCAAGCCGAGCGCTATCAGTCCGATGGGGACTGGGGGCTATTCAGCGGGGAGGAAGCCCCCGCTCTGGTGGATTTCTGGCGGGCAACCCTAGGTCTGACTTGGCGCTTTGACTGAAACAATTGCCTGCACGGAAAAAGACTTCCACCTAATGGGTGGACCCGCACAGATTCGCCTGATTCATACCCCCTCTGAAACTCATACCGCTAAAAACCTGCTGGAAACCATCAGACATCGTTTGCTCGAAATTGAGGCCAAACTCAGTCGCTATCTACCCGACAGCCTGTTGAGTGAAATCAACCGACGTGCTGGATCCGGCATTCACAGTACGCTCGACACGGAGACCCGTCAGCTCCTAGAAGCCTGTCGCACCTTGTGGCGAGAGAGTGACGGACTGTTCGACCCGACCGCTGGCGTGCTTAGACAGATATGGGACTTCCAGACCAGTTCGATTGGGGACCCAGCGCGCTTACCCGAGGTACTGGAGCTTGTCGGATTCGAGGGAGTTAGCCTGAATCATGAAGGCGTTCTTTTGGAAAAAAGCGGAATGGAACTCGATCTTGGTGGCATTGGAAAAGAATATGCAGCCGATGTGGCAGCATCGCTCATGCGCGAGGCAGGGTTTATGCGGGGACTCGTGGATCTTGCGGGAGACATCGTGGTGTTGGGTGAAAACCATCTTGGGAAGCCTTGGGATATCGGCATCCGCGACCCGGTAATTCCCACACAGTCATTACTCACCGTTAGACTTGAAAATGCCGCTATTGCGACAAGCGGGGGCTACTACCGAACACTCCGACATGGACCAAATCAGGTCAGCCACCTCTTAGATCCACGCACCGGTTTACCCGTCAAGGGACCGTCTTCGGTATCAGTGGTCGCCTCGCACTGCCTTATTGCCGGCGCTGTATCAACGGTGGCTTGTTTGCAACCCATAGACACAGCACGGGAGTGGCTCGAGCGGAGTGGATTAGACTGGCTGATGATCGCCCCCTCTGGCGACGTGACAGGCCCTCTGTTGGAGCGGTCCAGAATCCCGCTCTGATCGTATTGCCACCGTCAGGCAATGGAACAACATACATGACCGATAAACTTTTCTACGATGGAAACTGTCCTCTATGCTCCGCCGAAATGGCGCGCCTTGAGAAGATCAAAGATAACGAGCTGGTGCTTCAAGACATTCATCAATTGGACCAAGAGGAGCTTCCCGCACCAAGGGAGCAACTGTTAAAGGTTTTACACCTGGATCGCAATGGGCAGATGATTACCGGCATCGACGCAAACGTCGCTGCATGGGAGCACACCCGGTACGGTGCCCTATGGAAAATCCTTACCTGGCCCCTGATCAAGCCCATCGCCAGCGCTGCTTATTCCTGGTGGGCGGTAAAACGCTACCGACGTATGTATCCCTAAGCGCCCCAACTGCTAAGAACCGTCCTTCCAAGCTTCGACAGACCAATGCATATAGACAAAACTATCCTCCTCGCTCTCGAGCAACGATATCGGGCCAATCTGATCAACTGCCTATCAGGGTTCAAACCCGCCGTACTTGTTGGCACTCGGGATCTGGATGGCAATACAAACCTAGCCATGTTCACCAATGTCTTCCACGTGGGAGCAAATCCAGCACTTATGGGCTTGCTCGTCAGACCGGCGCCGGCTGGCACCGAACGCCACACGCTAGAGAATATAGTCGCCACCGGCGACTTCACGCTCAATCACGTGACGACTTCCATGCTGCCCGCCGCACATCAAACGTCTGCACGATTCCCGCGGCATACCTCCGAATTCACAGCCACAGGACTGACTCCAGAATGGTTTGAGGGTTGCAAAGCCCCCTACGTTGCGGAGGCACCGGTAAAGATCGGCTTACGTATGGCTGAACACCAAATCCTTCCGATCAATAACACCACGCTGGTGATTGGTGAAGTGCTTGCAATTTATTTGCCAGAGGAGATCGTGCGGGAAGATGGTTCAGTCGACCTGAGTCGGGAACACATTGCTGCCTCCTGCGGTTTGGACAGCTACCACACGACAACATCAGGAAGTCGCTACCGATACGCAAAACCCCACACGGCGCCGACTAAAATTGACTAAAAATTACCGCACGTCTCTCGCCTAACGCAGGCGCTTGAGCTACCCTTCGCTGCGCCGGGAGTTTTCTCCGCAGGCCACTACACGGACGTTATAGAAAAGGAATCCACTATGAAAACGCTTTGCCTGACCTTGTGCTGGAGCTTCTTCGCGCTCCTTGGAACCTTGCCCGTTACTGTGAGCGGTAGCGAACTGCCGGAACGAAAAGACATTCCTGCCCAATACAAGTGGGATCTCTCTGACATGTATCCCAGCGTCGAGGCATGGGAAGCTGACAAGCAACGATTTCTTGCACGTCTACCCGACATTACCGCATACCGTGGACGACTCGCCGAGAGCGGCGAAACACTGTTGTCAGCCATCGGCACTATCGAGGAAATCAGCCAGATTATCGGTAATCTCTATGTCTATGCGGGACTCAAATCCAACGAGGATACACGGATTTCAGAGAACGCGGCACGATTCTCTGAAGCTCAGGGCTTGTATGCCCAATTTCAGCAGATTAATGCTTTCTTTTCCCCCGAGCTGCTCGCCATTCCTGAATCATCGTTGAATGACATGCTTGAAACCACACCAGGTCTCGCCATGTATCGTCATTATCTGGACGAGCAATCCAGAATGCGGAACTACACCCTCAGCGAAGCGGAAGAGCGCTTGCTGGCCATGGCAGGAGATCCTCTGGACAAGTTTTCCTCAGTTTTTAGCGCTATCGATAATACGGACCTGCAATTTGGGACCATGAGGGACGAATCTGGTAACGAGGTTGAACTGACCAAATCTCGTTATGGCGCTTTTCTTCACTCCACCAATCGGCGGGTGCGGCAAGATGCCTGGGTGGGACTTTTTTCGGCCTACAACACACTCAATCACACGCTGGCAGCAAATTATGAGGGGCATGTGAAAGCACGGGTATTTGAGGCCAAAGCGCGCGGATTCGACACCCGAGTTCAGGCGGCCACGTACTCAAACGCTATCCCAGAGAGTGTTTTCCACACGTTGGTTGAAGTCGCCCGAGAAGGATCGGGTCCGCTCCAACGCTACCTGGAACTGAGGCGAGAGCAACTCGGTGTCGAACAGTTAGAAATTTGGGATATGTATGCCCCTCTTGTTGAACCCACCATAGAGGATATTTCTTTCGAGGAAGCCAAAGAAATTGTCGCAGCCGGACTGGAACCCCTTGGAAACGACTATCTCGAGGTCTACTGGAAAGGCTTTGATGAGGGGTGGGTCGATGCTGTAGAAAATCGCGGCAAACGAGGCGGCGCCTATAGCTGGGGGACTTACACATCCAAGCCGTATCTATCGATGAACTTTGAAGGAACCCTCAACGACGTGTCGACACTGGCACACGAGTACGGCCATTCGATTCACAGCTACCTATCACGCGGTACACAGCCGTACGTGTATGGAGATTACCGTACATTTATTGCGGAAATCGCCTCAATGACCAATGAAGCCATTCTGATGCAAAAAATGCTTCGGGAGGCGGAGACTGCCGGGGAAAGAGCTTACCTTCTGAGCAGCTACCTCGATGAATTTCGTGGCGGCTTTTATCGTCAAGCCTCCTTTGCTGATTTCGAAGCGCGAGCCCATGCGGCAGTTGAAGCCGGAGAAGCGCTGACCTCAGACAAACTGAACGGCATTTATTCCGAGGTCTTCAACGACTTTTACGGGGAATCAGTAAACGCACATGATCTCAATCAAATAGAGTGGAGTCGCATCCCCCACTTCCTGCGCAGTGACAATTTCTACGTTTACCAGTATGCAACCTCCTTTGTCGCTGCTACCGCTCTTGCCAAGCAAATCATTGAAGAAGGGCCCCCAGCACGTGATCGGTTCCTGACCATGCTTCAATCGGGCTCAAGCGACTATCCCATCGAACTGCTCAAGAAAGCGGGTATCGATATGACAACCCCCAAACCGGTTTATGACACCATCGACGTGTTCGACGACTACGTGAAACAGCTTGAGTCGGCGCTTGCGGAAATGAAGCAGTAATCTGACCTGCCGCGCACTGATGACTGATCAAACGTCAAGTGAATATCTGAGCACGCTGGAGAAAGGTCTCCGCGTGCTCCGCAGCTTTTCGAAGGATCAATCACGAATGACTCTCTCGGAAGTCGCTCGTGCTACAGAACTCAGCCCTGCGGTAGCAAGGCGTTGTCTCATTACGTTGCTCGAGCTTGGTTACGTTGGCAAGGTTGAAAATCTCTTCTTTCTAAAACCGAAGGTGCTTGAGCTCTCGACTCCATTCGTGGAGAGCTTCAATATCGACAACATCATTCGCCCCCCGCTACAGCAGCTCCGGGAGCAAACGGGTGACAGCGCATCCTTTGCGGTACTGAGTGGCAGCGAAATTCTTTACATCACCCATGTGTCTACCTATCGGGTTATCCGGACACAGGCTGCAACTGGAACACGGTTTCCCGCCCTTGCTACCTCCCTCGGCCGCGCCATTTTGTCTGCGCTACCCGAGGGGGAGATAGATGCGTTCCTCTACAAGTACCCGTTGAAGGCAGCCACCAAATTCACGACCACCGACCCAGCAAGTTTGCGCGCTGCAATAAAGCAGGCAAGGAGCGACGGTTTCGCGGTGGTTAGTGACCAACTTGACTACGGCATCACCTCTATCGCGACCCCCGTTGTCCTCCCGAATTTTGGTGTAGTCGGAGCAATCAACTGCTCCTCATCAACTGGCAAGGTCGACCTCGACTCCTATCCAGCTTCACGGTCGCCAGCGCTATTCAGGATACGGGATCAACTGGTCTCCGAATTAAAGGACGCGCGAAGCTTACTCGACGCCATCACCGATTCGAGCTGATACCTCAGAGCACCACGCGTGCAAATAAGCGTTAACTGGCTCGGGGTGGGACAGGTGGCACAAGTGCCCCCCACCATCCACGGACAGGCGCTGGGCTCCTGTCAGCTCTTCAATCGCTGCTGCGTGGGCTTTGCGTGAAGGTGTCTCATGTGTCCCCACTATCGTCATAACAGGAATCCGCAGCGCGCCTGCCTGCTCTCTCAAATCTATCGGCACTGGCAACGCATCGGGTGTTAGCAAATCCAGACCTCTGTATTGGGAAACGTAGAACAATGGATCGGTACCGGGAGTTTCGTCGAATCCGGCAGACACCAAGGGGTGTCGACGCCAGCTCTCTCTGAATGCGTCGATGTCACCGGACGCGAAGGATGCTCGATAATCGTCAAAAGGAATCATCTCGGCAGGCTGCTCCTCCGATATAAAGCCATCGAGGTGCCCCCCCTGCAAAATGAGTCCAGCGGGTGCCATACGCCCCAAGACCGTAGCCCGGAGAGCTAACCGTGCCCCTTGAGATACGCCATACACAAACACATGACCCGGCAAAGCTCGGCTTATGCAGTGGAGATCCTCCACTTCACGAGTGAAATTCGGCTCCAAGGGGCTGGCACCAAAACCACGACGGTCGAACGTCGCCAGGCAAAACGGGGGCCTCGCCAGATGACGCTGAAATTCAAATGATCGCTGATCCAGCGTCCAACCATGCAGGCACAATATCGTGACAGAAGACTCAACTGAATCGCCATAGACAGTCACGTCGATTACACCATCATCGACAGGGACCTCCAAGATCGCCGGTGTCTCCACGAGGGCATTCATTCTTGGTAGGGAACCGCAGACTGAGCTGCCTGCCAGAGATCATCCCCAACGGGGTTTTGCATTTCCTCGAGAGCGTGACCAACCAGACCTGCAGTCCGTGCGATAAGTACAACCCCGCGCATAATGGCTGCAGGAATCTTGGCCTCCATCATAAGCGCCGCCAGCGCGGCACTCACATTCATGACCAGGGTTTTTCCGAGCGACTCACTGAGCGCGGCTTCCAGTGCTCGCATAGCGGCCATGGCCTCGCTATCCTCGGGGAGCATTGCGAGTAGTTTATCCACGCGCGGATCGCGACCTGAGTGAATGGGATGCCCGAACCCGGGCAGGGGCTCTTTCCTCAATTGGTACTCAGCGACAATCTCCTTTGCAGCGGCATGAATGTCTGGGGATCCCACCAGGCGCTCCCCCAGCTCACCACACTTACCTGCAGTACCGCCATAACGATCCCCTACTCCCAACAGGCCTGCGGCAACGGCACCCTGTAGGGACTCCGGCGCACCTGACAGGGTAAGGCGCGTGGAAATCACTGACGGCATCAAGCCATGCTCCATGATCGTGACCATTACAGCGTCCAGCAACTCACACTGCCTCTCGGTTGGCTCTTCACCCAGGGCTTGCAATAAAAATGCGCCAGTGAGCGAATAAGAGCCAATCACATCATCAACTAAATCCCTGCCTCTCAGCGTAATGGAGTCAGCGTCGCAGCCACATATGTTGGTCGAGGGGCTTTTTCGATCCGGGTGGTTCATACCAGTCAGTTCCTTAGTCAGTGAGAGGCCTGAGTCTAACGGCGATTAAGACCAATCGAGCGCACCATAAATGATGATCCAAGCCCGCCTCTTAGCGTATACTCTACGTGTTCGAATAACGAATGGATTTTCGATAAACGAAAATAAGAGGAGCCCTCATGAAAACGCATCCAAAACTACTTGCTTTCGCCATTGCTTCCGCCGTTGCCGGTGAGGCCCTAGCTCAGGCTACTCTTGAAGAAGTGGTCGTCACGGCGAGAAAACGATCGGAATCCCTATTCGAAAGCCCGGTCTCAGTGAAAGCCTTCACAGATAGTGACATCCGTGCGTCCGGTATTCAGACGCCGCAGGACTTTGTAGACCTAACCCCCAACGTGACGCTGGTCCAAACCCAGAGCACCGGCAACTCGTTCCTTAACATACGCGGCATTTCATCAGCGCGTAATAGCGAACTGGCGGCGGCAGTCCTGATCGATGGGGTCCTGCTGTCTAATCCAACGCAGCTCAATCAGCAACTTTTCGATATTCAGCAGATTGAAGTCCTGAGAGGCCCGCAAGGCGCTCTATATGGTCGGAACGCCATCGGCGGTGCTATCACCATCACCACGAAAGAGCCAAGCGACGAGCACGAGGGGGAAGTTCGGGTTGGTGCAGAATCCGCACCCGGCTGGAGCGTCAAAGGCTACGTAGGTGGACCCCTTACTGATGATGGATCGGTCAAGTATCGCCTGGCTGGTAGCTACATGGACAACGATGGCTACATTGATAACGAATATCTGGGCGAGGAGGCGGATCCCTACAAAGACACTTCCATGCGCGCGCGCTTGAACTGGGATGTCAGTGATCGCCTCACTACAGATTTCAGGGTGGGCTACAGCAAGCTCGAGACGCAGGCTTTCTACTTCATCATCGACGTCGAAGCTGATGACACCGATATACCCGTTCAGGTCAACAATCCGGGGTACAACGAGCGCGAGTTCCTGAGTGCCAGCTTCAAGTTTGACTACGACATGGGCTTCGCGACCTTGAGTGGTGTAACCGCCTACGATGATCTAGAAGAGACATCAAGTGGTGACCAGTTCAATTTCCTGCCTCGCGAGCATCCCTACAACTATTTCAACAACGATGCCTTTGGCGCTTATATCAAGTTCCTGACTGGGGATGAGTACACGGATCTATCACAGAACCAATACCTCGAAGTTGAGTCAGTAAGTCAGGAGATCCGACTAACCGGAAATAACGAGACGGGGCCTCAGTGGATCGTCGGTGCCTACATGATTGCAACCGATCGTTATATCTCTACCGGATCCCAGATCGATCGCGGCCTCGGCGTTTACAACGTACAGAAAGATTTCCGGCCTTCTGTGTTCGTTGATCCCACCGATCCGAGTCCCCAACTCGGAATTCTGGCGGACGAGCAGGACAACTTTGCCTGGGCGGTCTTTGGTCAGGTCGCGTTCGACCTCTCGGACAAACTGGAGTTGAGCCTGGCGGCTCGGTACGACCATGACGAGCGTGAGAATACAGCCCTGACACCGCCTCTCTATGACACTACCGGGCTCGGCATTGTTTTCGGGGAGCAGCGCAAGGAAAGCTGGGATGCCTGGCAACCTAAGGCAACTCTTCGCTGGCGGCCGGCCGATAACTGGGTTGTCTACGGAGACATCAGCCGAGGTTTCCGCAGCGGCGGCTTCAACCAGACCGGGGTGGGCACTGCCATCCTGTATCCGGGTATTGATGACATTTTTGATGAGCAAATTTCTACCAACTTTGAAGTTGGTGCAAAAGGCGATCTTCTCGATGGTCGACTGCGTCTATCGGCGGCCGTTTACTTCAATGAACTTGAAGGCGCTTACTTCTTCTTCTATGACCCCAACACCAATACTCAGAATCTCGGGAGTGTGCCAGAAGCTGAATATACCGGTCTCGAACTCGAGGGCACCGCGCTTCTTGGCGAATACTTCACCCTGAGCTTTGGCCTTGGTCTAACTGACAGCGAGATCACGGAGGCACCCACGGCCGACTGGCTGGGTAATCAAGCTCCCTTGGTCAGCGAAGTTACCGGCAACGTCGGACTTCAGTTTCGGGCGCCAATCGGTAGCGGCGGCATGGAGATATTTGCCAGAGCAGACTGGCAGCACTTGGGAGAAACATGGTGGGAGCCTAACAACTACTCGTCTCGAAGCGCTGTGGACTTGCTCGACCTGCGTGCGGGATTAGAGGTTGCGGATAACTGGGCAATCACTGCGTGGGTGAAGAATGCCACCGACGAAGAGTACAACACCGAGTATTCACCGGGCCCAGATGCGGCATTCATCCTAGGCATTCCAGGAGTTAAGCCACAATTCAACTTCCTCTGGCCTGCTCAGGGCGTGCGTTACGGTATCGAGCTCACCAAGTGGTTCTGATTTGACGCAGCTAACGACAAAAATTTAGGAGGCAACAATGAACGCAATAGCACCCATCAAGAGCACGCTGCATCACAACGCCTATGTGTGCAAAGACCTGGAAGCGGTTCGTAAGTTCTATGAGGAGATCATCGGTTTCAAATTGGTTGCCACATGGGCTGAACGGACCGACCTTTTCGGCAAGGTGAGAACCTATGCCCACTGCTTTTTTGATATTGGTGACGGATCCTGTCTAGCGTTCTTTCAGTTCGCCGATGAGGAGGATGCCAAGGAATTTGGGCCTGAACTGCCTCGCAGCGGATTTCGTCATCTCGCAATGAAGGTGGATCAGGAAACCCAAGACGCTCTCAAGGACAGACTTGAGGCTGCTGGTTACTTCGACAGTGGAGAAGCCTACCCACTAAATCATGGGTATTGCTGGTCGCTGTACGTATTTGACCCCTCAGGCTTGCTGGTTGAATTCACGGTCGATCACGAAGACGTGGAACAGATTAATCAGGACAAAGCCGCTAATGCTCATGCAGATTTAAAGCAGTGGTTGAGCGGAGATCACACACCAAATAATGAACAATTCCACCGGTAATCAGGGGGCTGTCTGATGACGACGAAGGTCGCAGTTATTTTTCACTCTGGTTATGGCCATACCCAGGTTATCGCTGAGCAGGTCGCTGCAGGTGCAGGCACTGTCGATGGGGTGGAGGTTTCCGTTGTCGAAGCTGGCAACATTACCTCACCTGAATCAGATGACCTAGCGGTATTGGATAGCGCCGACGCCATCATCTTTGGTTCACCCACCTATATGGGCTCCGCTTCTGCGGTCTTTAAGACCTTTATGGAGGCTACCTCAACCCGTTGGATGGAACAGAAATGGGTAGATAAGCTGGCTGCCGGGTTTACCAACTCTGGCTCCATGAATGGCGACAAGCAAAACACGCTCATTGAGTTCATGACCTTTTCGATGCAGCACGGCATGGTATGGGTAGGTCTTGGTCAAATGCCCGGCAACAATCACTCAGGGGGTTCTGAGGCTGATGCCAATCGCTGCGGCGCCTCCATCGGCTGCATGAGCCAGGCAAACGTCGACGAAGGTGGTGATGTAGCCCCGCCTACCTCTGATCGTGAAACCGCCCACGCCTTCGGCGCCAGAATCGCAGTCGCTGCAAAACGCTGGGGTTAATAAGATGCGCGATCACCAGATCTACGATCCAGAGGTAGAGACACGTTCTCCCGAGAAGCAATTTGATATCGACCGCGACAGTTACAAGGAGCAAATACACTACCTGCTGGACAACTCTGCCTTCTACCAAAAGAAATTGGCTGAGGTTGGGTTTGACACACCAGAGAAGGTAGGCGGACTCGACGATATCGCTCAGCTTCCCTTCACAGAGAAAGACGAGCTCAGGGCCAGCCAGGCAAACTTCCCACCTTTTGGCAATCACATTGCTGCCGATCCAGACTCCCTCCGACGCGTCTTTAGCACTAGTGGCACGACTGGGGTCCCCTGTTATCTCGGCTTGACCCAGCGGGATCTCGATATGTATGCCACCAATGTGGCTCGAGGATATAGCGCAGCGGGATTCAAGCCGGGCCAGCGGCTCGTTGTGGGGTTTAATGCCGGGCCATTTGTTGCTGGCGCGGTTTACTACGGGTTCGACAAAATAGGTTGCAGCGTCATACCCGTAGGCACAGGAAATACTGAGCGAATGGTCACCGCTATCCAGCGCCTTGGTGCGACAGGCGTAAGCTGCACCCCGTCATATGGCCTCTACCTGATAGACTGGTGCCGGGATCAAGGAATAGAGACCCAATCCCTCGGCTTGCAGAATATGATCACCGCTGGTGAACCCGGCGGTGGTGATCCCTTTGTCAGAAAGGCAATTCAGGACGCTTTCGGATGCACGATCCGCGAATCGATGGGTATTGGGGACGTCTCCCTATCGGTATGGGCGGAGGATGCCGATGAGCAGGGCATGCACTTCATGGCGCGAGGCTTTGTGCATGTCGAACTGATCAACCCGGAATCTGGCGAGCCCATCCCTTGGGAGGATGGCGCTCAAGGTGAGCTCGTGTACACAGCGTTACAGCGTGAATCCATGCCCCTACTCAGATTCCGAAGTCGGGATCATGTGGTTGTAAACATGACAACCAACCCGACCGGGCGCACTGGGCCCAGGATTCGCTGCATTGGACGCACGGATGACATGCTCATTGTGAGAGGGGTAAATCTCTTTCCTACGGCTGTCAGAAGCGTGCTTGATAGTTTCAATGATCAGGTGTCTGGCATCTTCAGTATTCGTCCGAGTGTCGGCGGTGTTCTCCAGACTCCCCCGCTCCCTGTTGTCGTTGAAGTCGCTCACGGACAGTCTGTAGACAATCCAGATCTTGCACGTCGCATCAAGGATGAGATCAAAGCCCGACTCTTGGTTACCACGCAGGTTCGACTCGTCGATCACGGCAGCCTTCCACGAGAGACATACAAAACAAAACTGGTAGACTATTCGGAAGTAGCTGCCTGAATTCAATCTGGCAGCCCTCATCTAATCCCGCGGTACCGCGGTCTAGATTTTGGAGTGCTGTCAGATGTCTTCTCTTCCTCTCTTCCCCACGAGCCTTGTTGGCAGCTATTCCCAGCCCGACTGGCTTATCGACAAAGAAAAACTGAAAGGCCGCTTTCCCCCGCGCACCCGGGCTAAGGAGCTGTGGCGCATCGCTCCTGATTATCTCGCTGAAGCACAACGGGACGCGGTTCGCCTGGCGGTCGAAGATCAGATCAAGGCAGGTCTCGACATTATCACTGACGGTGAAGCTTGCCGGGAAAGTTACTCAAACCATTTCGCGACGGCTCTCAAGGGTGTCGATATAGACAATCCGGGAGAGGCGCTGGACCGCAGTGGAGAGCCAGTGCCCGTGCCACGCATTACCGGCAACATAAGCCGGAGACATCCCGTAAGTGTGGATGAAGTCCGTTATCTAAGAAGCCTGACTGATCGCAAGATCAAGTTCACCGTGCCTGGGCCGTTTACCATGAGTCAACAGGCTCAAAACGATTTCTACCCATCTCCGGCTGAAGCCGCTATGGACTACGCAGTGGCCGTACGGGAGGAAGTAATCGATCTATTTGCCGCGGGCGCAGACGTGGTGCAGCTCGACGAGCCCTATATGCAGGCTCGCCCCGAGGCTGCTGAGGCCTATGGGGTTGCCGCACTCAACGCAGCCTTGGAAGGTATCAGTGGAGATACCTGTGTCCACATCTGTTTTGGCTACGCCATGCTGATTCATGAGCGTCCTGAAGGCTATTCCTTCCTGCCCCAACTGGCCAATGCCTGTTGCAAGCAGATATCTATTGAAACAGCTCAATCTAGTCTGGACTGCAATGTTCTCTCTTCGCTACCTGAACAGACCATCCTTCTGGGGGTAATCGACCTCTCGACAACTGACATAGAGACCCCCGCCATGATCATCGATCGGGTGGAGCGCGCACTGCCTTTTATCGACAAAGAGCGCCTGGTGCTGGCGCCTGACTGTGGAATGAAATACCTGCCCCGGGATGTATCGCTAGCGAAGCTCGAATCAATGGTCAGTGCAGCTGAGACACTGCGGCAGCGCTACGCCTGATAGCACCCTAGACAATTAACACTCGACTGCATTGACCGCCAAGCCCCCCTTGGCGGTTTCCTTGTATTTCTCCTGCATATCGAGACCTGTGTCACGCATAGTCTTTATCACCTTATCAAGAGAAATAAAGTGTTCCCCCGTCCCTCGCAGGGCCATCAGCGCGGCGTTAATCGCCTTTACCGCCGCAAGGGCATTGCGCTCAATACAGGGTACCTGAACCAGACCACCCACAGGATCACAAGTGAGCCCAAGATTGTGCTCCAACCCAATTTCGGCAGCATTCTCTACCTGTTCTGGCGTACCCCCCAGCACGGCACATAATCCTGCAGCGGCCATCGCGCAGGCGGAACCGACCTCTCCCTGACAGCCAACCTCAGCACCAGACAGGGATGCGTTTTTCTTACACAGAACTCCCACAGCGGCGGCGGTTAATAAAAAATCGACGACTGCATCGTCCGTAACCGATTCGCCAAACTCGACAAAATACATCAGTACGGCAGGAATAATTCCTGCGGCGCCATTTGTTGGTGCCGTTACGACTCTGCCGCCACCTGCATTTTCCTCATTGACTGCCAATGCATATAAATTGACCCAGTCCATCGCAGCGAAACTACTGCTAATAAGATTGCGGCCTGTTGGGCCGCTCAGGGCAGCGTAAAACTCTTTTGCACGACGCTTCACGTTTAGACCCCCGGGAAGAATGCCCTGATGAATCAGACCATTAGCAACACAGTCTCGCATGGCTTCCCAAATCAAGAGCAGCTGTTGTCTAACGGCGGATTCATCCCGCCAGCATTTTTCATTTGCCATCATGAGCTCGGCGATAGTTACTTGCTGTGACGACGCCATAGCAAGAAGTTCAGCCGCCGAAGAGAACTCAAAGGGGATAGCCGTCTGATCATCGACTATGTTTCCGCCCTCGGCTTCCTCTGTGTTGACAACAAATCCTCCGCCAATCGAGTAATAAACCTCAGAGGCGAGAATTGACCCGCTATCATCCAATGCAGTGATCCGCATGCCATTCGGGTGGAAAGGCAGGCTCTCTTCGTGAAGTCTGAAATTTTTGTTCCAATCCAAGTCTACCGGCTGACGATCGGCAAGCATCAATGTACCGTCCTGCATTACCTCATCAAGCCAGAGGGGAAGAGATGCGGGATCCACTGACTCGGGGTGGTGTCCCCTGAGGCCTGCCACGATAGCTCCATGGGTCCCATGCCCTTTACCAGTTGCGCTCAGGGAGCCATAGAGATCAACCTCAAGGGTGGCGGCATTATCGAGGCCGTCGACGGATTGAAGTAAAGCAAGAAAGCGATTGGCCGCCAGCATGGGACCGACCGTGTGGGAGCTGGAGGGTCCGACCCCAACCTTGAACAAATCAAACACGGAGATCGACATGGCTCAGGATTCAACCCTAAGACCGAACTCTCGCCCGGCATCCGCTATCCATCGCCAGATGTAGTCCGCATAACTTCGACGCACGACAAGATCAAATGCGTCAGGCGCGATTCTATGAAGCACACAGGTGGCCTTGGCAAAATTGGTAGAAACAACTTTATTTTCTGGAAATACAGAGCTGTGCAAATCGACGGAGACACTCTTCTTCAAAAGATCAACAACACTTGGCCCTCGCAATCGAAACACGGTCATCCCACCGCTGCCGTTAACCAGCGAGAAAAGTCCGGGCATAGTGGCTCTAAATGCTGTTTCGAGACCAAAAGCCGCACCGGGGGGTATGGTGATCAGCCACTCATCCGGGGACAACCAACGGATGGTGCAACCTTCGGTAAGTACTGCCGACAGGGGCGCGACGGGTAATGAACAACCCATGATCTGTTCGAAGGCCTGTTGCTGGAGATCGCTAGCCCGACATCGAAAAGTAAGATGATCCAACAACTGTAACTCGCTGAACCATATGCCCGCCTGCTCTCCATCGCCACCATGGATTTCAAAAGCACTATCCGCGAGCGGGGTTCGCCCGCAGTCAAGTGCATCGGGAATCAGGTTCATCACAAGGGTATCTGACCCGGCAGTTTCGTTATCCATGGGAGTCGTATCAGACATGTTGGCGCTCTCCCTCGGGGTCAATGAAGACTGGACTGCAGATTTCTGCCTCAACCACCGACCCATCGGCTAGAGGATAATAAACACTCTCCCCCATCTTGCCGAGCCCGCCTTTGACGAATCCCTGTGCAATGCTACGCCCTAAATTAGCACTCCAGTAACTCGACGTGATGTGACCTACCATTGGCATAGGGACTGGCGCATTCGGATCGAACACACCCTGAGCACCCTCCGGTAACACAATCGATGGATCCTTTGTTTTGATGCCGACCCACTGTTTCCGATCCGCTCGGACGCAGTCCGCTCGCGCCATACCTCGCTTTCCAATGAACGAGAACGGCTTGCTGGGACTCACCGCCCAATCCATTCCGAGGTCGTAGGGGGTTATCGATCCATCTGTGTCCTGTCCGGCAATAATGAATCCTTTCTCGGCTCTGAGAACATGCATTGTCTCCGTGCCATAAGGGGTGAGATTAAATTCCGCACCGGCCTCAAAAAGCGCTTCCCAAACATGTAGTCCGTAATTCGCTTGCACATTGATTTCAAAGGAAAGTTCACCCGTGAAGGAGATTCGGAAAATGCGGGCTGGAACACCAGCGACTACGCCCGGCTTCCAGTCCATGTATCGAAAGCTATCCGATGACAAATCGATATCCGTTATCTTCGCGAGCAGCTGTCGGCTGTTGGGGCCCGATATCGTCATGGTCGCCCACTGGTCGGTAACCGATGTCATGTAAAGCTCGAGCTCTGGCCACTCGGTTTGATGATAGAACTCGAGCCACTCGAGAACTCTTGCCGCACCCCCGGTTGTCGTGGTCATCAGAAAATGCTGCTCGCCAAGGCAGGAGGTAACCCCATCGTCGAATACCATACCGTCTTCACCGCACATTAGGCCGTAACGACATCGACCCGGCACCAACTTTGCCCAGGCATTGGTGTAGACCCGACCCAAGAATTCTCTGGCTCCAGGGCCCTGAATATCAATTTTTCCGAGAGTGGATGCATCAAGAATGCCCACCGACTCTCGAGTTGCCACACACTCTCGGTTAACCGCATCTGCCATAGACTCCCTGCCGGTAGGGAAATACCACGGGCGCTTCCATTGACCAACATCCTCAAACATCGCCCCTTGGCGGGCGTGCCAGGCATGCATCGCTGTGTATCTAACGGGATCAAACAGAGTGCCACAATCGCGACCAGCCATAGCGCCAAAACTCACTGGCGTGTAGTTTGGCCTGAACATGGTGGTGCCCACCTCGGGGATGCTTTTCTGCTGAACCGCCGCCGCAATAGCCAGACCGTTGATATTGCCGAGCTTGCCCTGATCGGTGCCAAAACCCAGCGCGGTGTAGCGCTTAACGTGTTCTATCGATTCAAATCCCTCGCTACACGAGATCTCGATAGCGGCGGCCGTAACATCGTTCTGGAAATCAACAAACTGTTTTGGCGCTCGAGATGTGGGTTTTGTGTGAGGTATGTGAAACACCGCCATCCCCGAGGACTGCTCACTACTTTCCGTCGTCGGGATAGCCACATCAGCAGGCATTAGTGACAGCTCTTCAGCGATTCTGACAGCCGCATCCCTACCCTGCTTGATGGCATCCGCCGTTGAGACGCACCCTGTAACCGCGCCGGCAGCCACCATGGGCTCGCTGGTTGGCGCAGGCACAAAACCCAGCGCATCTTGGTCCCACTCGGGGCGTCGGCCCGTATGACAGGAAAGGTGAACAACCGGGCTCCAACCACCAGAACTGGCAACAGTGTCACAAAGCAGTTGCTGGCTTCCACCCACTACTCTGTGACCCTTCACATCTATTTTCGCTATTTCGACACCCTGCACGCGATGCCGACCCTTAACATCAATAATTCCTGAACCCTGGAATATGGTAATGCCCCGAGCCCGAGCTGCGTTGACCAGATCTCCCTGGACGCCCTCGCGGGTATCGACCACAGCAACCACCTCACGCCCTGCCTGATGCCAGTCAATCGCCGCTTGGTAACCCGAGTCGTTCGAAGTCATCACGACCAACCGCTGACCAGGCACTACTGCGTAGCGATTAATGTAAGTTGAGACTGCGGAGCACAGCATGCAGCCAGGCAAATCGTTATTGCCAAACACCAGAGGCCGCTCATGGGCTCCTGTCGCTAGTACCACCCACTTTGCACGTACACGGTGTAACCGCTGACGGACCGAACCCGACTGAACATTGAGGTGGTCGGTCAGACGCTCGTGAATAGTGAGGAAGTTATGGTCGTGATAGCCATTCACCGTTGCCCGGGGTAACAAAGTAACGTCACTCACGGCGCTCAATTGCGCAAGCACAGTCTTTACCCAATCCGTGCCACTTTTCCCGTCAATGGTTTCGAGGCTTGATAATAGCTGCCCGCCCATTTCCTCTTGCTCATCGGCGAGGATGACACGAGCCCCTGAGGACGCTGCCGTAAGCGCGGCCATCAACCCTGCGGGGCCTCCGCCCACTACCAACACATCGCAGTGCTGATTTACTTTGTCATATTGATCGAGATCCGGCTTCTTTGGGGCGCGACCGAAACCAGCTGCCCGACGAATAAACTTTTCGTAGGTCATCCAGAATGTTTTCGGGTACATGAAGGTTTTGTAGTAAAACCCCGGGGGCATGGCGCTCCCTGCAATTTTGCCGACCAGACCCATAAGGTCAAAACGCAGGCTGGGCCAGCCACTGGTAGGCCCCGCAACCAGTCCCTCATAAAGAGCCTGCTGCGTGGCTCTGACGTTGGGGATCTGAGTCGCCTGGGTCGCACCCAACTGCATGATGGCGTTAGGCTCTTCCGCACCGGCTGCCACGATGCCTCGAGGTCGCGAGTATTTAAAACTCCGCGCTACGGTCGAAACACCATTGGCAAGCAAGGCAGAGGCCAGAGTGTCTCCCTCAAAACCTGTAAGGGTTTTTCCACGCCACTTAAAAGATATGGGGCGGTCTCGATCAATCCTTCCGCCAGACTTCAATCGATTAACTTGACTCATCAGTCTGCAGACCCCGCCGAGGTATCACCCGCCGGCTCGGTACCGATAAGGTAGGACTCACGAATTTCATAGGTGAGCGTATTTCTCACGACATTGAAAAATTTTCGACAACCTGTGGCATGAAACCAAACCTCACGGTGATCCCCTCTTGGGTTGTCTCGAAAATAAAGATACTCGCCCCACTCCTGATCACTGCAGGCGTCAGGGTTCGTAGGTCGAGCAATGTGAGCCTGTCCCTTGTAGTGAAACTCTTCTTCTTCACGATATTCGCCACAATGAGGGCAATGAATATGCAACATAATCAGTCTCTCAATGGGCCACGCCAGCGGCGCCGTGTTCGTCAACCAGCGCCCCTGAGTGAAAACGGAACATCGAAAAAGGCTCGGCAAGTGGGTGCATTTCACCTGTGGCGAGGGAGGCAGCAAAGACATGACCCGAACCCGTTGTCGCTTTGAATCCCCCCGTGCCCCAGCCGCAATTAAAGAACAGGTTGCGAACCGGAGTCTTACTGATAATGGGGCAGGCGTCAGGGCAGGTATCGACAATACCGCCCCACTGACGATTCATCCGAACACGACTGAATATAGGAAACAATTCGATGATCGCCTGAAGCGTATGCTCGATGGTGGGGAATGACCCGCGCTGACCGTAGCCATTGTAGGAGTCGATACCGGCGCCGATGACCAAATCGCCCTTGTCTGACTGACTGACGTAACCATGAACATGATTCGACATGACGACGGTATCAAGAACAGGTTTTATGGGCTCGGACACCAACGCCTGAAGGGGGTGCGACTCCAGGGGCAGCCGGAACCCAGCCATCTTCGCCAATACGCCAGAATTTCCAGCCACCACACATCCTACCCGGTCCGCATGGAGATCGCCGTAGCGCTCAGTTCGGACACCTTTGACCGCTCCTTCTTCAATAATCATATCGACGACTTCGGTCTGCTGAAGCAGGTCGACACCCAGAGCGTCTGCGGCTCGTGCATAGCCCCACGCAACTGCATCATGACGGGCAACCCCCGCCCTCGGCTGCCATGATGCGCCGAGTATTGGGTAACGACTATTTGCAGAACAGTCCATGATGGGTACCAGTTCCTGCACCTGCTTGGTATCCAGTACTTCGCTGTCTATACCGTTCAATCTATTCGCATTGACCCGTCGCTGTATATCTCGCATGTCCTGCAAGGTGTGCCCGAGATTCAAGACACCGCGCTGGCTGAACATCACGTTGTAATTCAAGTCCTGGGACAGGCCCTCCCACAACTTCATTGCGTGCTCGTACAAATGAGCAGCCTCATCCCATAAATAATTGGACCTAACGATGGTGGTATTGCGACCGGTATTGCCGCCGCCGAGATAGCCTTTCTCAACCACAGCAACGTTGGTTACCCCATGAATTTTAGCGAGGTAATACGCGGTCGCGAGCCCATGGCCTCCGCCACCAACTACAATTATGTCGTAGTGTTTTTTGGGTGTTGGATTGCGCCATACACGCTGCCAGTTTTCGTTGTGCCTGACTGCCTGTGTTACCAAACCCAATGCCGAATAACGCTGCATTAAATTCCCTTGATTCGGTCGGTTTACCCCGGCGGAAGAACTCCGGTAAAACGCTGATGCTGAAAGACGCGAAGGTGACTTTGCGAGGCCTCGATGTCAAGCCCCGATCTGCCCGTTCGCGACCTGTTTATACCGATTTCAACTCGTAATACACTGTCCGTGTTTTGTAAAAGCTTGGACGAGCCATGACAGACATCAACGCTGGGGAACAACCCCAACCCACCACCCGCCGCTCGACGGCGATCGCTCTGCCCATCGTCGGTCTCATAGTGCTTGTAGCCATTCTTTGGTGGGGTTTTGGTGAGAGCCTCCCCTACGGTAGCAAAACACCGGAGTTATCGGTCATTGCTGACCCCGCAGAGCCGACACCCGCGGTTGAAGTCGTTGCAGAGCCAGCCCCGTCCGTCGAACCAGAGCCCGAGCCGGAGCCGGAGCAGGAGCCGGAACCCGAGATTGTGCCCGAGCCTCCCGCTCCACCTACATTGTCCGAGGCAAACGGACAGCTCTCCTCGGGCCTGTGGACCTTCAGTCCCAGCCCACTGACAGCCACATTCGTTAGCGCGCCTAACCTAATAGAGCGACTGGTTGCAATTATCGATAATCTTCGACAAGGATTTGTGCCCTATAAGCTACTGCCCGTTGGCCGTCCAGAGGCGTCCTTCAGTTTTATAGACGATGGCCTGGGGGTCACCATCAACCCCAAGAGCTTTGATCGCTATGACGCCCTCGCGCAACTTATCTCGGATATAGATACTGATGCACTTGTAAGCGCCTACACCGCCTTTGAAGTAGCTGCCAATGAAGCCTGGGACACACTCGGCTATGAGGCTCCCAAGCTTGAATCAGCTGTTCTTGTTGCTCTAGAGGCCATCATGTTAGCGCCAGAAACGGATCTGGATGCTCGCTTATATAAAGTGGAAGCAAATTGGGTCTATGAGGATCCTGCACTCGAGGCATTGTCGCCGCTAGAGAAACAGCTTATGCGGATGGGCCCTACTAATTCAGAGCGAGTCAAGGAAAAAGCAAGAGAGATTCGCGGGGCGCTACTGGACCGATAAAATGCTTATCGTGTAATCAGTGGCATAAAATCCGATGGGTCAAAGCCTCGGTATTGCATGAATCGCGCCCTGCGCCCCCTTTCTTTTCGAGCGGATACTGGATCTTCTGGCAGGGGCTGATCCCCAAATTTTTTTTCATAAACGGTGTGCGCCTGTTCTTTCCAGTCGATTGCAAGCTCCTCGCTGTCAGCGCAGTCCCGCCAACCGCCCATCACGCCCTTGCTCCGCAGCTCCTCATCCAATCGTCGAGGACCGAGACCTCTAGAAATTAACTGCCTAACGGTAGCAGCCGCGAAACGATCGTCGCTCAAGAGCCCTTCATCGACGAGGCGCGCCAACTCACCATCAATCACTTCAAGAACGACCTCGCAGTTGCCGAAACGCGATGCCAGCTTCCTGCGAAGTTCTTCAACTCCGTGCTCCCGGCGCGCGAGGAGGTCCATCCCCTTGCGCCGGATATCAACAGGATTTAGTACCTCAGGGGACGATTCCATCACTCGGCAGCGGCAGTTCCTGCAGCAGCATCCACATCATCTGATTCAGCGGCTTTCCCACCCTCGATGGCAGTCAAAGGCAGTCCCATAGTCTGGTGGCGGATCTGGTTTTCTATTTCCATAGCAATTGCAGGATTATCTTCCAAGAATTTCGACGCATTGGCCTTTCCCTGTCCGATTTTATCGCCCTTGTAGGCGTACCAAGCGCCACTTTTATCAACCAGATTGAGCTTCACGCCCCAGTCAATCACCTCACCCATATGATAAATCCCAGAGCCATACATGATCTGGAACTCGGCCTGCTTGAAGGGTGGCGACACCTTGTTCTTGACCACCTTCACGCGGGTCTCATTACCAACGACCTCGTCACCGTCCTTGACCGCGCCGATACGTCTAATGTCCAAACGAACCGATGAGTAAAATTTCAAGGCGTTTCCGCCGGTGGTTGTCTCGGGACTACCAAACATGACGCCGATCTTCATACGAATTTGGTTGATGAATATAACGAGGCAACCAGTCTGTTTAATCGCGCCAGTCAGTTTACGCATCGCCTGACTCAGTAAACGCGCTTGTAATCCGACATGAGAGTCTCCCATATCTCCTTCTATCTCGGCTTTGGGGGTAAGCGCCGCAACCGAATCCACCACCAGCACGTCTACAGCCCCTGAGCGAACCAACATTTCAGCGACCTCGAGAGCCTGCTCTCCTGTATCGGGCTGTGAAACTATCAAGTCATCCATTTGTACGCCGAGTTTCTCCGCGTACTGGGGGTCTAGGGCATGCTCTGCATCCACAAAGGCCGCAACACCACCCTTTTTCTGCGCCTCAGCAATCACTTGCAGGGTCAATGTGGTCTTGCCCGAGGATTCAGGACCATAGATCTCCACGATACGTCCTTTCGGCAAACCACCGATGCCCAAAGCAATGTCCAATCCCAGTGATCCGGTTGAAATCGAGGGGATCGCAACTCGTTCCTCATCCCCCATGCGCATAACGGTTCCCTTACCAAACTGGCGCTCGATCTGTGACAGCGCTGCATCCAGGGCTTTTTGCTTGTTTGGATCCATGATTTTGTCCTCGTCTTGTGGCTGGAAAACTACTGTATGAATAATCAGTGTTTTTTGCTGCGGATGCAACCCAGTTTAGCCATCAAATAAGAGAAAAACAGAGCTTGGGCCAAGCACATGTAGCTATTGACGACATGTTTTTTGGATTTCTTTATACTCGGCGGCCCCACGAGACGGTCCTCACGAAGTATCATTCAACGATGGCGCCCGTGGCCGTGTAATACCCCTGACAACCCTGTAATCGGATACCCATGGTCGACCCTGATCACCAGCAACACACCCCCATGATGCAGCAGTATTTCGCGATAAAACGCGAGCACCCCGATGAGCTGCTGTTCTACCGGATGGGCGATTTTTATGAGCTCTTTTACGAGGACGCACATACGGCCGCGGAGATTCTTGACATCACTCTCACCGCGCGAGGTAAGTCTGGCGGCGAGCCGATTCCGATGGCGGGGGTCCCCTATCACGCCGCAGAAAATTATCTCGCCCGCTTAGTAAAACAGGGATTCTCGGTTGCTATTGCCGAGCAAATAGGCGATCCGGCGACAAGCAAGGGCCCCGTTGAACGCCAAGTGGTTCGCATCGTAACCCCCGGAACCTTGTCAGATGAAACCCTTCTTGACGCAGGGAGCGATGCTTTGCTGCTGGCACTTTGTTCACGGGATTCTCTGCATGGCATTGCCTGGGTCGATGTATCCAGCGGTCGCTTTCTGGTAACGGAAGTAGCTGGCGAAGAAGCACTCCGTGCCGAACTTGAACGCCTGGCCCCTGCCGAGGTACTCATTGCTGAGGGTAGTGTCTATGCCTGTCTATCGGACCGTCGCGGCCTGCGACACCAACCCAACTGGTACTTTGATCAAGCTTCAGCTCGCAGCGCACTCAATACTCAATTTCAGACTCAGGATCTTAAGGGCTTTGGGTGCGACGACCTGACCCTCGCTCTCTGCTCTGCAGGCTGCCTACTTGAGTACCTCAAGGATACCCAGCGCGGTGAGCTACCTCATTTACAGGCAATACGACAGGAAAAGTTGTCGGACTCGGTTCTCCTCGACGCCGCGACGCGGCGCAATCTGGAAATCGATATCAACCTCAATGGGGGCGAGGAGCACACCCTGTTTGCCGTGCTTGACAGCACTGTCACTGCGATGGGAACACGTCATCTTCGTCGATGGCTCCATCGCCCAATTAATGATGCTGAAGAGTTGCTTGCGCGACAGGGCGCAGTACGCGCATTACTCCACCAATATCGGTTTGACGCATTACGCACAGCACTGAAAGGTATCTCGGATATGGAGCGAATCCTGGCCAGAATTGCGCTGGGTTCGGCCCGTCCCCGTGATCTGACGCGACTTGCAGACAGTCTGGGGACACTGCCCAGCATTCACCTCGCCCTGCCCAACGACGCAGATCGCCTTCGACTCATCGGGGGGCAAATAGGCGAGTATCCGGATACCGTTACTCTGCTGAGCCGCGCGCTGGTGGAAAATCCACCCGTTGTCATTCGCGACGGCGGTGTGATTGCAGATGGTTACGACAGTGAGCTGGACGAGCTTCGCGATATATCAAAAAATGCGGGGGATTTTTTACTTGCCATCGAAGAGCGAGAGAGAAACGCCACGGGTCTCAGTAGTTTGAAGGTCGGCTATAACCGGGTCCATGGCTACTATATAGAGATCTCAAAAGCGCAGGCAGCTGCAGCCCCTGATAGCTATGTGCGACGGCAAACTCTAAAAAATGCAGAGCGCTTTATTACCCCTGAACTTAAAACCTTTGAGGACAAGGCGCTATCCGCAAAGTCCCGGGCATTAGCGCGAGAAAAGCATTTATACGACTCCCTTGTAGCTACGCTCGCTGCCGAATTAAGTGCCTTGCAAACCACGGCTATCGCCCTGTGTGACCTGGATGTGCTCGCCTGTTTCGCGGAGCGGGCGCAAAGTCTCGATTTGACCTGCCCAGAATTCTCTGAAGAACCCATGATGGATATCGACGGGGGCCGTCATCTTGTCGTCGAGCAGGTGAGTGAGATGCCCTTTATTGCTAACGCCACACGGCTTGATCGGCACCGTCGGATGCTGTTGATTACTGGCCCCAACATGGGAGGTAAGTCGACCTACATGCGACAAAATGCATTGATCGCACTCCTCGCTCATGTAGGCTCCTTTGTCCCAGCGACCAGAGCCCATCTATCGACTCTCGATCGCATCTTCACCCGGATAGGCTCATCAGATGATTTGGCTAGCGGCCGCTCGACCTTCATGGTAGAGATGACAGAGACTGCAAATATTCTTCACAACGCTACCCCAAAAAGTTTGGTCCTGATGGATGAGGTAGGACGCGGCACAAGCACCTTCGACGGTCTGAGTCTGGCCTGGGCAGCGGCGATTGCTCTCGCTACCAAAGTGCGCGCCTTTACCCTGTTCGCCACCCATTACTTTGAATTAACCGCTCTCCCCGAGGAGTTCGATACCATGGCCAACGTTCACCTCGATGCCACCGAGCACGAGGATCATGTGGTTTTCATGCATAACATTCAGGACGGGCCGGCAAACCGGAGCTTCGGACTCCAGGTCGCAAAACTGGCGGGCATTCCTTCTGAAGTCTTGGACCAGGCTCGACAAAAATTGGCACAGCTGGAGTCTGGTCAGGGCGGGCCTGCTGCAGCGCCGCCAGCCCAGGCAACCCCGCCTGCACAAAACGACCTCTTCAGTGCTGCTCAACCACATCCCGCCATTGAGGCACTGCGCGAGGCGAGTGTCGATGATATGAGTCCTCGAGACGCGCTTGAATTTCTCTATGATTTGAAGAACAAGTTATAACCAAGGTCATTCAAATTTTATTCGAACAGATGTATCCTTCACCTCGATTTACCAAAGAGTACACACCATGACTTTTGTTGTTGGCGAAGATTGTATTAACTGCAAACACACAGACTGTGTTGAGGTTTGTCCCGTGGATTGTTTCTACGAGGGCCCCAATTTTTTGGTTATTCACCCCGATGAATGCATCGACTGCGCGCTGTGCGAGCCCGAATGCCCAATCGATGCCATTTTCTCTGAAGACGAGCTACCTGCAGATCAGGAGCAGTTTCTCGCACTTAATGCCGAACTCGCTGACATCTGGCCCAACATTACCGAGAAGAAGCCTGAGATGCCCGACGCCGAGGCCTGGTCTGGCAAGCCCGACAAACTGGCACTTCTCGAACGATAAAAAACTAACGCCGGGGCAACAGTTTTACCGGATCGATCGGCTGCCCCTCGCGACGTATCTCAAAGTGTAACTTCACCGAATCGGTGCCACTGCTACCCATCTTTGCGATGGCCTGACCTTCGTTTACCCAGGCTCCCTCCTCAACCAGAGTTAGGTCGTTGTGACCATAAGCGCTCAGGAACTGCTCGTTGTGCTTCACGATAAGTAGCAGCCCATAACCTTTCAGGCCGGTACCCGTATATACCACTTCACCTGCAGCACTGGCTCGAATGAGATCACCTCGACTGCCGGCTATATCAATGCCCTTATGACGAATGTCGGAATAGGAGCGAGCCACCCTGCCGCTACTTGGCCAGCGCCACTTAGTAACCGGGCCAAAAGCTCTCGTGTTTGCGTTGCGTGGAACGCTTGATGCAGCGACATCCGTGGACGGTGGTGGAGACGAACTAGGTTTTGGTCTCGGCTTCGCCATCTCTTCCCGCTTATCTGTTGACGACGCCTTACCCGACCCCGATGTGGCTGAACTTGTACTGGCGGCGGGCGGCGCGACGCGGGTATTTGAACGAGAGGCAACCGGGTTGGAGGAAAAATCTGAGAGGTCGGTTACGACCTTCTGGCCCGGGTAGATCGTATAGGGGGCCTTGATCTGATTGCGAGCCGCAAGCTCATTTACGTTAATCCCATATCGAAATGCAATTGAGTAAAGCGTGTCCCCAGGCTGCACGACGTACACCTCTCCGGGAGTCGGCGCTTGTGCACCCTGACCGGTTCTCGCGACCTCCCCACCCACCCGCGTCTCAATGGGTGCGGGGGGGTTATCGGCACACCCGATAAACACAAGGGGCACGTACAGCGACAACGCCATTAATCCCTGATGACTTCCCTTGTTCACTCGAAGCTCCCTCACTCTCGCCGGCGCGCTAGAGACAGGGCAAGCACGATTGAAGTCCCCAATAGAAAACCGCCGACGCACAATACATACTGCGGATCGCCCACGCTGGTGGCGTACTCAAGCGGACCCACCGGAACAGTGCTCACGGTGCGGGTCAACCCGTGACGGTCCGTGATCACGCTTTGCACAAGCTGCCAGGGCCACAAGATAACCAAGGAACCAAATAAAAAACCCGTGAGCACTGCCATCACAGGCTGCCGCAGCCGCTGCATCAACCAATGTAATAGTCGCGAAAACACCAGCAACCCTACCAAGCAGCCGCTGGCAAACAGCGCCAGCACCTCGAGATTTCTCCCGGTGACCGCGCTGATTACCGGCGCATACATACCCAACAGCAGCAGAACAAAGCTGCCTGATATCCCGGGGAGCAACATCGCCGATATCGCCAGCATCCCCGCCAGAAAAAAGGAGCCCGGCACATTCGCCATTGATGCCTGAGGAGAAAGCCCAATAAGACCGGCGGTCAATCCACCGAGGATCACCAGACAGTACAGTGCGGCGGCACTATTTTGCGAATCTACCTTTAGCTCGGTAAGCGACAGCATCACCCCTGAGGCGAACACGAGACCAAAGAAAAAAGACCAGAGTAGCAGCGGGTAGTGCTGCAATAAAAACTGGATAGCCTCGGCGAGACCGAGAATGGCCGAGGCGATACCGGCGCCAAGCACCATCAAAAAATTGCCATCTATCCTTCGCCAGACCTGCGCAAACTGCCCTCTGAGCAAACACCGCAGGGTGTCAACATTGGCCTGAGTAAGGGCGGACAGTAAGCGGCTATAAATCCCGGTAATTAGCGCAATGGTGCCCCCCGATACACCGGGCACCAAGTCAGCTGACCCCATGGCAAGACCACGACAGTAAATCCCAAGCCACCCCGGCATTAGCGTTCGATGCCTGCAATCATGGGAACAAATTTCACCGGTTCGACAGAGGTAATCTCAGGTCCGTCTTCACTATTAGTGACCACTACCAACTCCTGGTTGCGTCCTCCTACGGGCATAATTAGACGACCTTCAGGGGCAAGTTGCTGCATGAGGATTTCGGGTACATTCTCCGGGGCTGCGGCACCTAGAATCACGTCGAAAGGGCCTTTGTCCGCCCAACCAGCCAAGCCATCGGCATGCCTGAGCTGAACATTGCGCAGCCGTAAACTTCGCATGCGTTGTCGTGAGCGATCTAGCAATCCCTTTATCCGCTCCATAGCAAAAATTTCGCCCACCAGAGGCGACAGGACCGCTGTCTGGTATCCAGATCCACTACCAATTTCCAACACTGTCTTCGGCTTGCCCCCTGCGATCGCGAGTTCGGTCATTCGTGCAACTATGTAGGGTTGGGAGATCGTTTGATTCCACCCAATCGGGAGCGCGGTGTCTTCATAGGCTCGGTGGGCAAGCGCTTCGTCAACAAATAAATGTCTGGGAGTGGATCGAATCGCTTCCAGCACATCATAGTTGCTGATCCCCTGTTCCATTAATCGCTGTATCAAACGCTCGCGAGTGCGCTGCGAGGTCATCCCAATACCGTGCCGATCCATGGTTACTCTGCCGATGAGTTGGCTGATAAAAGCGCCACCGCATGACAAGCTACACCCTCTTCACGACCGATATAGCCCAGCCGTTCCGTGGTGGTTGCTTTGACGTTTACCGCGCGATAATCAATGTCGAGGTCGCTTGCTATATGGGCGCGCATGGCATCAATGTGGGAGGCCAATCGGGGTACCTGTGCGATCACCGTGATATCGACATTGGCAACCAGCCATCCGTGATTCGCGACTTTACTCGACACATCGCGTAAAAGGTGGCGACTGTCCGCGTTGGCAAATTGCGGATCGGTATCAGGAAAATGGTGGCCGATATCCCCAAGACCCACGGCACCGAGGAGCGCATCACACAAGGCATGTAACACAACATCTCCATCGGAATGGGCAACCAAACCCCGCTGATGAGCAATGCGCTCGCCACCGAGAATCACCTCATGACCCTCGCCAAAAGCATGGACGTCAAAACCGTGCCCAATTCGCATCATCGTTTATCTTCCCTCATTCGACGGAGATGGAACTTCACCAGCTCCAGATCATCAGGCACCGTCACTTTGATATTACTCGCAGGCCCTTCAAGCACCTGCACCGGATAGCCTGCCGCTTCAACAGCGCTCGCCTCATCGGTGACCTTTGCTCCCTCAGCACGCGCCTGATCAAGCGCTGCACACAGGATACCCAGCCTAAACATCTGGGGGGTCTGCGCACGCCAAATGGTCGTTCTATCGAGTGTGGATGCGACCACTCCGCCCTCGTCAACCACCTTTAGGGTGTCCGTGCATGGCTGAGCTAACAAACCACCAACACCGGAATCAGTGATTGTCTTGATAAATCCCACCAGATTAGTGAGGGGCAGGCAAGGACGTGCCGCATCGTGCACCAACACCCAATCTTCGGGTTCTGCAAGGCTCTCCAGTACCACCAAACCCGAGCGCACCGACTCGGCCCGGTCGCCTCCACCGGCCGCAGTCATCACCCTGGGATCACTCAGCAACGCCACGTCATCTGCTCGCCGATCTCCCGGATCGAGCGCCACAATCAGCCCACGCAGCTGTGCACAATCGAGCAGCGCACGCAGGGTGTGCTCGAGGAGCGTAACCCCTGAAATCTGGAGATACTGCTTTGGCACTTCAGCGGCCATACGACGACCTAAACCGGCCGCAGGAACTACCGCCCAGATGCTACTCATTCGGCGGCATCCTCCTCGCCACGGTCGTCGGCGAATTGATAGTAGACCTCACCTTCCCCAACCAATCCGAGGTCTTCGCGTGCACGCTGCTCAATAACGAGATGACCGTTTTGCAGTTCGAGCACCTGTTTTGCCAACTCGTCGTTACGGTCGCGCAGCTCAGCGTTGATCGCTTCTTCGGCGGCAATTTGCTCCTGCAATCGCACTATCTCCCCTATTCCGCCCTCGGCGAGCCACAACCGGTACTGCAGAAACCCCACCAGCAGAATCAAAGCCGCCAGTAGCGCTTTCATCGTCACGCCCGCTGAAACTCCGCGCGACCACGGTAAGGAGCAGTAAGCCCGAGCTCAGCCTCAATGCGAAGCAGGCGATTGTACTTGGCCACCCGGTCAGAGCGACAAAGAGATCCGGTTTTTATCTGCCCAGCGCCAGTCCCCACCGCAAGATCAGCGATGGTGGCATCTTCGGTTTCACCGGAACGGTGAGAGATTACGGCGGTATAACCTGCCTCTCGGGCCATTTGAATAGCGTCAAGGGTCTCCGAGAGCGATCCAATCTGATTAAACTTAATAAGAATCGAATTTGCGATACCTTCCTCTATCCCTTTCTGAAGGATAGCGGTATTGGTTACAAACAAGTCATCCCCAACCAATTGAATTCGATCGCCTAATTTTTGGGTCAGCACCGCCCAACCATCCCAATCGGATTCATCCAATCCGTCCTCGATCGAGATAATCGGTTGCTGAGCGCAAAGATCGCCAAGGTAATCAGCAAACTCAGAGGCGTTGAACTCTCGCCCCTCACCCTTTAAATGGTAGACGCCATCGCTGTAAAACTCAGAAGCCGCGCAGTCGAGAGCAAGGGTAACGTCTTCATTCAACGCATAGCCAGCCCGCCTGACGGCCTCGGCGATGATATCGAGAGCCGCGGCATTAGACGGTAAGTTAGGGGCAAAGCCTCCTTCATCACCTACTGCTGTAGCGAGTCCTTTCTGACTGAGCTCTTTCTTGAGGCTATGAAAAATCTCGGCCCCCACCCGAAGTGCCTCCGCAAAGCTTGGCGCCGAAACAGGTTGGATCATGAATTCCTGTATATCCACGTTATTGTCCGCGTGCTCACCACCATTGAGAATATTCATCATAGGCACAGGCATGGTCAGCTGGGAGTTTCCTGCTAGAGCAGCGATGTGTTGGTAGAGAGGTAACGCAGCCGATTGAGCAGCTGCTTTGGCGGTGGCAAGTGACACCGCGAGAATGGCATTGGCGCCGAAGTTAGCTTTGTTGGGCGTGGCGTCCGCCTCGATCATCCGGGCATCTACGCCTCGCTGATCGAGGGCGTCGTGCCCGATAAGCAGCTCTCTGATCGGTCCATTGGCATGACCTACTGCCTTGAGCACACCCTTGCCCAGATAACGGTCCTTGTCTCCGTCTCGCAGCTCGAGCGCTTCCCGACTACCCGTGCTGGCACCCGAGGGCGCGCAAGCGCTACCAACGGAATTATCATCAAGGGTCACCTCGGCCATCACCGTCGGATTTCCACGAGAATCAAGCACCTCAAAGGCGCGCACATCAACTATTTCGGACACCTACACTCTCCAATGGTCTACTACGGTATGACTAAATTGGGTTGGGCTTTCACAACCATATCGAGCGCCTTCACCTGCTCCAAAAAAGGTTCTAGCAAGGCAAGCGGTAGCGCACTAGGACCGTCGCACAGCGCTTCTTCTGGATTTGGATGTGACTCCAGAAAGAGGGCCGCGACTCCCACTGCCACGCCAGCCCGAGCAAGCTCGAGGACCTGATGGCGGCGCCCGCCCGAAGCGGCATCGCCGGGATTTCTGCGCTGCAGCGCGTGAGTGACATCGAACACTAGCGGCAGTCCGTTGGTTATCTGTTTCATGACCCCAAAACCAAGCATGTCCACGACCAGATTGTCGTAGCCAAAATTGCTGCCACGCTCACACACCAATAGCTGGTCATTGCCGCATTCCCGAAACTTCTCAACCACGTTGGCCATTTGCTCTGGACTCAAGAACTGGGGTTTTTTGATGTTGACCGGTCTTTGAGTCGCCGCCATCGCTGCCACCAGGTCGGTTTGTCTCGCCAAGAAAGCAGGCAGCTGAATCATGTCGCACACCGCAGCGGCGGGTGCCGCTTCCTCAGGGGCGTGCACATCTGTTAGCACCGGTACGCCATAACTCGACTTGACCGCAGACAAATGGCGCAAACCTTCGTCCAAGCCAGGACCTCGGTGAGAGTGTATCGAGGAGCGATTGGCCTTGTCATAAGACGCCTTGAACACCAACGGAACACCAAGGCGCTCACAAACTTCTACATAGGTTCCAGCTACGTCAACTGCAAATTGCTCACTCTCGAGCACATTGACGCCACCTATCAGCACCAATGGACAATCATTTCCAAAGGTAAGATCAGCAACCTTGACATGCTGTGATCCGGTCATGGCTTTCTACCCTGCTTACTAGAGTGCTCGAGTGCCGCCTCGATATAACTTGTGAACAGCGGATGCCCGCCTCGGGGTCGCGAGGTGAACTCGGGGTGGAATTGACACGCCAGAAACCAAGGGTGCTCTGGCAGCTCAATGATTTCAACAAGCTCTTTATCCTGAGACCAACCGCAGATTTTCAACCCTGCCGCCTCGATTTGCTCGACGTAATTGTTATTAACTTCATAGCGATGGCGGTGACGTTCCCTCACTTCATCGCTTCGATATACCCGATGAGCCAGAGTGCCTTCCACCAGATGGCAGGTCTGAGCACCCAGCCGCATAGTACCGCCGAGATCTGAATGTTCATCCCTGACCTCTTTTTCACCCTCTGCAGTCTGCCATTCGGTAATAAGCGCAACGATAGGATGCGGCGTATTTCTCTCCATCTCGGTTGAGTGGGCACCGTCGAGATGACAAACGTGCCGGGCAAATTCGATCATTGCCATGTGCATACCGAGGCAGATACCCAAGAAAGGCACGCCATTTTCCCGTGCGTAACGAACCGCGGCAATCTTGCCATCGATCCCCCGATCACCAAAGCCGCCAGGGACCAGAATGGCATCCAAATGCTCAAGCAGGACGGTTCCCTGAGTTTCAATCTCCTCCGCATCAATATATTCTATGGTTACCTTGGCAAGGGTCTGAAGACCCGCGTGTCCCAGTGCCTCGTTCAGAGACTTGTAAGCATCAGCGAGGTCAATGTACTTGCCAACCATGCCCACCGTTACCTCACCTCGGCGCTCGCTGAACTCCCGCTTGACCACTTCGTCCCACTCTGAAAAATCCGGTGCGGGGCACTCCAGGCCGAACCGCTCAAGGATATAGTCATCAAGGCCGTTAGCGCTCAGATTTCGGGGAATCTTATAGATCGAATCTGAGTCAAGTAGTGGAATCACCGCTCGCACTTCAACGTTGGTAAACAAGGAAATTTTGTGGCGCGCACTCTCGTCAACCTCTACAGAGCAGCGGGTGAGGAGCACCTCCGGCTGGAGACCGATCGATCTCAGCTCCTTTACCGAATGCTGGGTCGGTTTGGTCTTTGTCTCCCCGGCAGTGGGGATATAGGGAACCAAGGTCAAGTGCATTAGCAATGCATGAGCAGGGCCCAATTCCAGCTTCAGTTGTCGAACTGCCTCAAGAAAAGGCTGGCTTTCTATGTCACCGACGGTCCCGCCCACCTCGACAACCGCCACATCAACCCCGTCGGCGCCGAGCTTGACTCGACGAATAATCTCATCTGTGACGTGGGGGATAACCTGCACCGTGCCACCTAAATAATCTCCCCGACGCTCCTTCCGCAACACGGCGTCATACACCCTACCGCTGGTGAAATTGTTGCGCTTGGTCATCGTGGTGCGGGTAAAGCGTTCGTAGTGACCTAAATCTAGATCGGTCTCGGCGCCATCGTCGGTGACGAAGACCTCGCCGTGCTGGAAAGGGCTCATGGTCCCGGGGTCAACATTGATGTAAGGGTCAAGTTTTAGAAGCGTGACCTTGAGACCACGCGCCTCGAGAATTGCGGCGAGTGAAGCTGCGGCAATTCCTTTGCCCAAAGAGGAAACCACTCCACCTGTAACGAAGACGTAACGCGTCATGCCGACCACCAATCTAGGGGTTACCCCCGAAGGGGAAAATCGACGGTGAAGCGGCGCTCTAGACCGCTGCTCCACTCGAACTCAGATGGGAGATCAGTCTAACAGTAAGGGCAGCGCTACTCAATTGCGCTGGGGTGATTTAGGGACGCCAAGAGGGCATTAGTCCGTTACCAGCGCGGTCTAGTAGCGGCTCCACCCCCTCCAGCAGGCCGAGGCCCGGCGCCCACGCCGCAACACCCTCACAAGCCATTATGGGCAGTCGCTCACGCCACCAGGGCGGCACGCCGCGCTCCTGACAAAGCTGGCCGAAGTCTCTCTGGATCCCGCCGATCGGGGCGACCTTCTCGCCTGGCAGCCGATTCCGGAACTGCACCTGACTGCCCGGACGTAGTCCCTGATCTTCATGCTCTACCCAGACGAGGGTTCCCCAAGAAGCCTGTATATCGCTACCAACGACCCCTGCCTCGCTGACTCCCGAAGTGGGCTCTTCGAGGGAGGTAAAATAAACCTTAGAGCGCCACCCAATCAGCTCACCTTCTGCGAGGGACAGACGAGGAAGAGCTCCGTCTCGCGCCTCCAGACACTGGCGAGCAAATTCATGTAGCCGCCGCTGAGGTGGCGATATCACAGCCAACGTCGTCAGCCAGGCATGAACCCCTGAAGCGGTTTCTTCTACAGATTTAAAGGCGTCGAGTTCCAACACGGGCTCGTCAAACGAACTGCGCACCACTGGCATGTCTGGCAATCGCTCAATAAGGTGACGCTGCATCGAGGAAAACCGCTTGATGCTCTCACGATACCCGGGCCAACGCTCGGCAATAATCGGTAGTACCTGGGTTCTGAGCACCCCGCGGTCATAGGCTACGTCAGCATTTGTGGGATCTTCCACGTGATCAAGCTCTCGATTCACCACCCACCGGCTTAGTGCCGCTCCGGAGACTTCGAGCAGCGGCCTGTGTAATCGCCCTCTACCCAACGGACGGCTTACAGGTATACCGACAATGCCGCGAGGTCCGGTGCCACGGAAGAGACGCTGAAGGACAGTTTCAATCTGATCATCTTCATGATGAGCCAACAGCAGTGTGTCTTCCGGGCCCAATTCCGCCTCAAAAATTTCGTATCTCGCCCTGCGCGCCGCTGCCTCAAGCCCCTGCCCCGAGTCGTTGCTTACTCGAATCCGGTGCACGGAGAGGGGCACACCGCGACGATCACAAAAATGCTCGCAAAAGCCGCGCCACTCAGCCGCTGATGCCTGCAGCCCGTGATCCACGTGCACAGCTCGAAGGGTTGGTCCCGGATGCTCCTCAAGCCACAGTTGGGTCATATCCAGCAACGCGACACTGTCGCGCCCGCCACTCAAGGCGACGACCCAATCACCCCCTGATGGGAGTGAAGCAAAACCGGCGACAGCCGCCGATGGCAGGAGAGAAGAGGTCAGAGTCAGTTACCGTAGGACATGAGACGCCGGTAACGCTCCTCCAGCATTACGTCGGTGTCGAGGCTAGAGAGACGAGCCACCTGGGTAACGAGGTGTTCGCGAATGCGCTGGGCCATGGCTTCGGGATCCCGATGCGCGCCCCCGAGGGGTTCTTCAATCGTGGCGTCAACAATCCCGAGCTCTTCAAGAGTCGAGGAGGTCACACCCATAGCCGCGGCAGCATCCGGCGCGAATTCGCTACTTTTCCAAATGATGTTGGCACAGCCCTCAGGAGAAATCACAAAATAGGTGGCGTACTGAAGCATTGCGAGGTGATCTCCAACGCCAATACCCAGCGCCCCGCCGGAGGAACCCTCGCCAATGACCACACAAACAATAGGAGTTCGCAGCCGCGACATAACCGCCAGATTCTGCGCGATCGCCTCAGAAATACCTCGCTCCTCGGAGTCAATCCCCGGATAGGCTCCGGGGGTGTCAATAAGGGTAATCACTGGCAACTTGTAGCGCTCCGCAAGCTCCATCAATCGCAGGGCTTTTCGATAGCCTTCCGGTTTGGGCATGCCGAAATTGCGCATGACCTTGTCTTTTACCGACCGCCCCTTTTCCTGTCCGATTACCATCACAGGCAGGCCCTCCAGGCGCGCGATCCCACCAACAATCGCTTTGTCATCGCCAAAGTGACGATCTCCGTGAAGCTCATCAAATTCGGTAAAGATGTGGTGGATATAATCCAGACTGTATGGGCGCTGAGGATGACGCGCGACGCGCACAATATCCCATGGGCTGAGATCTGAATAGATCTTGGCAGTGAGCGCCTGATTCTTCTCCCGCAACCGGGCAACCTCATCAGCGAGATTCAAATCATCGCTGCCGCCAACGTTGCTCAGCTCTTCGATCTTTTCTTCGAGATCCGCAATCGGTTGTTCGAAGTCGAGATAATTTGGATTCATGCCTTTGTCTCTGTTCAGTGAGCGGCGGGAGGCGCAGTGTACAAGGCCCAACAAAATGCCGCCAATCGCGTAGGCGCACCCCACTTAGTCAGTTATTCTTGCCCCATGAAGACCACGACGCTTTTGCCTCATACGGAGAAAACACCACTTCGTCTCATTTTGGCCCCGATGGAAGGGGTTATGGACGGAATTATGCGGGATATTCTGACCACGGTCGGGGGTTTTGATCGCTGCGTCACCGAGTTTGTGCGAATTTCACAAACAGTCCTGCCCAAACGGGTCTTTCTCCGACTCTGCCCCGAACTCGCTCACGGGGGCTGCACCGCCGCAGGTGTCCCGGTCTTTGTGCAACTTCTGGGAAGCGATCCCGAATTGATGGCCGCCAACGCCAAGGTTGCGGTTGCTCTGGGTGCGCCAGGCATTGACCTCAACTTCGGCTGCCCGGCAAAAACCGTCAATAAATCCCAGGGGGGTGCGGTGTTACTGAAGACCCCGGCGCAAATCGAAAACATCTGCAGGGCGGTACGGGACGCCGTGCCGCCCCAAATCCCAGTTACCGCCAAGATTCGGTTGGGATTTGATTCCGATGAGCGGGCCGAAGACATTGCCAACGCAACAGTGGCAGGGGGCGTTGATGAGTTGACGGTGCATGCGCGAACCCGGCGTCAGGGCTACCGTCCACCGGCTCACTGGCATCGCTTGGCTGATATTGGTAACCAATGTCCAATCCCAATAAATGCAAACGGTGAATTGTGGACGGCAAGTGATGTGCTCGCTTGCGGAAACGCGAGCGGCACAACCCGATATATGTTGGCCCGAGGCGCCCTCTGTCGCCCGGATCTGGCGCTGTCGGTTCGCGCTACCCTGCAGGGAGAGGGCTACAAGCCACTAGCTTGGGAAGACGTGAGACTTTTACTCATCGATTACCTCGCACGTAACGCGTCAAGCTATGAAGTCCGCTACGCCTGTAATCCCACAAAACAGTGGCTGGTCTATCTCCAATATTATTATCCTCAGGCGGGGGAATTGTTTGCGCGGGTCAAGCGTATAAATGACTTTGATGCCATGATGTCGGCGCTGGAGCAGTCCGAAACGAGCGGGGCCGATGTTCCTACCCTCATCGACGCCGCCTGAACACTCATCGTCTGCCGACAACAACCAACACAATCAAAAAAAGAGACCGCAACCTATGACAGCCTCGCCACTACCCAGCCGTAAGGATTTTCTTGGTCACCCCCCGGGGCTTTTCATCTGCTTTGGCACCGAACTCTGGGAGCGATTCTCATTCTATGGCATGAAGTATTTACTGCTTCTGTACCTCACCAAGTATCACCTGTTCAGTGACGAAGCTGGCCTCGGAGTGCTCGGCAGCTATGCTGCTCTCGTCTATGCCATGCCGGTACTCGGTGGACTGATTGCAGATCGGTATCTGGGTATGCGCCGCGCAGTTATTTTTGGCGGCTTGTTGCTAGTAGCTGGGCATTTAGGCATGGCCTTCGAGGGAGAACAAGCGCGCGTAACCGATGCCGGCGTTGTCCGCGATGACGGGGCGCTGCAGATATTTTATCTCTCTCTCGCACTCATCGTGATGGGCGTTGGATTTTTAAAACCTAACATTTCAACCGTGGTCGGAAAGCTTTACGCCGATGATGACCCGAGACGAGATTCCGGTTTCACCATTTTTTACATGGGAATCAACATTGGCGCGTTTACAGCTACCCTGTTGTGCGGATGGCTGGGCGAGGTCTATGGCTGGTCCTACGGATTCGGTGCAGCGGGTATCGGTATGCTATTCGGTCTCGGTCTCTTTCTCTGGGGAAAGCGGTTTCTCGAAGGGCATGGAGAGGCACCCTCGGAGGACGTGCTCGCCAGCAGGGTCGGCCCCATCAGCCTCGAAACAGCTCTCTATTTAGCAGGAATCGCAGGGGTTGGCGTTGTCTGGCAGCTTATTCAAATCACCGCAGTCGTTGGCACTGTACTCAATGTCGTGGCCGCGCTCACGTTGCTCGGGCTTCTTTGGTATATCTTTGTACGCTGCAGTGCGGTTGAACGAGATCGCATGCTTGTGCTGGTGGTTCTCATCCTCTCTACCGTAGTTTTCTGGGCGCTGTTTGAACAGGCAGCGGGTTCTATGACGCTATTTGCGGATCGAGGCACCGACAAAACCCTCTTTGGCACGACCCTGACGGCATCCCAGTTCGGCGCAGCCAACGCCTTTTTCATCTTTACCCTTGCGCCACTCTTTGCATGGCTTTGGACAAGCCTGGGTCGCCGGGGACTTGAGCCCAGCACCCCCCTAAAATTTGCCTTGGGTATTGCTCAGGCAGGACTTGGTTTTGGCGCTTTGGCCTACGGCGCACAATTTCCCAACGAACTCGGCGTGATTTCGGCCTGGTGGCTGGTTCTGGCCTACCTGCTCCACACTACGGGGGAGCTGTGCCTGAGCCCCGTGGGCCTATCCGCGGTAACAAAGCTATCGGTGCCCGGCGTCGTGGGCGTTATGATGGGAGCCTGGTTTCTTGCCTCGGCGTATTCGTCATACGTTGCAGCAGAGCTCGCCGCCCTTGCCACCTCATCACCGACGAGCGGCACCGGCGCAGGGCTGGCTGGCGCACTCGACGGCTACACCGAACTCTTCGGCCAGCTGTTGTGGACAGGTTTGATTGCGGGGGCTTTGCTGCTGCTAATCAGCCCCTGGCTAAAGCGACTCATGCACGGGGTCCGCTGAGCCACCGCCGTCGAGGACCTTCGCTTTCTGCCGGATTATCCACTGCTTGATATCGAACCCGATCATATAGAGCGCGGGGACCATCAGGAGGCTCACAAAGAGCGCGAACAGCACGCCAAAAGACAGGGACAGAACAGCAGGCTTTAAAAACTCGGCGGTGGTAGAGCGCTCAGCCAT
>Ga0181574_10000131_pt1 | contig 66204 bp, 55 predicted proteins | sample 101ome_24_FD_145600 | JGI IMG/M metagenome (GOLD analysis project Ga0181574, IMG submission 145600) | Coastal salt marsh microbial communities from the Groves Creek Marsh, Skidaway Island, Georgia - 101410AT metaG (spades assembly) | ecosystem: Environmental > Aquatic > Marine > Intertidal zone... | reverse complement strand
TTACGGACTGGGTAGCGAAACAGAAAATCTTCCTGCTTTCATCACGATGAACCTTCACTCGGATGGCATGCAATACCCGCAGGCAGCGGGCTGGAGTGCTGGCTTTTTGCCGCCACGATTTCAGGGGACAGTGGTCGATCCGGAGAAAGGTATCCGAGACGTTGCGATGCCGGAAGGTGTGACCAATGCGGCGCGAAGAAAGCAGCTGGGTGTCTTGGAATCGTTCAACCGCCGTCACCTCGATTCTCTCGGCGCGCATCCTGAGCTGGAAGCTCGAATCCGGTCCTACGAAATGGCCTTCCGTCTCCAGACGGCGGCGCCTGAATTGTTTGATCTCTCTTCCGAATCCCAGGCAACCCGGGACGCTTACGGTCTCGAAACTTCGCCCACCAAGCAATCCGCTCGTGGCTGCCTGCTCGCTCGGCGGATGATCGAGAGGGGTGTGCGCTTTGTTCAACTTCGCATCGGCGGATGGGATGCTCACGGGAATATCAAAGGCAATCACGAGCGAATGTGCGGCATCACTGATAAGCCCATTGCAGCCTTGCTCGGTGACTTGAAGCAGCGCGGACTTTTCGAGGAAACGCTCGTTGTCTGGGCAGGGGAATTTGGAAGAACCCCGACGATGGAAGGAACCGCGAATGGTCGTGATCATTCTCCGGCGGGCTACTCCGTCTGGTTTGCCGGTGGCGGCGTAAAAGGGGGGCAGATCGTTGGTCAGACCGATCCGATTGGTTATGTCGCAACGGAGCGTCCCGTAACGCCGCACGATTTTCATGCAACGATTCTGCATGCGTTAGGGTTGCGATCTGATAAGCTGACGTGGAAACACCACGGTCGCGATGAAGTCCCAACTGTTTTTGGAGGCGCGCCTATCACCGAGGTGTTCGGCTGATTTTTTTGCTTCGTTCCCTGATGAGAATCCTGACACTCCTCTCCCTGTTCTTCACAACGCTGATCCAAGCGGAAGACAAAGCTGGCACCTGGCCGGTCGAGCGCCTCCAGACGGAAGTTCCTGAGCATCGTGTTCTCGACGATTCCGGGCCGATTCATTCCACCATCTATGCTGGTGAGCCAATCGCAGGCAAGCCCACCGAGGTCTTCGCCTTTTATGCTTCTCCGAAGACTCTGGGCAATTTCAAACTAGGTGAGACTGTGCCCGGTATCGTTCTCATTCATGGGGGTGGGGGAACCGCCTTTTCCGATTGGGTTTGGATGTGGGCCAAGCGTGGTTATGCCGCGATCGCGATGGATCTTTCCGGGCGTCGTCCGCCAGGTCCAAAATTCGGTGATGATGGTGAGAAAATTTCTGACTTTACCCACAAAAGAGAGCAGCGGGTTCGGTTGGAAAAGGCCGGCCTTGATCACACGCACAAAGAAAAATTCGACAGTATTGGTGGAATAATTGATGACGACTGGCCTTATCACACGGTTTGCAATGTTATGAAAGCCCACACCCTCCTGCGTAGCTTTCCCGAAGTCGATGCCGATCGGACTGCCGTTACTGGGATCAGCTGGGGTGGGTATTCAGCTTGTCTTGTTGCTTCGATTGACGACCGGTTCAAGGCGGCGGTTCCGGTATATGGGTGCGGCTTTCTTCACGAAGGGGAATCAGTCCAGAAACCTTCGATCGACGCTCTCGGTGAACGTCGCGGGGCCTGGGTCAAAGCTTATGACCCGGGGAGTCACCTGGGAAAATGCAAGGTTCCGACCTTTTGGGTGAATGGCACTCATGACGTTCACTATGTTCTCGACAGCTATCACAAGTCCTACTCGCAAGTGCCTGGTCCGAAAAGTTGGCGCATCGAGCCTCGAATGAGACACAGCCATGGAGCCGGTTGGGAGCCCAAAGAAATCGGACTCTATATCGATTCCATCCTGATGGGTGCCGTGCCGCTTCCCATCGTCGGGGAAATCATGGTGAAAAGCGGCAAGGCCACTGCCGCAATTTCATCAGAAACTGCCATCGAGAAAGTGGAACTCCATTTCACCGAAGACTCCGGCAAAAGGAGTGAGCGAAAATGGAAAATGATTCCCGGAAAGATCGTTGATGGAAACGCCATAGCCGAAGGTCTGCCCAAAACGGCGAACACCTTTGTTATGACAATCACCGACGAACGTGATGCAATGGTCACTAGTTCTGTGGGCTTTCAATAGGCTTAAGCCCCGCGTCCCCCATGTCCGTCCAAGCCAACGATCGAGCCAGGCGCGCTCAATTTTCTTCCGGCGCGATGGCCACTCTTTGCTTACCGCTCGATTGACGGCAATCGAGATGCTTTCATCTTCTGCCGCAGCGGCTGTCGTGATTTTGGTGCCTGCTATTGCACCTCCTGCAGGGGCTGGAATCCCGAGTTAGAGAATTTCGCGGCGGGATTCATGGATGAGTGAGTCAGCGTCGCGATTCGATTTCATCATATAGCCCCCATGAACAGCTTTATGGGATTCCACTCAATCCCGCGAAAAGGGAATGCCGATGTTGGGGAGTCATGCCATACTCGGCGCTGATGAAACGATCTTTTTTCCCCACCCTCGTTTTTGCCTTCATTGTGCTGTTTGCTGTAGGAGCAAAGGGCGACGATCGGCCGAATTTCATTTTCTTTATCGCGGACGATGTTGGCTGGAATGATCTTGGTTGCTACGGCAATACCTTCGTGAAAACGCCTCACCTCGACGCAATGGCGACGAAAGGGCTGCGGTTTACGAATGCCTATTTGACGATCAGCAGCTGCAGCCCGTCTCGATGCAGCATCATCACGAGTCGCTACCCACACAACACGGGAGCGGCCGAGCTCCACACGAGCTTGCCGGATGACCAGGTGCGCTTTCCTCAGCTGCTTCGCAAGGCCGGATACCACACGGTTCTTTCCGGGAAAAATCACATCGCTAAGCTGACAGAAACCTTCGAAGTCATTTCCAAAGGTAAGGGACCAGGCAAGTCGGATGACTGGGTGTCGCTTTTGAAAGAGCGGCCCAGAGACAAGCCTTTCTTTGCCTGGTTTGGTTCAACAGATGCCCATCGCGATTGGCAAATCGATAAGAAAAACCATGTCTACGATCCGAGAGAAATCGAGGTCCCTCCCTTTCTATTCGATGGTCCGAAGACGCGCCAGGATCTGGCAGACTACTATCACGAGGTGAGCCGCACTGACACTACGATGGGCGAACTCGTTGCGGAACTGAATGCGCAGGGGATCGAAGATAATACCTATGTGATCTACATGGTGGACAATGGTCGCCCATTTCCCCGCTGCAAAACGCGCCTTTACGATAGCGGAATCAAGACTCCTTTTCTGATGGCTTGCCCCGGGAAGATCAAGCCGGCAGTGGTCGAGTCAATTATCAGCAGTATCGATATCGGGCCGACCGTGCTGGAGCTCGCAGGGGTGGAGAAAGACAAGCGGATGCAGGGAATCAGTTTCGCGCCGATTTTGAAAGATCCGAAAGCTGTCACCCGGGAGATCGCTTTTGCCGAGCAGAACTGGCACGTTTTCCAGGCTCACCAGCGCATGGTCCGGAGCGGTGATTTTCTCTATATTAAAAACAACTACCCCAATCAGCTCGCTGTGAGCATGGAGAGTGATCCCACCTTTCCCGCCGGTGAGGAGTTGTGGGAAAAAAACGCAACTGGTGAACTGAATGACAAGCAGAAGGACATTTTCCAGAAACCGCGTCCCGAGGAGGAATTGTATCAGGTGAGCGATGATCCGCACCAGCTTACCAATCTCGCGGGGAAAAAGGAATTTAAGGAAACGATCAAGGAATTGAGTGGATACCTCTCGAATTGGACAAAAGAGACGGGCGATACCGTTCCGGAGAATCCGACGCCGGATCGTCAGCGGCTCGATGGAAAGCGCTTTCCGAATCACAAACACGGAGAGATGCCGGGTGCGGCAGCGGGAGCAACGAAGATTACGAAGAGTGGTCCGGTTCTGCTTCCCTGAATTCGGGTGTTTACCTGAATCGGAAAATCCATCGAAAATCGTTGCGCGGCAGGGGATTCAAGACCAAGTAAGGCCCGAAAATCATGGGGAAGCGTGCTGTACTTTTATTTGCCGGCCAAGGTGCTCAAACTGTGGGCATGGGTCGTGACTTGGCTGAAAAATTCGACTCCGCTCGAGAATTGTTCGATCGAGCAGACGAACAACTGGGCTATTCGCTGGCCGAGAAAATGTTCGACGGGCCATCGTCGGAGCTGATGCGGACTTCGATCTGTCAACCCGCCCTTTACGTTCACGGTCTCGCCTGTCTGGAATTGCTGAAGGCTCAGGTTCCCGACCTTGAGATTGCTGGCGTAGCTGGACTTTCCCTCGGGGAATTTACCGCCCATGCCGCGGCCGGAACTTTTGATTTTTCCACCGGACTCGACCTGGTTGCTCAGCGCGGCTCTTTCATGGAAGAGGCCACGACCGCGACACAGGGTTCCATGGCTGCCTTGATAGGTGGGGAGGAAGGAGACGTGCGTCGACTCGCAGCTGACTGCGACATTGATGTCGCCAACCTGAATGCCCCGGGTCAGATTGTAGTTTCGGGAACAAAAGAAGGTATCGAAAAAGCCGTCGCCTCGGCCGAGGAATACGGCATTCGCATCGCGCAGGAATTGGAAGTGGCGGGAGCATACCATTCCCGGCTCATGATGCCTGCGCAGGAAAAGCTGGCAGAAGTTTTGGCGGATCTTGAAATGCAGACCCCAAGTCTCCCCGTGACCTGCAATGTTGAAGGACGTGAAGTCAGCGAAGCTGACGAGATCGGCCGCACCTTGGAAGCTCAGGTCAGCAGTTCGGTTCGCTGGAGCGATTGCGTGCAGCACTTCATCGATCAGGGTGAAGAACTTTTCATCGAGCTGGGCCCTGGTCGCGTTCTTGCCGGTCTTATGCGCCGCATCGATCGGAAAAAAACCGCGCTCAGTTTTGCGGATGCCGAGGGCCTCGAAAAGGTCGTCGAGGCTCTGGCAGAGTAGTCTCTTACACTGCTCGTCGCTTAAGGAACACCGTCCCGAGAGGCGGTATCGTGATTTCGATAGAATGCGGTTTGCCGTGAGCCTCCTGCTCTTGTGTTGGGATTCCGCCACCGGATCCGTGATTTGATCCGCCGTAAATCTCGGCATCGGAATTAAAGATCTCTTCGTAAAAGCCACCGTCGGGGACTCCAAGTCGATATCCTTCATGCAGCACGGGCGTTGCATTCACAATCGCAATGATGGTTTCCCCATCGCGGCTGCGACGGAGGAAGGAGAAGATGCTGTTTTCGGAATCTTCGTGGTCGATCCACTCGAAGCCGTCGGCCTCATGATCGAGTTCATTCAGTGCCGGCTCGGAAGTATAGAGGCGATTCAGATCGCGAATGACATTTTGCACGCCTCTGTGTTCGTCGTAGTCGAGCAGGTGCCACGGCACGCTCTGGTCGTGATTCCACTCGTCGGACTGTCCAATATCGAGTCCCTGGAAGAGGAGCTTCTTGCCGGGGTGAGCGAACATCCATGCGTAGAACATTCGAAGGTTCGCCATTTGCTGCCAACGATCACCTGGCATTTTCTGGACCATCGATCCTTTGCCATGAACGACTTCGTCGTGGCTCAGCACGAGAACGTAGCTCTCGTGATAGGCGTAGATCATCGAGAAGGTCGCCATGCCGTGGTGATACTTTCGATGGATAGGCTCGTGACTCATGTAGGAGAGCGAGTCATTCATCCAGCCCATGTTCCATTTGAATCCGAATCCGAGACCGCCGGTGTCGACTGGCCGGGAAACTCCCGGGAAAGCTGTCGATTCTTCCGCGATCGTCATGATGCCTGGATTTTCTTCGTAGCAGACCTGATTGAGTTGCTTGAGGAATTCAATGGCATCGAGGTTCTCCCGACCACCAAATTCATTTGGCACCCACTCGCCTGCCTCGCGAGAGTAATCGAGATAGAGCAATGAGGCCACCGCGTCGACACGCAGACCATCGATGTGGAATTCCTTCAGCCAATACATTGCGTTGCTGATGAGAAAATTTCGAACTTCGTTGCGACCGAAATTAAAGATCAGCGTACCCCAGTCGGCGTGTTCTCCCTGGCGAGGGTCGGCGTGCTCGTAGAGAGCGGTTCCGTCGAAGCGAGCGAGACCGTGGGCATCTTTCGGGAAGTGCGCAGGAACCCAGTCGAGGATGACCCCGATACCTCGTTGGTGGCATCGGTCTACAAACTGGCGAAACTCGTCCGGAGATCCAAAGCGACTGGTCGGAGCGAAGTATCCACAGACCTGGTATCCCCATGATCCATCGAATGGGAACTCCGAAATCGGCATGATTTCGATGTGGGTGTAGCCCATGTCGACGACGTAGTCGACCAACTCGTCAGCCATTTCGAGGTAGGTGAGAAAGCGGTTTTCCTCCTCAAATCTTCGTTTCCACGAGCCGAGTTGAACTTCGTAAACCGACATCGGTCCGTGGTAGTGATCCACTTCGGCTCGCTTCTCCATCCACTCGCTGTCGTTCCATTCATAGCGACTCAAGTCGTAGGTGATGCTCGCCGTCCGCGTGTCGTGCTGAGAGAAAAAGGCGAATGGGTCGCTTTTCGTGATGAGGCTTCCATCGGCACCAACGAGTTCGAATTTGTAATGCTCGTTTGTTCCGATGCCGGGAAGGAAAATTTCCCAGACCCCGTTTCGATTTCTCATCTGATTGGTTCGACCATCCCAGGCATTGAAGTCTCCGACGACACTGACGCGGTGCGCGTTTGGAGCCCAAACCGCAAAGGTTGCCCCGGCAACACCATCGATGTCGCAGAGGTGGGCACCCAGACACTTCCAGAGATGCCGGTGGTTTCCTTCTCCAAAAAAGTGAAGGTCCTGTTCGCCGAGAATCGGACCAAAGGAGTAGGCGTCGGCAATTGGTTCGCTCAGCACTTCACCGAATTGAAAATGCAATTGGTAGTCAAAGCGCTCTGTCGCGCCGGGAAAAAGAACCTCGTAAAATCCATCGTTGTCGATTTTCGACATCTCTGTTTCTGCGCCCTCGGAAGAAACGAATACTTTCAGAGCATCAGGACGGAAGACGCGAAGCACCATGCCATCGCCAGCGGGATTATCGTGCAGTCCGAGGAAACCAAACGGATCGGCATGGCTGGCCCCCTTGATGGAAGCTACCTGATTCGGGTCGGATGATGTGGCCGGTGTTTGAGATGACATCTTGGCGCAAGGTAGCCAGATTTGAGAAAAGTCGATAGGTCACTTTGGGAATTTGCGTATCGCGCCGCGCCATGCAGATTGGCGGGGAAGAGGGGCGATTCGCTCCGTCCACTGCATCATGTCACGCAAGCCAAAACGATTTAACCCCGAGCCTTTCGACTATCACGAGGAGCTCGTCCTCACGATTGAGTCCCTCACCAATCTGGGCCAAGGAGTGGCGCGTGTTGATGGCTGGGTCGTCTTTGTCACCTTCGCATTGCCCGATGAAAAAGTGAGAGCTCGCGTCTTTCGAAATTCCCCCAATTTTTCCGAAGCCGATTTGATCGAAGTGCTGGAGGAGTCACCCCATCGCGTCGAGCCGCCTTGTCCACTGTTTACCCAGTGCGGTGGATGCCAGTATCAGAATCTCGAATACGAAGAGCAGTTGCGTTGGAAACGGGACCAAGTTGCAGAGTTACTGAAACGAATGGCTGGTATCGAATTCCCTGTCGATGCCGTTCATCCCTCTCCGGAGATTTATGGCTACCGATCCAAGATTACGCCGCATTTCAAAAAACCGCAGGATGGAAAGATGGGACCGATCGGATTCCTGCTCTTTGGTCGTAGGCAGCAAATTCTCGATGTGCCGCATTGCCCCATCGCGTCTGATACGATCAATGAGAAGCTTCCTGAGGTTCGCCGCGAAGCGACCGAACGAGCTTCGGCATATAAAAAAGGAGCGACGTTGCTACTGCGTGATTCCATCGATGGTTACGTCTGTACGGACCACACCGAAATGTGTGAACAGATGGTCGGGGATCTCCGCTTTTCCTTTCATGCTGGAGAGTTTTTCCAGAACAATCCTCATATCCTAACCGCCTTCGCGGAGCACGTGAAAACCGAAGCTCTCGGGACTGGAGGAGTGGAATACCTCGTCGACGCCTATTGCGGGTCCGGTCTGTTTTGTCTGACGTCGGCGAATTCGTTTCAAGAGGCTGTCGGCATTGAGATCAGTGAGTCGTCGATCGACTGGGCAAGGAGAAATGCAGAGCAGAACGAAATTTCCAACTGCACTTTTCATCAGGGCGATGCCTCCCACATCTTCGCGGAAGTAACCTACGACCCGTCAAAAACCGCCGTCGTCATCGACCCTCCCCGAAAAGGCAGCACCCCAGAATTTCTCAGTCAGCTGATAGACTTCGGGCCACGTCGCGTTGTTTACGTGAGCTGCAATCCCGCCACGCAGATTCGTGACCTGGAGCAACTGAAGGGCGCCTACCAGATCACGAGGATCCAACCCTTTGATCTGTTTCCACAGACAAGGCATCTGGAATGCGTCGTAACTCTGGAGCGGATCTAACCCTGTCAGGACGAGGACTTAAAAGGGTTTGGTCAGTGACTCACCCCTGTTGGATGCGTGTTTGCCTGCTGAGTGGACGAGCAGAGCCCGGAAACTGCCGAGACTCGTGCGGAAAACCGTCGCCGCTTCCGCTTTGACCGTTTCCTCCGGCGGTGCTACGTTCGCCGCCTTCCGACCCCGAAACCCTTCTATGAGCTCGAACGACGGATCCTCTGGTTACAAGGCGACCTTGAACCTGCCTGATACGGATTTCCCCATGCGGGGAGATCTGGTAAAACGCGAACCTACCCGCCTCGAAGCGTGGGAGAAAAGTGATCTCTATCAGCAAATTATTGATCGCCGGAAAAGCGAAGGTGCCCAGAAATATATCCTGCATGATGGCCCTCCATTTGCCAACGGCGATGTCCACATGGGCACGGCTCTGAACAAGGTGCTCAAGGACTTGGTCATGAAAAGTAAATCGATGGCGGGCCACGAGTGTCCCTACATCCCCGGATGGGATTGCCATGGTTTGCCGATTGAGTTCAAGGTGGTGAAAGAATCCAAAGGGCTCGAGCCCGCAGAAATCCGCCGTCGTTCCGAAGAGTTCGCTCGCGGTTTCATTGATATCCAGCGCAAGTCGTTCCGACGACTTGGTGTCCTTGGTGATTGGGAAAACCCCTATCTCACGCTCGCTCCGGAATACGAGGCCGACATCATTCGTGTTTTCGCCACGCTGGTGGATCGTGGTCTTGTTTACCAGAGCAAAAAGCCTGTGCAGTGGAGCTACGGTGCGCAAACAGCACTCGCCGAGGCAGAAGTCGAGTATGAGGATGTGAAAGATCCAGCTGTGTTCGTGAAATTTCCTCTCGTGACGGGTGAGCTCGCTGGCAAGGCTTCCATGGTGATCTGGACGACGACTCCGTGGACGCTTCCCGCAAACCTCGGTATCGCGGTGCATCCCCGCTTTACCTATCTCGTCGGGGATTTTACCCACGAGGAAAAAGGCATCACTGAAACGCTCGTTGTTGTGAAAGAACTGGTAGCCGCCTTCGGCGAAAAAACCGGTTTTGTTCCTTCGGGTGATCTTACCGAAATCAAAGGCGAGACGCTCGAAGGCAGCGAAGCGCAGCATCCGTTTCTCAACCGAACTTCGCGGCTCATTCTCGCGGAATTCGTCACGACGGAAACAGGAACCGGTGCCGTTCACGTCGCGCCTGGTCATGGTGCCGATGACTACATGGCCGGTCAGCAGAACGATCTTGGTCTACTTTCTCCGGTCGATGATGAAGGAAACTTTACCGATGAGGTCGGAGTTGATTTCCTCATCGGACAACACGTTCTCGAATCCAACGTGCCGATCATCAGGCTGCTCGCTGAGAAGGGCGTTCTTCTTGGAAAAGAAAACTACAAGCACAGCTATCCGCACTGCTGGCGTTCGAAAACTCCGATCATCTTCCGGTCGGTGCCGCAGTTCTTTATCCGCATCGACGATCTCCGCAAGACCGCGCTGGGGGAAATCGACGAGGTGGATTGGCTGCCGCATTGGGGGCGCAATCGGATTTATGGAACAGTCGAGTCGCGTCCTGACTGGTGCATTTCGCGTCAGCGAACCTGGGGCGTGCCGCTTCCTGTTTTCTATTTGCCTGATTCAGAGCTTCCGAGCATCGATGCCGAACTAGCGCGCAAGGTAGCTGATCTCACCGAACAGGGAGGAACGAATCTCTGGTTCGAAAAAGATGATGCCTGGTGGGCAGAGAAATTGAGTCTTCCTGAAGGAACGAAGCGTTGCACCGACACGCTCGATGTCTGGATCGATTCTGGATCCAGCCATGTTGCTGTAATGGATCGCCGTCCCGAGCTGCAAACTCCCGCAGATCTCTATCTTGAGGCGACTGACCAGCACCGTGGCTGGTTCCAGAGTTCACTGATGCTCGGTGTCGCTGTTCGTGACAAGGCTCCCTACAAGAGCGTGATGACTCACGGCTTTGTGGTTCGCCGAGCCACGAAAGCTGACAACGAGGAAAGAAAGAAAAAGGGTCTGGCTCCAGTGAAAAACCTCAAGGTTTCCAAGTCCGACGAGAGCGGGGGCAAGCCGATGAATGCCGCCTTTTTCTACGATAAATTCGGAGCCGACATCGTTCGCCTCTGGGCGGGATCGGTGGATTGGCAAAACGAGGTCCCTTTCAGCGAAGATATTTTCAAGCAAACGGCGGAGCCTTATCGTCGTTTCCGCAATATCCTGCGAATCCTACTCGCGAATCTCAATGATTTCGACGCAGAGAAAAACGGAGTCTCCAACGACGAACTTCCGCTGATCGATCGCTGGGTGCTGGAACGTTTGCATCGGGTCGTGAATGAATGCCAAGAAGCCTATGCCGCGTTCGAATTCCGGAAGGTGTTCAATACCCTGAACCAGTTTTGTGCTGTCGACCTCAGCGCGCTCTACGTCGATATCACGAAAGACCGAATGTATTGTGATGCGGCCGATTCGACTCGTCGACGCGCTACGCAGACTACAATGCATCGGGTTTTCGATTCGCTTGTGAAACTCATCGCTCCCATCCTCGCGTTCACTGCAGATGAAGCCTGGGAATTTGCCGGCAACAAGAATTCCGTGCACCTCGAAACTTTTCCTGAAGCCGATCCTGACTTCGCGGGAGACGAGGCCATCACCGCGATCGAACAGCTGACTCGCCTGCGTGATCTCGGACAGATTGCCGTCGATGCAGCGGTTAAGAACGACGAGTTCAAAAAGCGTGAGCACGCAGCTGTCGAGTTCCTGCTTCCTGAGAACGACCCTGCCCGGGCGATTCTGGAAGGCAAGCCGGACGAGGCTCTCGAGTTCTTGCTCGTGTCGAAGTTCACCATTTCCTCTGGCGATGAGGCGGAAGCAAAGGTCGCAGCAACCGACGAATCGGAGTGCCCACGCTGCCGTAGGTCCATTCCTGTGAATGAAGAAAACGGACTTTGCAGTCGCTGCGATGAGGTCGTTTCTGGACTCGAATCCTCTGTGACATGAGGCTCTTCCTCTACCTGAGCCTCCCACTCTTTCTGCTCGACCAGGCGACGAAGCTCTGGATCGTGCAGAATTTTCCCGATCCACGCGACCCAACGGTTGCGAATCGCATTATTGAAGTGATCCCGGGATTTTTTAATCTCGTCCGAGTTCACAATACAGGGATGGCATTCGGAATGTTCAATGGCAATCCGTATGCGAATTGGATTTTCGGAGCGATTGGGATCGTTGCGGTGACGGCGATCGTGATGTTCTGGAAAAAAGGAGCGTTTCCTGACTGTGTATCCAAAGTTGCGGCAGCTTTGCTTGTCAGCGGGATCGTCGGAAATCTTTTTGACCGGGCACTGCCGGGGCGTGGCTACGTTGTCGATTTTCTCGATTTCATTCTGCCTTTTTACGATAAAATTTCCCCGCAATCCGGAGGACATTTTCCGTCTTTCAATATAGCAGATTCCTGTATCTGCATCGCGGCTGGGCTGCTCATTATTTCCGCCTTTCGTCAGCCAAAAGAGGAAGAAGAACCGGCTGCGGAGTGATACGGTTGCAGCATGAATAAGCGGACGATCATCATCATGGCGGGCGTTTTTCTTCTCGGGCTCGCGTTGTTGGGGATCGGTGAATGCAGCTACGAGAAGATTGATTCGATCCGGACGATGGAGTCTGCAATCACAGCAGTGCGGGCAGATTTCCCTACTGTGAAATCGGTCAGTCCCAAAGCGTTGCGCCTATATCAGACTTCGAGTGTGCCCCTACTTATCTTGGATGTTCGGGCGAAAGAGGAGTTCGACGTGAGTCGCCTTCCTGGTGCCGTGCATTTTGAGAAGACGAAGGACTTGATCGATTTTCTCCTTCGGCAGAAAGAAAAGCCGGATACGATCGTGGTATACGGTTCTCTCGGATTTCGGTCGGCTGAGTTTATCGAAGTGGCAAGTAAAGGTGTGGCAGGACTTGAGAATCTGGAAGGTGGAATCTTCGCGTGGGCGAATGCAGGTATGCCGCTGGAAGATTCACAGGGTGACTCAACGACGCTCGTGCATCCCTACAACAAGATGTGGGGCAGGCTATTGGACAAAGAAAAGCGGGCGGCGATCGAGTAAATGGTGACGCATTTTTCCACTTTCGCGGCAGCGGTTCGTCTGCCATTTTTGGGGACTCACATGAAACACATCATTTTCATCGCAACAGTCCTTCTCGGCACTGCGGTTTCCCTGACGAGTTGCAAAACAAAGTCTCAGGACGCGGAGACTGCTTCGCCTACGGTCCAGCCGTCTGATCCCAACAATCTGGCTTCTGATGGTTCCGGGTCTGCGACACCGTATCCTTCACAATCCGGAGCTGCGCAGGCGCCTGCCCAGTCGTCAGGCATGCAGAAGACGTATTCGGGTCTGCAGTATCAGGTGATTCGTGAGGGCACGGGGCGGCGTCCTTCCCAGTACCAGCAGGTAAAAGTTCATTACCACGGAACACTGCCCAACGGCACGGTTTTCGATAGCTCGGTGCAACGAGGGCAACCGTCCTCTTTCGGGCTGAATCAGGTTATCGCCGGATGGCGTGAAGGTATTCCTCTGATGCGTGAAGGTGCCAAATATCGATTTATCGTTCCCCCAAATCTCGCCTACGGTGCGCGCGGCATGCCGCCAAAGATTGGGCCGAACCAGACTCTGATCTTCGATGTGGAATTGATTCAGGTCCTCTATTGATCCTCGACAGCGTTATGACGAAACACGCGTTTACGATTCTTCTCTCTGTCTTCGCATTACAATGCTTCTCCTTCGATGCCAGTGCAGGCCTTTTCACTCCATGCCGCAAGGAATGTTAGACTCTCGGTGAATACGAGCTGCCCAAGGGAGTTGTGAAATATTACACCTGCAAGATCAAGAAAGAGGGGGAAACTCGCCAGTACTGCCTTCCTTGGGGAAGAAAAGTCCCCTACAAGGTGAAGCTGTCATTCCCTGCGACCGCTCCGTCGTGCTCGTAGAGAATGCGGCCATCACTCAATGGCGTCGCCGTTCCATTGGTAGGAACTTGAACAATTTTTACAATTTATGAATCAAATGGCCCCACATCGTTGCTCAACACATTGGCGTTCACTTTTTGCCCATCATGAATTGTATAGGCATCATGTTGATTTCCGGAGCTGCCGTCATGTCGGTTTGACTGGTGATGCTGATTGAGATTTGTGCCACGACAAAAAGTTAGCGGTAAGGTGTCTTGCGATTGTGTCTCTCCTGGCGGAGCCGCTCCTGCCGTGCCCGTCCATTCACCGTCTGCGCCGGCTCCGTCACCTGCATGATTGAGTCGTCCAAACTAAAAAGATGCTGCCAGATTCTCCCGTCAATTGGCGTAGCCCAGACCTCCACTGTGAGGTTGGTTTTTGACGAAATGAATCCGTTGGGCAAATCGATATAAGCCGAGATGGTAACGTCGGGTTCAACCTAATTGGTTGTTCTCGGCAAGACGATTCGCACTCCATCGAATTTGGCACCCAGGCCACGAACCGCAGGGGGTAGAGCGGATACTTCGTCGGGCATAACCGTTCCTGCATTCGCGGTTCCAATAGCATGATTGAAAGTCCAGCGGTGCGTGAGGTCGGCCCAAACAGAGACTAAGGAGACAGAGAGAACCAGTGCGTTGAGGAAAGAACATTTCTTCGTTCCCCTTTCTTGGGGTTGGAAGAAATGCGGTTATTGCGAATCTTCAAAACACAAAAAAACCGGTCAGATTGCTCTGACCGGGCTTTTGTAAAATAAGGTTCGAAGACCTGATCAGAGACTAATCAGGAAGGAGGACGTTGTCCTCATCGACATCAAGCCAGCCTCCGCCGCTTCCTTCACCATCTTCGTCGACTGCGCGTTTCTCGAAGATGTCATCAACGAGTCCGTCCTTACTCCTGATTGTTGCACCAGGTGCGGCAGAGGTAAGGCGCTCTTCCGAAACATGCCCCCCGCAGTAACCTACGATGGCTTTTTTCGACTTGAGCCAGGGGTGAAACTCGCCGTATTGACCGATTGCGTCCATGAGGCCATCCGCAACGAGCGGAGAACGGGAGAAGCTGGTATCGGTTTGTCCGGTGACGTAACAGAAGACGTTTTCTTCAGATTCGAGTTCACCGTCCTCACGAGGAGCACGGAGGCGATCTGGATCCTTGGTTTGTGTCCAGAAAATCGACTCTGAGTCGATGTAGTCTGGAATGAGAACGTTGAAAGCTTCAGTAGACGTTGCGAACCCTTCGTCATTTTCTCCCGATGAAGTATCTTCGTCTGGGTCAAAGGAAGGATAGAGTCCGTCCCAGTCCGCTGCGAAAGCACGGCAGGCAATGATGATGTTCTTTACGTTACTTACGGCCTTAATCCGCTTTCCGCGTTCTTGAATGCCGTTGTAAGCCGGCATGGCTGTACTGGCAAGGATGCCGATGATCGTAATCACGATCAGCAGCTCGATGAGGGTGAAAGCACCCTCCCATCTGCGTTTGTTCAATTTCATATCAGTGATGTTTTATTAGTTTATGATGTGCCTCGCCACTTTCAGGAATTTCTCTGGAGCTGGAAGCTTATGTAGTGCTGGAGAAGACATAGTAAATACATTGACTCCAATTTAAGAATCGCATTTTTCGGAAATCGGGACAAGAAAATTTACGATTTTGTGTGAGTTTTGCCGAAATCACTACGTTCTTTTTTTATGAGTCTCTCCATTTCCATCGAAGATTGTTTTGAAGATATCATCGCTAAGTCGATGAGAGGAAGGCACATATCGGAATCCGAGCTGGTCGAGAAAACGGGTGTAAGTCGCGATATTTTGCACCGACTTTGCCGAGGTGAATTTTGTGACGAACCTGCTCTTTTGAAGGTGGCAAAGGCGCTGCAGCTTGATCCTCAGGCTCTGACGATGTCGGCTTCGAAGGTCTGGCGGCCCCGAGCCGTGACGATGGAGGGCGTGGAGATTTTTAACACGCCCTACCGCGATATGCGGGTGAATGCGTTTTTGATCTGGGATCCTGCATCGATGAAGGGTGCCGCATTCGATACGGGAACGGACAGTTCACTGCTCTCGGATCGGGCGAAGGAACTGGGGATTTCAGTGGAGAGTATTTTTCTTACCCATACCCACAATGATCACATTGCGGACCTCGATCGTTTGAAGTCCACCTGTGAGGAGGTCTCCCTTTTCTCGAATGAACTTGAACCTTGGCCGGGGACAGCGACCTTTTCAGAAGGTGCTCAATTTTCGATTGGTGATCTATCGGTGAAAACCTATACCACGAGTGGGCACTCAGTTGGCGGAACAACTTATCTCATTGAGGGGCTGGAGCGGCCGATTGCTGTTGTTGGCGATGCGATGTTCGCTGGCTCGATGGGAGGGGGGATGGTGTCGTTTCCAGATGCCTGGAAGAACAATCGCGAGAAAATTCTCACGCTTCCTGACGAAACCATCCTTTGTCCAGGCCACGGTCCGATGACTTCGGTAGGGGAGGAAAAACGTAACAATCCATTTTTCGCGGCGGAATTTCGATGATGCCGAAACTTATTCTCGCATCGGGCTCTCCTCGTCGAAAGGATTTGCTCACAGAAGCTGGTTATGACTTTCAGGTGATCGTTCCGGATGTTGAAGAGAACGAAGACGTATCCGTGCCGATTCGGCAGCTCACAAAGGAAAATGCGGAGTTGAAAGCAGAAGCGGTTTCGCCTGCGAATGCAGATGCGGTCGTTATCGCGGCGGATACCCTGGTTCTGCTGGGGGAGCGCGTTTTGACCAAGCCGATTGACGGGGACGAGGCAAGGGAAATGCTCGCTTCGCTGAATGGGAAATCCCACCAGGTGTTCACGGCCTTCAGTATTCTTCACGGTAGAGAGGGAAAACGTGTTCTGGAAACGGTGACGACGGACGTTCATTTCAAATTACTGACCGAGGCCGAGATGACTGAGTATCACAGGCGAATTAATCCAATGGATAAAGCAGGTGCCTATGCCGCGCAGGAGCATGGTAAACTCATAATCGATCGAATTGAGGGATCGATGACCAATGTGATCGGCTTGCCGATGAGAAAGTTGGCAGAGATCCTCGAATCGGATTTTGGAATCGTGCCGACGCTCAGGTAAGACCGAGGCGCTTGCCTTGATAGGTTCCGTCCTCGATGCTTTCGCCCCATTCTTCGTTATCGAAATACCACTGAACGGTTTTTCGAATGCCGGAGTTGAAAGATTCTCGAGGTTCCCAGCCCAGATCGTTCTGAATTTTGGAAGAATCGATAGCGTATCGCCAATCATGGCCGGGACGGTCGGTAACAAACGCTATGCAATCGTCGGGATTAAGTTCGCCGATATTTGGGTCCAGTTCTGAGACTGTGCGGATGATGGCATGGACGACATCGAGGTTTCTCATTTCGCAATTCCCACCAACATTGTAGACTTCGCCGGGTGTCCCTTTGAGCAAGGCAACTGCGAGTGCACGACAGTGATCTTCCACGTAAAGCCAGTCGCGAATGTTCGAACCATCTCCGTAGACGGGAAGCCGTTCGCCCTTTCTTACCTTGGATACCATTGAGGGGATCAGTTTTTCCGGAAACTGGTAGGGGCCGTAGTTATTGGAACAATTGGTCGTCACGACAGGCATGCCGTAGGTGTGAAACCAGGCTCTAGCGAGATGATTACTTGCTGCTTTTGATGCCGAGTAGGGACTATTGGGCGCGTAGGCAGTCGTTTCGGAGAAAGCCGGATCATCCATCGTCAGCGAGCCGTAGACTTCGTCGGTCGAGACGTGAAGAAAGCGAAAAGATTCGCCGCGTCCGAGAGCCTCCCATCGTGTTCGCGAAGCTTCGAGGATGCTGTGTGTTCCGACAAAGTTGGTCTCGATGAACGCAGCTGACGATTCGATAGAGCGATCCACATGAGATTCAGCTGCGAGGTGCATCACGGAATCGATGCTCTCTTCTTCGAGTATTTTTGAGAAAAGATTGAGGTTGCAAATGTCCCCTTCGACGAATCGATGACGTTCGTCGTTGCGAATACTCGCGAGGTTTTCTGGGTTTCCCGCGTAGGTAAGCTTGTCGTAAGTAACAACGCGCTCCACTTCGACGGGCAATTCGCTCGCTTTGTCGGAGAGAAGATAGTGGACCAAATTTGATCCGATGAATCCGGCGCCGCCGGTGACGAGAATGCGTTGTCCCATAGTGAGTCTTCTCTACTTTGGATTCTTCCCATCGGCATCGGGAAATTCCAGAAAAAGTATACCGGCCCTTCGACGGGCGTGGTGATTGCCAGGTAGATTTGTCTTTGCCGGTTTTGATTTTGAGATCAGGATTTCGGTAATTTTTGCAACTTCCGAGAAGCCGCAGTCAGGAATACCGGACTCCCGCAACCAGGCAAGCAGGAGCCGATCCCGGAGAGCGTCGGGCATTTTGCGAAGTGAGGAGACATCAAGACCGTTCTCTTTGCGCGGTAGTTCAGCCTCCTGATTTTTGGCCCACTGTTCTGTCCGGTGTGCCAATTCAGCGGAGCGAAGAACGGCTGGACGAATGTCTCGCCCGAAGACTTCAGCCAGTGTCGGAATGAGACGGTTCCGGATTCGGTTTCGAAGTGCAAACTCCTCAGCATTGGATTCGTCCTCACGAAATGAAATGTCATGTTTTGAAACGTATCGATCAATGGCTTCTCGGGAAAGGTTGAGAAAGGGGCGGATCAAGGTGAGCTCGACCTGATTCACCACTCGTTGACTGATTTGATCCATTCCTGAAATTCCCCGGGAACCGCTTCCACGGAAAAAATTGATAAGGACAGTTTCGACCTGATCGTCGGCGTGGTGGGCGAGAATGAGCCGCTTGCAATTGCTGGCGGATGCCACATCAGAAAAAAAGCGATAACGAATCTCTCGTGCAGCAGCCTCTATCGATTGTGAGGTGGCGACTGCGTGTGCGGCTACGTCGGAAGAGTGAACTTCACAAGGAAGGCCAAGTGACTTCGCTGCCTCTTCGACGAGAGCTTGATCAGCATCAGATTCTGCACCACGGAGGCAGTGGTTCACATGGCAGAGCACAAGATTCTGATATCCGGTGCTTTGCAGAAAGTGAAGTAATGCCATGGAGTCGCGACCGCCTGAAACGGCGACGAGATAACTTTCATTTTTCGGAAAACGGCTCGATACCGAATTCGCAAAGGTTGCGTTGATCTGTTCGTGATGGATCACGTCGACAAGATACGCAGTTGAGCAAAGATTGCAGCAAGGATCAGATCCCCCCAAACCTTCGCTGTCTCGATTGGTATTCACCAATGGCGTCGAGTAAATGCTGTCTGCGAAAATCGGGCCAGAAAGTGTTGGTGATCACAATTTCGGCGTAGCTGATTTGCCAGAGCAGGAAATTAGATATGCGAAACTCACCGCTGGTTCGGATGAGCAAGTCGGGATCAGGAATGCCCGCTGTGTCGAGATGCTGGGCAAAAAGTTCATTGTCGAGTTTCCCTGGATCGACTTCGCCAGCTACGGCTTTCTCCATCAGCTTTCGGGTCGCCTCGACGATTTCTTCGCGGGATCCATAGCTAAGCGCCACAACTAGAGTGAGTCCGTCGTTGTTGACAGTTTTGGCGATCGTTTTTTCCAAAGCAGCCCGATTCGACTCGGGAAGCCTGTCTATTTGTCCAATAACCTGCAGCCGAATATTGTTGGCCATGAGTTTCGGAGTTTTCTCTTTGAGAAAATGAGTCATCAATCCCATCAGGGCTGTGACCTCTGTTTCGGGACGCTTCCAGTTTTCTGCACTGAAAGCGTAGAGAGTCAGGTATTCGACACCAATTTCACCACAGGTTTCAAGAGCGGCTTCGACCGATGCGGCACCTACGCGATGGCCTTCGCGTCTTGGTTTGCCGCGGTCCTTGGCCCACCTCCCATTGCCATCCATGATGATGGCGATGTGCCGCGGAATCTCTTTTTCAGGATCAAACGCGGCCATAGTGATTCGTGAATTTTGCGATCACCGAATGATGGTTTGATCGCGTGAAGGTCCTACTCCGACCATGCTGACGCGAGTTTCGGTTTCCTTTTCAATGAAGGTCAGGTAGTTTCGGGCATTCTCTGGAAGATCGTCATAGTTTTCGATCTTGGTGGTGTCGCTGTTCCAGCCCGGGAGCTTTTCGTAGACAGGAGTGACGCGCTCGAAATCCTTAGCCGATGCAGGAGGAAGGCGAAGCTTCTCCCCGTCGAGTTCGTAGTGGGTGCAGACAGGAATTTCTTCGCAATCGTCAAGTCCATCGAGAATCGTGATCGCGAGATCGTCGAAACCATTCACCATCGAGGCGTAGCGGACTAGAACGAGGTCCAGCCATCCGCAGCGGCGCTTTCTCCCGGTTGTAGCCCCGAATTCGCGGCCCATCTTGTGAAACTGTTCTGCCAGCGTGTCGTTCTGTGTAGGGAACGGTCCTTCACCAACGCGAGTGGTGTAGGCTTTCGTCACGCCGACTACGCGATCAATTTTCTGGGGTGGGACGCCCGATCCGGTGCAGGCTCCCGCAGAAGTGGTGTTTGATGAAGTTACGTAAGGATAGGTTCCTTGATCGATATCGAGATAAGTTCCCTGCGCCCCTTCGAAAAGCAGGGACTTGCCTTCCTTGATTGCACTGTGCAGATAATCAACCGTATCGGCAGCGAATGGGGTGAGTCGTTCTGCCGCAGAAAGGAGTTCTTTCCCGATCGCTTCAGCATCAAGAGGCTTCATGCCCACAGACTCAAACAGCGGATTGCAATCCGAGACGCGCTTGTGAAGTCGCTCGGCGAAGGCTACCGGATCTCCAATCAAGTCGTGAAGCCGGAAGCCGATTCGATCGACTTTGTCTCCGTAGGTTGGGCCGATACCACGCTTGGTGGTTCCGATTTTCCCGTCGCCTTTTGCAGCTTCCTTATAAGCATCCATTTCGCGATGAAAAGGCATCACGAGATGGGCGCGGGTCGAAATGATGAGATTGTCGGGGGAAACGATGATGCCTTTATCTGCCAGTCCATCGATTTCCTCTAGAAAAGAAATCGGATCCATGACGACACCATTTCCGATGACGCATTTTTTCTCCGGCCAGAGAATGCCCGAGGGGATCAGATGCAAAATGTATTCGTTACCGTCGGTAATTACGGTGTGACCAGCATTGTTACCGCCCTGAGCACGGACAACGATATCGGCCTTTTCGGTGAGAAGATCGACGATCTTCCCTTTTCCTTCATCGCCCCACTGGGCGCCAATCACAATCGAGTTGGACATGAAAAATCAATGGTGAGTTATCAGGATCAATAGTTCGATCCTTAAAAAATAAAGGCTCCCTCTAAGGATGATATAGAGCCGTGTTCTAAGCGAATCAGTAAGTTTTTGATCAGCCAGCGGACATGGTTGTCGCAATCCCGGCCACTGCGATTGCAGCGAGAATGGCTACCACCCCGAGTAAAACTGCAATCGTGGCCAAGGTGTCTTTCTTTTCGACTTTTTCGATAGGTGAAAGGTTTGAGAAGCCATCGGGTTGGTTCGAGACGTCGGATAGTTCTGCAGCGTGCGCTCCATATCCGCTTCCGCCTGCGCTGGCGGCGAAATCTGAACCGCCGGCACTTTCGTCTACGCCGGCCTCACCACCTGAGATCACTGACTCCACGTTGCCGAAAGTGATTTGTGATCCCTCGCCGATGGCTACTGCTTCGGTAATTTGCTCTCCGTTCACATAGGTGCCGTTGGTCGAACCAAGATCGGACACAGAAAGAGATCCGTCGTTGTTCTGAAGGACAGCGTGGGATCCCGAAAGGGAATCGTGATCGAGAATGATGTCAGCGTCTTCGCTGCGACCAACAGTGAGCTGCTCGTAACCGTCGAGGTCGTATGCGACGGGTTCATGATCCGGGACGTAAATGGTGATAGTTGCCATGTCTGTTCTGTTTTTACTACGAGTTAGTGTGTTTGATCAATGAGATTAGCGAATTCTTCGAAGAAATACGAAGCGTCGCTTGGGCCAGGTGCGGCCTCAGGGTGGTATTGGACGGAGAAAACGGGATAGTCGCGGTGGCGCATTCCCTCGACGGTATCGTCGTTGAGATTGATGTGCGTCACCTCAATGTGGCTGGGAAGTGCATCGCCGTCGGCGGCAAATCCATGGTTCTGAGAGGTGATGGCAATTTTCCCTGACCGAAGATCTTTCACCGGATGATTTCCTCCGCGGTGTCCGAACTTGAGTTTGAAGGTTTTTCCGCCAAAGGCGTGGGCCAGCACCTGATGCCCGAGGCAGATGCCAAAAACTGGTTTCTTGTCGATGATCTGTTTGACCTCGCTGTGAATATAGTCGAGCGCAGCAGGATCACCGGGGCCGTTGGAAAGAAAAACTCCGTCTGGATTCCGCTCGAGCACTTCCGAGGCAGGCGTGCGGGAATTGACCACTTCGACTTCAAAGCCGTGCTGACGCAGGCTACGGAGAATGTTACGCTTGATCCCGAAATCGTATGCCACGATGTGATACTTCGGATCAGAGAGAGGACGATACATTTCGCCGTCTTCCTCTTCGAGAGGCTCGTCGACGGAAGCGTTCACGATCGTCCACTCGCGACTCAACTTACTCTCCGGATCCCACTGGTAGGTTTCGGGAGTAGTAACCTCCTTCACAAAATCGGAACCCTCCATGGGAGGAGCCGCTTTTGCGGCAGCGACTGCACCTTCCGCGTCGAGGCTGCCATCGGTGCAGAGCGTTGCGCGCATCGCGCCAGCCTCACGGAGGCGCTTTGTCAGCGCGCGTGTATCGACTCCCTCAATTCCCGGAACGCCGGCGTCGGCGAGGTATTCATGCAATGATTGGTCACTGCGCCAGTTGCTCGGGATTTCACAAAGTTCCTCGATCACGAATCCGCGGACGTGAACAGCTGAACTTTCCGGATCCGTTTCGTTGACTCCGTAGTTTCCAATCAGGGGACAAGTCATCGTGACGATCTGCCCGCGATAGGACGGGTCGGTCAGGATTTCCTGATACCCGGTCATTGAAGTGTTGAAGCAAGCTTCACCGGTCTGCGTTGTCGCCGCACCGAATCCGATTCCCTCAAATACAGTTCCATCTTCCAGCGCGAGTATTGCTGGCTTCCGTTCTCTTCCGTTTGTGTCGCTTCCCATTGCTGATTTTGGCAGGTCGGATCTGGCCCCGCTTTTTCAAAACGGGCCTTGGGAGGATGGCAGAAAAGGGGAGGCTTTCAAACTCTTTCGGTGGAGAAAAGAAAAAGGAAGTTTCGGGGAGATGGTGAAGAATCGGATCAAAATGGACTAGGGGAGGAGTTTACCCCTCTTTTGCCCATCGTTTCACCGGGTGTTCTTCCCATACCGGCAGGCTCTTCAAAGAACGCTCGACATCGCTGGTCATCGGTAGATTCCACGTCGCCCAGAAGGGCTGCAAATTCATACCACAGGCCTTCGATAGGCGAATGACCCACTGATCATTAATTTCCTGCTGTCCCTTGGGGCGATCGTCGGGATCGAGATTGTTGTATTCATCGAAAACTTTCTGAAACGGCTCCCAGCCAAATTCTTCCTGAATCATCAAGTAAGTCTCCAGCGCGACCCAGACTGACCATTCGTCCGCGAATTTTGCGCCGTTGTTGAAATAAGCATTCAGACGCTGTTTCCGATTCAGGGGACGAATCGCGGAATGCGTTTCATCGCGATCTTTTCCGATATATTCCTCGTAGATGTAGACCGACCAGAGGTTGCAGGTGGTTTCACCAGTTCCCGGCAGAGACCAGAGGTTATGTTGATTGTTATGCCCGTATTCGTGGAAAAAGCCCCAGTTGCCGTCCTTTAAGGTTTTGGAATTGACCGCCTGCTCGGCGCTTCCACCGAGATGAGCAGCGACTGGATAGCTGCTGTGCATCGATCCCGCTGAGGTCTGGCGATCGAATATGATGCGTTCTGCTCGGTAGTTGTTGCGGTCAACCTGAGTGAGTACGGCCGCTGTGTCGATGATACCGTTCCAGATTTCCATGACCTCGTCAGGATCCGAAACCTTTCGAATGTAGTCGCTGGGAATCGCTACGATCATGCGATCACTGGCGATTTCTGCCCACGGGGCAGGGTATTTGCGGATCGTGTCGTTCCATTCACGGAGATCTGTTTTTCCGTGCTCGTAGAGAGGGGCTCGGATTCCGCCTTCGATCGTCACGGGGATCTCCTCGTAGTCAGCGCCTCGTGGAACTCGAATCGTGACCAGTCCGCCAAGACCACTGGATGCTTCAGTGACGCGGCTGGCTACTGGCACCTTCACCTGCCAGTCCGGATATCGATGCCAGCTGTCGCGGTTTCGCAGGTGCCCGTTGTAGGAGCCGATTACAATTTCAAAACCTTCGCCGGCAAGACGGGCTGGTAAGGTCACCGTCACGACTTCTCCTGGTGGCGCATAGATTCCGGTCGGACGCATTTCCTTCGCGGCCCAGCCGCCGGCGTTGCGTCCCTCGAGCCATCCTTTGTAGACCCCGCTCATGGTGAAGGTGTGGCTGACGCGTTCTACCCCTTCGTCAACTTTGCCAGGGTAGTCGGAAGCGGCGGGAATCGCATACATGGTTCCGGCAGGAGTATTTTCGTTGAAATGCGTTTCCAGGCCGATGACCGCATCGACGAGCGGGTTCTGGCTGGGCACCACTGGATTTTCTTTGGTCGGAATGATGGGGCCGACTTCCATATTCAATAGTCTCAGTTGCTCGAGAAATTCAGCCAAGCCTGTCCCTGAGAGCATTTTCGCGCTCTCCATCTCTCCGATCAGGCCTGCCAATTCGGAACCGCTCAGCGATTTGTGTTGCTCGACCAGTTTTCTCGCCGCTTCGACTGCTTTTCCGCGACCTTTGCTGTTTCCCGGTGGAGTCCGCGTCATTTCCGGCTTGGTTGCCGGCTGGCTCGGAGGCGATGAACTGCCCGAACCAATTGTCAGCCCTTCCTTTTTAGCGTAGCCATCAGCGAGGAACTGCATTCCTGCGGAAGAAAAAATCTGGTTTCCCGGGAAGGTCGAAAACGGGTCGTATTTCTTTTTGAAAGCCCAGGGCGTTGTCGAGATTACGAGACCGCCTCCGTCATTCGCATATTCAAACAGGCGAACGATTTCTCCATCTTCCAGATTTTCATGACCGATCAGGCAGTAGACGGTCGGGTTGTGATCACGCATTTCCTCGGGGGGATAGGCTTGCGCGTCGAAACCTGCTTCAGAAAGAATGTCAGCCAGGCCTGCAATTCCTGGATGCACTCCGACATTTGGACTGGCACCGCGACCGGCCCAGCGTATCGAGTTAAGAACGAAATTCTTTACCGATTCCTGCTCCAGAAGGGTGCCTGGCTTGAGGAATCCACCGTGGGTGAATCCGACAACCCGCCCTTTTCCGGGGGTTCCCGCTGCTGCTACGACAGAGCCGTTTGTATCTTGAATTAGTGGGAACGCGTCATCGCTCGTGATGTCGATCTTTCCGGGAACAGACTTTCCAAAATCGATCGCTCCACCACCTGACGTGAGTAACTGGCGGATCTTTTCATCAGCACGGATCGTGGTGGAAAGAAGAAGGGGAATCAAGAATAGGAGGAGCAGTCTCATTTTAGGTCGAGGTTGGATCATCGACTATACCCTGTTGGGACACAGTTTGTGACAGCGAAATTTGTTTATGCCACAACGACAGACCGCTCGCATATTGGAAAAATGTGTCTCTAAATTTTTTTCCTGCTGCTTTTTGTCATCGCTTCGACCGCGCATGCCGATTTAAAATCATTTGGGTCGGCGGTTGTCGATGAAGTGGTGATTCAGGAAGATTTCGAGCGCCCCGTCTACCAACTGCCTAAATCAACGTGGCAGGCGCGTCAGGGCACGCGGTGGAAAATCACAGGAGGTGTGCTTTCCGGCATTCCCTCCTCAGCGGAATATCGGTCAAAAAAACTCACCACCGCGGCCTCGAACCACGACTCAGCATCCCCGCGACACCACCTGAATGCGTGGCGCAGTTTTCGATCTGCTTTCTCGATGGCGAAGAGACGACCATCGTGCCCTTTGTTGATTTCGGGCACCACATTGTGAGACTGCGATTCAGCAAAGAAGAGGGTGTCACTCTGCTAATCGATTACGAATCGCTCAAGGTTGCTGGCCCGAGAGGGGGCAAGATCGAAATCGACGACCTCACGATCTGGACTGTAAAAGAAGAGGTGGCTTACGGTTGGGAAAAAGAGCGTGAGCAACTTCCAAAATTCGAAGTGCTACAAGTTCGCGAGAAGCCCAAAAAGTGAGGCTCACGCCTCGCGCTCAATCGCCTCAATGATTAGAGCGGCGATTGTGCCTTTCGAACAACGGGCAATCGCTTCCTGCCGCCCGTCGGAGAAAAAGAGGTGCACTTCATTCTCATCCTGATCAAAACCGATGTCGGAGCGGCTCACGTCGTTGGCGACGAGGAGATCGCAGGCTTTTCTTCGCATTTTCTTCCAAGCGTTTTCTGCCAGGTTTTCCGTCTCGGCAGCAAAGCCTGCGAGGTAGCCTTCAAATCCGAATTCGTCGCGTGCACTGCCGAGGATATCGGGATTTTTAACAAGTGTTAGGGTCAGTTCGCCGGCGTTCTTTTTGATTTTTTGATCGGCAAATTCCTTCGCACGATAGTCGGATACGGCGGCGCAGAAAATGGCGACATCCACATCTGTGATCGCCTTTTTAACTGCGGCGAACATTTCGACTGCGGTTTCCACAGAACGTAATTCGGCTTTTTCGGGAAAGGGAAGCGATACAGGTCCGGAGACGAGACATACTTCGTGCCCTCTCGTGAGAGCCGCTTCGGCGAGTGCAAATCCCATTTTCCCCGAAGAGCGATTGGAGAGAAAACGAACCGGGTCAATCGGTTCCCGGGTGGGGCCGGCGGTGATGAGAAAGCGCATTACTTCGCAGTGAGCAATGTTTCGATCCGTTCTTCAATACCGTCGACGGGCCAGAGTCGACCAATGCCTTCGTAGCCGCAGGCAAGGAGCCCCTCCTCGGGGCCGATAAAATCAGCACCACGTTCGCGAAGAGTCTCCACATTTTTCTGCGTCGCAGGGTGCTTCCACATTTTCCCATTCATTGCCGGCGCAATGAGAAGTGGGGCCAGCGTAGCGAGGTGAATCGCACCGAGCGTGTCGTCGGCAATTCCGCTTGCAAATTTGGCAATCGTGTTCGCTGTCGCTGGGGCGACAACGAGGAGATCGGCGTTGTCTGCGAGCTCAATGTGACCGGGGTGCCAATCTGCTTTTTCGTCGTAGAGGTTCGTTGTGACGGGTTGGTGAGACAAGGTTTGCAGCGTCAGCGGAGTGATGAATTCCTGCGCGTCTTTGGTCATGACAACGTGGACTTCATGGCCGCTTTTTGTCAAACGGCTAACGAGATCGGCAGCCTTGTAGGCAGCGATCGAACCAGTCACGCCGAGGACGATATTTTTGGGCGAAGAATCAGACACGCTAAAAGATCGCGGCGAAGCGTGGTGTTGGCAAGCGCTTCATAGGATTGGCTACTTTAGCTGCCGGCGTGCTTGGAGTCAGCGACTGAAGTCGCCGGTCCTCTGTCACAGCCCAAGTTCCGAGTGCTTCGCCACCGTTTCCTTGCTGGGTGCGAGCCGGGTCGAGCGGCAGCGCTCTCCGGCAATGATGGCAGAGAAAGACGCGAAGTCGGTTTCCTTGTCGGCGCTGATCACTGTGTAGTGGTAGTCCGACCAGTGCCGCATTTCCTCCCGTGCATTCTGCAGGCGGAGTTCCACCTGATCGTCTGTCTCGGTGCCACGAACCGCAAGTCGGTTGAGCAATTCCTCTTCGCCGGGAAGAAGAATAAAAATATCGACGAGCGCTTCGGCGATCGCGGGATCGGGGTTTTTGCGGATGAGCGCCGCGCCCTGCACATCGATATCCATGAGGACGTCGCGACCGGCGTTGATATGAGTGAGCACCTCCGATTTCAGCGTGCCGTAGAGATTGCCATGCACCTCGGCGTATTCTAGGAATTCCCCGCGCGTGGCTCGACTTTCAAAATCTTCACGCGAGAGAAAGAAATAATCTTCCCCGTCTTTTTCGCCTTCGCGGAGAGCTCGCGTTGTCGCCGAAGTGGCATAGACTGCCGACGAATCTTCCTCTGAAAAGCGTCGACACAGCGTTGTCTTTCCCGAGCCGGAGGGGCCGGAAACCGCGCAGAGGATTCCGCGTCGCTGGAGTTCGAGATGGCTCATGAGATTAGCTTCGCAAAACAGGGTTCGGTCGGTGACTCAACGGGCTCAAGTCCTCGACTCAGCCCTGTTAGATCGATTTTTCCGATTCGATCACTGCACATTCTGCACCTGTTCGCGGATTTTTTCGAGTTCGGTTTTTGAGCGAACAATCCCTTGGGCGATGTCGGCGTCGTTGGCCTTGCTGCCAATAGTATTCAGCTCGCGATTGAACTCTTGGCAGAGAAAGTCGAGCGGTCGGCCCACAGGCTCGTCGCTCTCGAGGTAGGTGCGGAACTGAGCGAGGTGGCTGTCGATGCGGGTGAGTTCTTCGCTGATGTCGCATCGATCGGCGAAAAGTCCGATTTCCTTGAGGACTCGGTCGTCATCCAGAGCCACTTCCAGTCCGCTCTCGTGAAGCCGTTTCATGAGGTTTTCGCGATGAGTCGCAGGAACCTTGGGAGAAAGTTCGGCAATCTGCCTGACTTCCTCTTCGATGGCGTTGAGTCGCGCGATTAGATCCGCTCGGAGATGCTCGCCTTCCTGCGTTTGCATCTCACTGAGGCGATTGAGACCGTCGCCAACTGCTTCGAGGAGAGTATCGAGGAGATCGCTGGCGTCGACTTCGCTGTCTTCTAGGCGAAAGAGTCCCGGTGCCCGGAAAAGATCAGCTGCGGTGAGCCGGGTTTCGATTTCACCCAGAGCGCTCAGGGTTTTTGCCGCTTCGATATATTGGCGGGCAAGTTCTTCGTCAAAGGCGAGCTTGGCAGCTCGGTTGCCGGTATGCTCGAGATTGACCCGGACACCGATGCGCCCACGAGAAATGCTTTCGGTGACGGAGCGTCGTACGTCGCCCTCCAACTCGACCAGGGCGGATGGAAGGTTCACGGAAACGTCGATCTGCTTCCGATTTACGCCGGATAGCTCAACGTTGATTTTCCATTGGTCGACGGTGGCTTCGCCACGGCCGAAGCCGGTCATGCTGCGCATGGAGAAAGTATTTTTGAAAAGATCTACTCGTCGTCTTCGAGATCGGAAGCGTCTCGAATGTCGTGAAGAGCGTCGATGAAGTCATCGAGGACTTCGATGGGCACCATGATGGTGTCACGACGACCGCGAACGTCTTCGGTAATTTTTACGAATTGTCCACGATCATTTTCTTTCAGATCGAGGAAGAATTTTTTCCTGTCTGATTCCAGTTTTTCGGTGTGGATCGGTTGATTGTCTTGTCGACGGGGCCTTCCATTGTCCTCTTCGTAGTCCATCTTCTCTCTCTTGGTTCCTGTTCTTTCCGCGCTTTCTCGCTGCATGGAGAATGCGTCTACTTATCATCCGATCATGGTATTGCAAAGGCCCTGCGTCACGTAAAAGTGAATATTTTTTTGTAGCATGATTCCGTCTGGTCAATGAGGCATGTCCATTGGGGGGGTACGTGATTGCAGTCCTCTTCTCGCGGTCTTTGCCGAATGGCAATTTGAGGCTACTATTCTAACCCGTCGAAATGGCGGGCTGTTATCATGTTAAAGACTGCTTTCGAAAAACTCTTCCACATGCGTGAAAGCGCAGCCCGAATGCGTCCGGGGGCGGATGAAGGCTTTGACGCGCACGAAAAGCCGTTCCTCGACCATCTCGAGGATCTTCGTCACACCCTGATGAAGATCATCTCTACGCTGGGAATCGCCACTTTTGCCTGCTTCGCGTTTCACCGACAAATCTTCGAATTGATTCAGATGCCGGCGAAAATGCCGCTGGCCCAAATTTCTGATGGTGTGTCTCTGTGGGACCGGCTCGATCTCATCACGCTGAGTCCGCCGGAATTCATTGTCCTGATGTTGAAGTTGTCTTTTTTCAGCGGAATCATTTTGACGTTCCCTTTTCTGCTTTTCTTCCTTTTTCAATTCATCTTGCCCGGTCTTCGCCAGGCAGAGAAAAAAGCGGTTATTCCGGGGGCAGGGGTCGGATTCCTGCTTTTCATCACTGGTGCATCCTTTGCGTTTTTCCTCGCGGCTCCGGTGGCGCTGAAATTTTTCTTCGTCTTTGAAAATGAGCGAATTTCCAATCTCGATCCGACGAGGCAGGCGATGGAAAAATCGATCGCGGAATTTTCTCTGGTCGGAATGGATGGAGAGATCATCAAGCCTCTAAACGAGAGCGAAGAAGAGGAGTCGGAAGGGGATCCCGAGGATGCGTCAAAGGAAGGGGACGAGGCAACGGAGGGTGAGTCTGCGGAGGGCGAGGAAAAAAAAGAGACGGAGGCGAAAGCCGAGCCCATTTCTCCCGAGACGGCAGCGATCCGACAGGAAATTCGAAATGCGATTCGCGACACCTTTGCGACGGTGGAGGCTTCAAATATGGCCTTCCGCTATGATGACACCCGCGACAAGCTCGTGCTTGTCGAGGTGAAAGGCGGGAAGAGTGTTTATCGAATCGGTGAGTATGTCTCTTTCATCGCGCGGCTCGTTCTTGTTTTTGGGGTGAGTTTCCAGCTACCTGTGATTGTGACCATCCTTGTAAAGCTCGAATTGTTGACTGCACGAGTGATGCGGGCGACGCGATCCTATGCCTGGATCATTATCCTGGTTTCGGCTGCGATCCTGACTCCACCTGATCTGATGACGCTGGCACTTCTCGGCGGACCGATGATCATTCTCTACGAAATTTGCATCATCATCGCTTCATTCATCGAGAGGGGACGCGAGAAGAAGCAGATGGCTGAGGAGGAAGCACGACGATCCCGGATGGAGCAGCTCTATTCCAAGTCAGCTGACGATCTCACAGAGGAAGAGAAAGAAGAGCTTCACAAGGCCGAAATTGAGCAATACGAAAGGGAGCACGCTCACCTTTACGAAGGCGAGCACGATCATGATGATCCGCATCATGGAAACGATGACACGGTCGCTCGCGATGGCTTGCATGGCGATGATCCGTATCACGACTACGACCCTCACCACGACGAGAGCTGGCACGAGGATGAGCACCATTACCAGGATGGACATCCCGACGACCCGAATTTTCACGAGCATGATGAGCACGGAAATCTCATCGAGAAAAAAGAGGATTCAAAGGAACAGGCCGGGTCCGATGATGAGATGGAAAGCGATCACGCTGAACCAGAGGATCTTTCTCCATTTGAGGAAGAGACTCCTGAGGAAAATATTTTCCATGATGATGAAGCCTGCGAACCTTCCGGCCCGGTCGTGGACGTGAACCACTCGACTCTGGAAGAGTTGGAGTCATTGCCAGGCGTAGGCCCCGTTCTGGCTCAGGCGATCATTGATCATCGACCATTCGAAACCTTTGATGACCTCGAAGCTGTGCCGGGTCTCGGACCTGATAAGTTGAACAAGATGATCGACCGACTCATGATTGGTTGATCCGGTTGGCGCTAAAGCGGGTTTGGGGTGCTTTTCGTTCCCCGAAACCCCGCTTGCGCCAGCGCGAACCGGCTGTATTTTCCCAGCCATTTGCTCCGCACTTTTCGCGGAGCAATTTCTGCCGTGGTGACACGGCATTCTATTCACCCTGAGATATCTCATGTACCGAACTCATCATTGCAACGAAATCCGAAAATCGCATGCCGGCGAAACTGTTACGCTGTCTGGCTGGGTCAATACGGTTCGCGATCAGGGCGGAGTGATCTTTATCGACATTCGTGACCGCGAGGGAGTGACGCAGTGCGTCTTCCGCTCCGAGGAAAATGCGGAAGCAGCGAAGCTGAGCCATACGCTGAGAAATGAGGATGTCATTCAAGTGACAGGCCGAGTCGATGACCGACCCGAGATCGACGGACAGTCGACGGTGAACGAAAAGATCGAGACGGGAGAAGTGGAAGTCGTTGCGACCAAACTGAAAATTCTCAACAAAGCGGAGGTGCTGCCGTTCCAACTCGACAAGGAACTCAGCAACGAGGACCTGCGCATGAAGCACCGCTATCTCGATCTGCGCCGTCCGCGGATGACGAGAAATCTGCGCGCCCGGCACGCCATCACCAAGGCGCTTCGCGATGGGCTCGATGAAAACGGGTTTGCCGAAATTGAAACGCCGATTCTTTCCAAATCGACACCGGAAGGGGCACGAGACTTTCTCGTTCCTTCACGTCTCAACCCCGGCAAATTCTATGCGCTGCCGCAGGCTCCTCAGCAATACAAGCAGCTGCTCATGGTAGCGGGAGTAGAGCGCTATTTCCAGATTGCCCGCTGTTTTCGCGACGAGGATTTGCGAGCGGATCGCCAGCCGGAGTTCACCCAGGTCGATATCGAGGCGAGCTTCGTCACGACGGAGGACATTTTCGCATTGGTCGAAGGTCTCCTTGCCAAGGTCTTTTCCGAGTCACAGGGCGTCGAAATCAAAACGCCTTTCGATCGTCTCGACTACTGGGACGCGATGGATCGATACGGCAGCGATAAGCCGGAGCGTCGCTTCGGGTGCGAGATCGTGGAGTTGTCTGAGCATTTCAAAGATTCTGGATTTGGCGTCTTCAAACGCGCGATCGAAGGCGGCGGTGTTGTCCGTGCCATCAATGCGAAAGGTTTTGCCGGCGTTTCCACTGGCCAGATCAAGCGCCTTGAGGAGGTCGCGAAGGAAGCAGGTGCAGGTGGGCTTGCCTACATTCAGGTGCGCGGCAAAGATTACGACACCTGGCGTTCGCCGATCGTGAAGTTTTTCAGTGAAGAAGAACTCGCTGCGATAGAAAAAGATCTCAACATCGAAGAGGGAGACCTCATCCTCTTTGGTTGCGACAAACGCGCTACGGTTTGCGATGTGCTTGGCCGTCTCCGTCTCGAATGTGCCGAGATGAACAACTGGCTCGAAGGCAAAGAGGACGAGCTCGATTTTCTCTGGGTTGTCGACTTTCCCCTGCTCGGCTACGACGAGGAAGAAGGGAAATGGAATGCTGTTCACCATCCCTTCACTCGTCCTAAGGCTTCGGATGAAGCGCTGCTTGAAGATGAAGCCAACTGGGGAGGGATTCGCGCTGAGGCCTATGACGTTGTGCTCAACGGAAATGAATTGGGCGGCGGTAGTCTGCGAATCCACGAAGGTGAGCTCCAGGCGAAGATGTTCCGTATTCTCGGAGTCGACGACGAGGAGCAGGCCGAAAACTTCGGGCACATTCTCGGTGCCTTCCAGTATGGCGCGCCACCGCATGCGGGAATCGCGCTCGGTCTCGACCGACTCGTCATGCTGGCCTGCAAAGAGGACAGCATCCGCGAAGTCATCGCATTTCCAAAGAACAACAAAGGCATCGACCTCATGTCCGCTAGTCCTGCTGAAGTCGATTTCAAACAGCTTCGCGAGCTGTATGTGAAATCGACAGTGCAGGATAAGAAGGACTGATCTTCACTATTTCATTTCTCTCTTGAGTAAGTCTCGTATCATCCGGCTCGTCCTTATTCTCGTTGTTGCTGGAGTTGCCTACTGGCAGCGTGGGCGCGTGACTAACCCAGGTGGCGATTCTCAAAAGCCAACCGCCGTTATCAAGGACGAACCCCTTGGGTCAAAAGATTCGAAGAGCCCAACGGCGACCCTGCCCCCTCCTCTTGGGAACATCCGCGAGGGCATGGAAAAGGTTCGAGGCTACGATAAGATCTCGGGTGCTCGTTTGTTGAAGCGAGACGATAATGACGGCGACAGCTTTTTTGTTAACGCAGCCGGCCGTGAGTTTCAGTTACGGCTCTACTTTGTAGATGCTCCGGAAAAATACTTGAGTGATCGCTACGAAAAGCAACGCCAGCGCGTCGCGGAGCAGGCGCGTGAGATGGGCGGGATATCCTCCGAACAGGCTGTGGAGGTGGGCAAGGCCGCCAAGATGTTTGTCGATCGGGAACTGAGCGGCAAGCCTTTCACGATTTACACCTATTGGGAGCAAGTCTACGACGGGGATCGCTACTACGGCTTCGTCGAGTTACCCGATGGTAGCTACCTCGGGACGCGATTGGTCGAGCAGGGGCTCGTCCGCATCCACACGAAAGGTCCGGGTTCAAAAGAGAAGCCGGTTCCCACGCCTGACGGCAAATCGTTTCACCAGCACCGCGACAAGCTCTACGATCTGGAGCTAAAGGCACAGCGAAATGATGCAGGGGCCTGGGGACTTTGATTCAGGGTTTAAGAATTCGACTTGGAATCTTGCTTCGTTCCCTTCATAACCGTGGCATGATAAACGCAGCTACGGCAGTATTTTTCCTCCTCTCGATTGGCGTGTTCGCCTCCGTCGCGGAGGATTGGAAAAAGATCGCCCGGGATACTGACGAGCCTGCTTTCGGTCAGCAGGTGATTCACGTTCTGCCACAGTCACAAGCCGAGCGAATCGGACTGAAAGTGGGAGACTTTGTCGTTCAGGTCGACGAGCAGCAGGTTCGCGGATTTGGGATACGTAACTTCAATGTGGAGCGAGCCTTCTTTTTCGTTCCTAAGGGAGGTAAGTCGGACTACGCCACGGTGGAGAGCGGTAAAGTCGGTTATCATTTGCAGGAGATATTTCGCCCATGGGTTGCCTACCTTAGGGGGGAGATTGGAACGCCATCCGAGAAATGGGAAGATGCTGTTTCGGATGCACTTCTGAAACTGCACGACGAGCCTGAGGCGGCGAGGTCAGAATGGGAAGCGGTTCGGGAATCCGGATACCCGGAAGACGAGATGGATGCATTTGTGAAAGCTTACATCGCGTGGAGACTGGGCGAGCCGATTCCGGTGCGGGAAGCCTACGAAAAAGTGCACGAGGAGTTTGAGATCATGCCCGCCATCTATTTTGCAAAGCTGGAAGACATGGCGATGGCCTCCGCGCAGACCGACGTGCTGCGAAAACTGAGGAAACTCGATCCGGAGTCCAGCAACGTGAGTGAACGACTGATCAATGCGTGGGAAAAAATCGACGCTGAAGATATCGAACCGATCGACTTTCTCAGTCTGGCCGAAAAACGGTGTGGGAAGGACATCACAGCAAAACTGGGAACTTACAAAAGCGAAAAGACATCCGCTCGACCGATGTCAACCAATCCCATGATGGGCAAGGTGATGAGTGCAAGTCCGGGAAGCTATCAATACTATCGGGGTGAGGTTCCTAAAAGTGTGAAAGATCTGCATTGCCGATTCCGAATGCACGCCTCCGCGACTGGATTTCACGATCGCTGGTCCTCTAGAATGCGGATAGATATTTTTGCATCGAACAAGGATCAATACGGCGATTTTGGAAGTTCTACGCTTGGTAGAATCGGAGTTGGAGAAGATCGATACGGCGGTTCCTATATTTTTGCCGAAGGTGGTCACGGGGGATATCGCAAAGCCGGTGACGTTGATTTTGAAAACGGAATTAGGAATTCCGAGGAGAAGACAACAATTAAGAAGGTGGATTTTTCGAGACCTCCCATCCAATTCGACATTGCCTGCATCGACAGCCGGATCGCGGTATATTGCAACGGAGTGTGCTACCTAAATCTTCCTTTCGCAGAGGGGATTGATGAGCTGGCGCTCGGGCTTCACGTTTGCGGCATGTCGGTTTATCCCGAGTCGTTTCAGGTCTGGGAATTGAATCCTGAAAAGTAGGATTGGAGCTACGCTAGTGTTTCGACCAGATTCGCGTATTCAGGTCGAGCTCTTCAATCGTGTCGAGGATGAGTTGCAGCTCTCTCAGCATTCCGCGTATTTGAGTCTGGTCCGTCGCGGGCATTGAAGTTTTCGGCTCAAGAAAAGGCTTCGCGTGAGGCACGGCGAGGATGAGGCAGGATTCCTTGAAGGCGAGGCGAACATCCTTCCCAAAGCGATTTCGCATATCGAGAACGCGCCGCAACATTGCCGTGCTCAGAATGTAGCGCGCTTCCACTTCGTCCGTTGCGTAAACGGCGAAAGCATTTTCAAATTCCGGATCCTCAAGGCGGATCAGATTGGTTTCCCGGCGACCTCCCATTTTCTGAAAAAAGCGGGCGACTCCGCCAAATGACTTTTCGCTGTTGTCAGGAAGAATAAACGTTCGCCCATGAAAATGCTTGTGGAAGTCGGCGATGAGAAATAGCCCGTTAAAAATGGTGACATAGTACGTTTTCCTACGGCCGTCGCTATCCGTCCGCGACCGTCGTTCTTCTGCATAAATTTCGGCAAGTTGAAGAAAGGTTTTGCCGTAGTTTCCCTCGATCAAATCCTCTGTTGAATAGCGATCCGGATGGGTCGTGTACAACTCTGTGTCGACGAAAGTAGAGGAAGATATACCGCCGTCAGGGTTGTAAACGAGATTGGGATCAATGGTACTCAGGAGTGCGGGAATGACGGTTTTTTTGTAATGACGAATATACTCATGTCCCAGCGACGCCACCCTGACCTGGTAGATGATCGTTCCGATGACGAGCCAAGCCCCTGAACCGATGAACCAAGGGATCTTCTGACTCGAAGTCAATGCAACGAAAATCAGCAGGGCGAGAGGACTGATCAGCAGAACGAGATATCGGCTGCGACGACTGATGTAATCTTTCCGCCCCGATTCCAGATCGGTCAGGGTTTGCAGCAGCTGGTCAATGACCTGATCGATATTCCGCATCGTTACAGAGAAACGTTCACAGAGCCACGCGAATCAGCATCGGCTTCGAAGAAGTCGTGACACTGGAATCCAAATGCGTTTGCGATCAGATTGCTGGGATAGCTTTCGACCGAGTTGTTGATTTCAAAAACGGCAGCGTTGTAGGCGCGACGAGCCGCTGAGATCTGCTCCTCGATCTCGTTCAGGGTGCGCTGGAGATGGAGAAAGTGATCGCTCGATTTCAGCTCCGGGTAGTCTTCAGCTACGGCAATGAGCCGGTGCATCCCCGGTCCGATTTGCTCCTCGACCCGAAGTCTTTCCGAGTCTGATAGATTTCCTGACCGGATTTCCTGCCGTGCTTCGATAAGACGGGTAAAGGTCTGCTCTTCGTGTTTCGCAAATCCTTTTATCGTTTCAACAAGAGCAGGAATCAGATCGTGCCGTTTGCGAAGGTTTACATCGATGCTGGAAAACGCATTGCGCACCATGTTTCGTTTCGCAACGAGACTGTTGTAAGAGCCAATCAGGAAGGCACAAAATACTACTCCTCCGATAACGACAAAAATCAGCATATCCCTCATTTTTCAAAATATAGGGGGCACAGAAGGGGGGTGGCTACTACAAATCTCACGTGCGTTTGCATAGCCAAAGAGGAAACAGGAGTCCACGGAACGAAATGGACAGGGTTGAACGAGAGACCTAACGGGGTTGAATCCTTGAACTAACCCTATCAAGTTCCGGGCTCATGCCTGATTCTGTTGCGCTTAGTCGAAAATTTCTCTCTGATTCCGGTGGTTGGAAAGAGATGAAGGAAGCCCGTTCGCTCCATGCGGCCGGAAAGATTGATGAGGCGTCTTATGAAAACGGCCTTCTCGAAGGGCTCGTGAAGGACAAGGGAAAGACCTTTCGGACGCGTTTGGAAATCCATTCGCGAACGGATATGGAAAACCATTGCCCCTGTTATCGAGCGAGGCGGGAGGGGATTATTTGCGCGCATGCGCTGGCGCTTGGATTGGAAATTTTGGAGCCGACAGAAAAATGGAAACCAGAGGCAGCGACGGCTTCTGCAGGTGAGCAGAAAGTGAAGTTGTGCGCCGACTGGCCGGAAGTTCGCGACGAAGCCGATGATGATACGAAGTCGGCAACTTTGCATCTGGTGCTACCTCCCAATCTTACTGATGCCTGGGCAAAAGGTCGGGTTACACTAGGCGTCGAAATCTCGATCGAGGGCGAGCGCTGCCTCCTTGCAGCGATTCCAAAATCGACTTCGCTCTTTTTCGACGCGGCAGACTCAGCTCTCTATTGCGTCTTGCAGCGCATCTCACCGGAAACCGTTCCGGGGATGTTGTCGGTCACGACTGACGACTTGTCCCGGATTCTCTCCACCATTCCTGGGCATGAGGGAGTTTCTCTTGGTCGTGGCGATTCCCTGCGCCTTTCTTATCTACCGTTTCGTCCGCGATTGGAGCGGAAACCCGGCCTGCACTTTCGGGTGAATTGGCCGGATGGAGTGGAGCCGTTGATGTCAGGGGAAGGAACATGGGCCCGAACAGAGCTAGACTTGTTACAACCAGTCGCCCCGGGCTTGAGTGGTGATTTGCAGGCAGTTCTTGTGAGTGGGGTCCAGCTGGATTCAGCTTTGTTCTCTGCGGCGTTTGATGAATTCCAGCGATATTTCGAGTTGGATGACCTGGAGATTTCCCGACCATGTGCAGACGTGCATCTGAAGTTGGAGGGTTCGTTGAATCATCTCGATGCGCACCTTTCCTTTGTCTATGGGGATAACTCGTTTGCGGCAGCGACTGATCGCGCTTCGGTAAGGGAAACAGAAAACGGCCTCGTATTGGCGGACGCGAGAACGGAAGCGGAAGCGATCGAATCGCTGGAAGAGATTGGGTTTCAACGCCGGGGATCAGAGGGGCGGTGGGTTCTGAAGGACAAAAATGCGATCCTGCAATTTCTCGCCCATGGTTACCCACGTTTTCAATCCCGCTTCCAGATTTCAACCGGTGAGCGCTTCGATCACGCTCTTGGTCAGGTAGAGCCGATTGAAACGCAGATGGAGTTTCGTAGCAGTGGCGAAGACTGGTTTGCGATGGAACTCGGTTTCGGAACTGGATCGGGCGCAGCCATTTCCCGCCAGGAAATTGATCGCCTCTTGCGAATGGGTCAGGGAAGTAAGCCGATCGACGGAGGAAAAATCGCCGTGTTGAATACGACGCTTGCCGAGAGCTTCGATGAAATTCTGAGCGATTGCGATCCGGAACAAATGGCCCCGGGCACGTATCGCATCGATCAATCGCAAGCTGGCTACCTGGAAGAAACGGCAAAGGATTTTTCGTTTCAGACACAAGGTGAGGTTCCGTGGCAGACTGCGGAGGACTCAATCGGATTCTATGAATTGTCGGACGATCTAGCAGCGACCTTGCGTCCGTATCAGGAAGAGGGCGTGAAGTGGATGCAGGGACTCGCGTCACAGGGAATAGGAGGTGTTCTTGCTGATGATATGGGACTGGGCAAAACACTGCAGACCCTGTCGTTTCTCTATTCGGTCGGTGGAACGTCATTGGTAGTTTGCCCTTCGTCGCTTGTCTTCAATTGGGTGGCAGAGACGGAAAAATTCACGCCGGAGCTGAGAGCGGTCGCGATCGAGGGGCCGAATCGGGAGAAGATTCTCGCCGAGAATGCCGATGCCGACATTTTTGTGACCAGCTACGCCTTGCTCCGCAGGGATGAACAGGTATGGGCGGAGCGTGATTTTGACGTCGTTGTTCTCGACGAAGCGCAGCACATCAAGAATCCGGATGCGCACGTCAGCAAAGCTGCTCATCGCTTGAAGGGCACGTATCGCTTCGCTTTGACGGGAACGCCGGTGGAGAACTCGGTTCGTGATTTATGGTCGATTATGCAATTTGCTCTGCCTCGTTATCTCGGGCGTCGTCAGGATTTTGCTGAGCGTTTCGAAAAGCCACTTTCTTCCAGCGAGCCATCGGCTTCTGTTCGTGATCGGCTTTCGCGCAGACTTCGCCCTGTAGTACTGCGCCGCCTCAAGAGTGAAGTCGCCAAAGATCTGCCTGACAAAATTGAGCAGGTCGTATACTGCGATCTGAAACCGAAGCAGCGAGACTTCTACGAGGCGCTTCTCAGTGAGAGCCGCTCTGCGATCCTCGATGCCGACGGGGGACGTCAGCGAATGCTAGCGCTGACCGCCTTGCTGCGACTTCGCCAGACATGTTGCGATCTGCGACTGCTGGGAATTGAGGGTGTCAAAGACGACGAAGCCTCGGTCAAGGCAGAGATAGTTGGCGAGCTGCTCGATGAAGCGATTGAAGGTGGCCACCGTGTTCTCGTATTCAGCCAGTTCGTGGAGATGTTGCAAATTCTGGTCCCCGATCTCGCTGCTAAAGAAGTGGATTTCTGTTACCTCGATGGTTCAACGAGAAATCGTAGTGAAGTCGTGAAGCGCTTTCAGGAGAAGGATGTCCCCGTTTTTCTTATCAGTTTGAAGGCGGGAGGAGTCGGATTGAACCTGACTGCGGCAGATACGGTGATACACGTCGATCCCTGGTGGAACCCGGCTGTAGAAGCACAGGCGACGGATCGAGCTCATCGAATCGGCCAGGCGAATGTTGTGACGAGCTACAAACTGATCACGCGCGGGACGGTAGAGGAAAAGATTCTCGCCTTGCAAAATCGGAAGCGAGAAATGACCGAGGCATTGCTGAGCGAAGCCGGGGACGCCGGATTGACGAAAGGCGAGATGCTCAAGTTGCTCGAATAAAAAAGCCCCGACCTTTCGGACGGAGCTTTCTTGAGAGCTGGTAGGTCTTGTTAGAATCAGGCCTTTTTCTTGCCTTTGCCCTTCTTCTCCTCAGCGGGAGCAGCCTTGTCCCATGGAAGCTTCCATTGTCCGGGGACAGCAATGGCGTAGTCGCCGTTGGCATCAGGCTTGACAGGAGCCTCAGCATTGAAGTCAAACTCGTCCGGCATGATGGAGAAGTCGGACTCGACCGCTTTGTCCCAGTCGACGACTTTTCCACTGTACGTAGCGAGACGACCGAGGACAGAAGTGAAGGAACTCTTCGCTCCGTAGTAGGCGTTATTGAGCGGCTTGTCCTCTTGAATATGGCGGAAAAGTTCGTTGTGCTCCGTTTGATAGGGTGAAACCGGCGTGCGTGGTGCGCGATATTGCCACTTCACTTCTTTCCCGCTAGGATCAGTGATGCGAGTTTTATTGCCTTCGAGGTAGAGGATACCCTCGGAACCGTGAATTTCCTCGGCAACGCGGTTGTCGCAGCCGGGAAGGTGGCGGCACTGGCTCGCCATAACGACGTTGTTGTGCTCTGGACCATAGCGATATTCGACGGTGTGATGATCGAAAATTTCTCCCACGGAAGCGGGCTCGGATCCGGCACGGCCACCGAATCCATATCCGGAAATCGGATTACCCCCGGCGACGGAATCTCCGCTCACAAACCAGTTGATGACATCGATGTTGTGAACGTGCTGCTCAGCGATGTGGTCTCCGCAAAGCCAGTTGAAGTGATACCAGTTGCGCATTTGGTATTCCATTTCGGTCCAGCCGGGTTGGCGCGAAACGATCCAGGGGCGGCGTGTATTCCACCAGGCGTAACCGGCAATGATCTCACCGATGAGACCTTCTTCGTGAACTTTCTTGAAAGCAGTTAGGTAGGAATCTTCGTAGTGGCGCTGGAGACCGACGACAACCTTTCGGTTTTGCTGGTCGGCACGTTTCGCAGCGTCGATGACCTGGTTGAAGCCCTTTGCGTCAACGCAAACCGGCTTCTCCATGAAAACGTGTTTGTTCTGCTGGATGGCGTAGTCAAAGTGAATAGGGCGGAATCCTGGAGGAGTCGCGATACAGACGAGGTCGACCTGATCGATCACTGCCTTGTAGGCATCAAATCCTGCATACTGTCGGCTGGCTGGAACATCGAACTGTTTTTCTTTGCCCTGGCTTTCGAGTTGCTTGCGGATCACAGGGAGCCCTTTTCCACGAGGTCCGGTTCCGTCGATCTTATCCTGAAACGCATCGGCAACAGCGACGAGTTGCGCGCTGTCGTTCGCAGAGAGGTTTTGCACGATAGCTCCGGAGTTTCGGCCTCCGACGCCAACCATTCCGACCTTGATCTGATCGCTTCCTGCGACCTGTGCGGAAATTTCGACTGGGAGTGCGGATGCAGCAGCCCCTGCGGTAGCTGCACCAGCCACAAACTTGCGGCGGCTGACTTTCGATTTTTTATCTGAGGTTTCTTCTGTCATAAAATTTTTGGGAATGAGTTTTGAATGAGAAAGGTATCAATTTGCGGGGGTGAGTGCAATGCAATCCTTGGTCTCTGCTGCGCGTGATCGTGTCGATGGAATCTATCTTGTTTTGGCAAGGCTGAGGTTCGGATTGATATCGGTGGCGAGGCTGGAACTCGCTATGCCAGCCCGGCTTCGTTGCCATGTAGCAAAGGCGATCATGGCCGCGTTGTCTGTCGAATAGTCGGGCAAAGCGAGCTTCACTTCGATTCCGCTTTTTTCTGCAGCACTGGTGATGCATTCCCGCAGCTTCGGATTGCAACTGACGCCTCCGCTGACGGCAATCAGCTGGTTGGAGAATTGCATTGCTGCAGAGATCGCTTTTCCTACGAGGACTTCGACAATGGCTTCCTGAAAGGAGGCGCATACGTCGTTGATGACAGCTTCCGAAGGATTTTCGCCGAGTTTTTGAAGAAGGTAGAGGGCAGATGTTTTCAGACCGCTGAAGCTGAAAGCGAAATCACCGCTATCGATCATACTTCGGGGGAACTCATATGCATCTGGATTTCCATATGCTGCGCGTCTTGAGATTTCGGGGCCGCCAGGGTAGGGGAGGCCGAGCATTTTCCCCACTTTGTCGAAGGCTTCTCCTGCGGCATCATCTCTGGTGGATCCGATGACTTTGTAGTCTCCGACACCCGCTACTCGAACCAGAAGAGTATGACCACCACTGACAATCAAAGCGAGGTGCGGCGGGATCGAGTTATATCCGATGAATGGGGAGAGCAGGTGACCCTCCATGTGATTGATGGAATAAAACGGTCGGCCGAGAGCGACTGCGATCGCTTTTGCGGTGGTATCTCCAATCAGAAGCGAGCTGGCAAGTCCAGGGCCAGACGTGGCCCCCACGGCTTCGATCTCCGACCAGGTGACTTCGGCCCGCGCTATGGTATGATCTATGAGAGGGCGAAGGTCAACGCTGTGATTCCGCGAAGCGAGCTCTGGAACAACACCCCCGTAGGGTGAATGGAGTTCGATTTGCGACGCGACCTCACTGCAGAGGACTGATCCGTCGGTACTGACGATAGCAACTGCGGTCTCGTCACACGAGGTTTCAATCGCGAGTGTTACTCCGCCCTTCATACCGAGCTTGTTCTGCCGATCGCGGCCACGTGCTGATTTTTCAAATACCCCCAAGGTTTATTCGACAGCTGAAGCAGGTTCGGTCTTTTCTATCGCGGGAGCTTGCGGAATGGGCTTTTCGGCCGGCTTTTTATCGTCGGCCGGTTTTTCGACCGGTGCCTTCTCACTTTTTGGCTTTTGAGGGTCACCTTTCGTCTTTTGTTTCCCAGCAGCAGGTTTCGGATCTTTTTTTGCTTTTCCAGCTTCGGTTCCGGAATATACGAGTGCACCTTTCATTGCGTCAACGGCCCGTGTCAGTTGTGGATCGCGAAAGCTCTCGAGTTTCTTTTTCTCCGCCGGTGACGCACTATCTCTGCGAAACCAACGTGCGAGGGTTTCCTCCTGACTTGGGGTCAGTGTAGCCACAATGTTCGGCGTAACCCCGTTTTCATGAATGGTGCGATGGCTCGGGGTGTAGTATTTGGCTGTCGTCATGCGAATCGCTTTACCTTCGCCGATTGGGATGATGGACTGAACAGAGCCCTTTCCGAAGGTGGTTTCACCGACGACGATGCATCGCTTCAGATCTTGGAGAGCACCTGATACCACTTCCGACGCGCTGGCGGATGAGTGGTTTACCAGGATCGCGAGCGGATAGTCACGCTTGCGGCGTTTACTTTCAACGGTGGTACGGTAGACCTTGATCTCGCCTGAGCCTGGCTTTCCTTCGGTTGTCAGAACAACGGTGCCTGCGTCGACGAATTCGCCACAAATATCGATGGCGGTGTTCAGGAGGCCTCCGGGATTGTTGCGAAGATCGAGAATGAACGCGTCCATCCCCTGCTGCTCAAGCTCGTCGAGTCCATCGGCCAGTTCTTCCGCAGTAGGCGCGCTGAATTGGAGAATTCTGGCATAGCCCATTCGATAGGGCCTGGTGAGCTCTGTCTGGAGAATTTTGATATCTTTGACTGAGGATTGCTTGATGACTTCGCGTTTTAATTCGAACTCGTGCAGCTTTTGGGTGGCAGGACGGCGCACGGTTAATCTGAGAGATTCTCCTGGTTTGCCTCGCAGCATATTTACCGCCTGAGTGATTCCGATGTCTTCGGTGAGTTTGTTGTTGATCTTGAGGATATGATCTCCAGGAAGGATGCCAGCTCGTCCAGCTGGCCCATCCTCCCGCAGGGTTACGATCGTGAGAGCATCGTTCTTGGTTGAGATGGTCACGCCAATTCCTTCGTAAGTGCTGTCGGTATGGCGCTTGAGTTGCTCCAACACTTTCGGCTGCATGAACTGACAATGGGGATCGAGATCGGCCAGCATTCCCTCCAGCGCGCTGCTGATCAGCTTTTCGTAGGTTGCTTTTTCTGGGTCGACATAGCCCTGCCGAATCGTTTCAAGAACTTCGGTGAAGAGTTCAATCTCTTTGAATCCTGTATCTTCCTCTGCCGAGTCCTGCGACATTACAGGGGAGATACTGAAAAGTAGGGTGAGGGCAAATCCGAGCCAGTGCCTGCGTTCGTTCATTGCCGAGACCATCCGACACACAGCGCGGTTTTCAAGGTCGGTATTCAAGTGAAACCCGGACAGGTGCAGGCTACTGCGCTCCAATGTACCAGAGGATAACGACGAAAACAGCCTTGGAGATCACATGCAACCATTGGTCCGTCGCGAAACTTGTTCCCCCTTCGCATTTGAGAGAATCAATCACCCAGTGAAGAATCAGCTCGGCGAGCGCAAAAATGATGGAGCCTGTCAGAACCCAAACGAATCCGGTATGGATCAGGCAATGGGCGGTCATCAGGTAGATCCAGAGATTCGGCGGACTCACTTTTCCGTCGGCGAGTTTGGGTGGCTCGTTATGACGATTTTTCCCGCGAGAAAGAAATTCTCCCTGAAGGGGGAAATCCGCGAAGGCGTGGCCAATCACAAGAGCAAAAAATAGCGCAAGAGCAGACCCGAGTCCGGTAACGGGTGGAAGAGGACTTGTAAACGTTTCCAGCATAGAGAGGGGCGGCTTCTTTCAGGGTATCCGAACGATCAATCTTGAAAATGGATGAGGAATCGGAACCCGTTCAGAAGCTCCCCAACTGAGCCCGTTCCTCAGCATCAAATCCACCGGCAAATCCCATTTGTGGCAGGCTCGTGTTTTCGTCAGACATAATGGCAGGACGCTAGGGAATCGTTTGTGGGGAAAGTTGGTTTCTCCTAGTGCAAAATATGCGAGGGCTTTTGGTTAGTATCCTCCACCCATTTGGCCCATTTGGCCGGGAAACCCTGCCTGTCCTTCCCAGGGTTGTGGCATGTTGTGAGGCATGCTGGAGAGTTTCTCTCGCTGCGGCTCCGGATCGCCGGTTGTTTCGCAGGAACTCAGAGTGAGCGCAACCAGTGCGATTGCAGCAAATGAGATTCTTGAAAGAGATTTCATGGATCGGCTGATAAGAGGAGAGCTCCGGGTTAGTTCGAAGTCTCGAAAATCACTTTATCGCCAGGCTGCACATTGATGCCGGGGACGATTGAATCGTCGACCACATCTGCAATTGTGCTGGTAGCTTCCAGATTCACAATGCGAAGACGTCCAATGCGCGAATTACCTCGCTTCACAAGGAGGGAGGCATCCGGGCTGACTCCGTGAGCCTGACCCGCATTAACCATCACAAATCCCCACTCATTGTTGACCGCGATCACCGTGGCTACGAGACCGCCAACTGCGAGCTTCTGGGCGCGCTGGTTTTGGTATTTTTCTTCCTCGCGAACTTTGGAAATCTGCATTTGTTTCGCCTGATTCGCTGCCTCCATCTGCGCAATCAACTCAGCTTTCTTGTTCTGGCGTTCTGCGAGGGTGTCTTTATGCATCGTGAGAGTCATGCGGAGCTCTTCGGCCGATTTGATGTTTCCATCAGGGAAGACACGCTGAACAGCGAGGTCGATTTCTTTCTGCTCGATTTCGACCTTCTTGATTTCTGCCTCCACGTCCTCAAGGGTACGCTCTACAATTTTCAACTCCTGCTTTACGCCTTCAACGGCAGCAGCAGCCTGATTGCGACCGTCCTTGGCCTGAGTTTCTTTCTCGAGAGTATCTTCGCGCTTGTCCTCGGCTGCACCAAGTTTTTCGGTTACGTCTTTCACGCTGATGACCAAGCCTTTCAGTTCGGCCAGGATATCTTCGCGATCTCCCTTGTTGATAAGGCCAACCGCAACTGCACCAATCATGGCCAGCCCAGCGAGAATCATTACAAATTTTTTCATCTGTCAGTTTGTTTGAGTTTCACAAAATTCGGTCAGGTTCTCTTACTGGAAAGGATCGGGGGCTGCACCGGGGTCGGCTGGCTTCTCTGCAGGAGCACCTCCGCCGAACGGATCAGGTGCAGCACCAGGGTCGGCAGGTTTCTCTGCAGGAGCACCACCACCAAAAGGATCAGGAGCAGCACCAGCGCCGCCGCCACCATTCATGGCGCCGTCACCACCAAATGGGTCAGGAGCAGCACCTCCACCCATGCCTGCGCCACCATCGGCGGCGGGCTGAGCAGGAGCTTCACCTCCGCCTGCTGCAGGAGCAGCTTCACCACCAGCGGCAGGGACTACGGCTGGAGTTACGGTGCGTTGGGAATTAACGACTGTATCACCAGCCTGCACGGTCTGGCCGGGAGCGAGTGATCCAGGAATGATATCAGCGGCACTCTCGCCAGGCTCAAGTCCGGTAACAAGAAGCTTACAAATTGGCTGGCCTCTTCGGTAAACATCAAGCTGGGCGCGACTCACAACGCCCTGGTCGTATCCGGCATTGACGATGGCAAATCCCCATTGGTTGTAGGCCTTCTTAATCGTGCTTTGAAACTGGCCTCGAATGATACCTGCTTCCTGATCGGTGCGAAGTGCTACCAACTCGGCGGCAACCTTGGCAAAACGATCCTGATCAACCTTCGCGGCGGCAACAGCGCCTTCAATCTGGGTCAATTCGATTTCAGCAGTCTCAATCTCTGTCCGGATTTGAGCCATCTCGTTGCGGATGGACTCAATTTCTTGGAGGCTGCCAATTGCCAGTTTGTCCCTGTCGAGCTTTTCTTTAGAGGCGACAAGCTTGGCTTCTTGAGCTTTCTGATTCGACTTGGTTTCAACGACTTTCGCATCAAGATCTACTTTTTCTGTCTGAAGAGACTCCGTCTGGTCTTTCAGCATTTGAATCTGTTGCTCCAGTTCGGCGATCTGAGCATTGGTTTCGTTGAGCGACTTAGTTCTCGCTTCAAGCGTGTCCTTCTGGGTCGCGACCTCTGCTAGGTCGGCGAGTTTACCCTTCCGGTTTTCATTCGCCAGATACAGAGAGCCGCCTAGAACGACGGCAGAGATGACAAGGAGTACCTTCCACATGGCTTCGGTAAATTAAATATTCGCGTTTGTGTTTGCTGAAAAGTCGAATTGATCAGCGATCAGCCGGTGCACCGTAGCGAGCCGGGGTCGCAAAAACAACTCTAATCTTTTCTCAAACCCCCACTCTTAAAAAAAAATTGGGCGAAAACAAGCAGTATCTCGGGGAATTTTATCTATAAAAAAGGGTTACTTTTTGAAATTTTGTTATCTAGAGGAGCTTTTCGGACGATTCTTCGATCCAGCGCAAAATCGCTTTTCGGTAAGGAGACCCCAATGGTGGAAGAGTTTCCAGATCTTCCCCAAGCCTGTGCCATTCCGTTCTTTCGTTCTTATCTAGCGCTGATTGCACCGCAGGAGAGACCCGAAAAATCCGCAGATCGACTTTGTATCTTGTTATCGCGTAGGAAAAACGAATCCATTCTTCACTGTCGGCACTTTGCTCATCCACCAAGGCGGGCAATCGCCAAAGTCCTCTCCGACGACTTCCGCTTTCCTTCTGGAGAAGAATGGAGCCGCAATCAATCACCAAGGCTACATCTTCTCTTTTTTCTGTGATTTTTGTCGATGTGCCCTTTCGGGGTAGCTTTGCGGCCGCATCCTTTCCAGCAGAGAGGCACCATTCTGCGACCGGGCAGGCGGAACAATCTGGGGTCCCCTTAACACAGACTTTCTGGCCCAGTTCCATGATGCCTGAGTTGTAGGCTGAGACATGCTTCTCCGGAGTAAGTCTCTCGGCCCACTCCCAGAACAGCTTTCGGGCTGGAGTGGTATCAATTGGTTCTACAAAAGAGAAAATGCGGGCAAGCACCCGAATCACATTTCCGTCGACAATGGGCGCGCGTTTCTCAAAAGCGAAGGAGCAGACGGCTCCCGCAGTATAGGGCCCCACACCTGGCAGGGCTTGGATTGAATTCATTTCGTCCGGCATCTCTCCTCCATGCTCGGAGCAAATTACGCGAGCCGCGGCCTGCAGATTTCTCGCCCGGTTATAGTAACCAAGGCCCTCCCATGCTTTCAAGATTTCTGACTCCTCCGCTGTTGCAAGGGACTTCCAGTCAGGAAAGAGCGACATCCATCGGCTGAAATATCCTCTCTCAAGGATGGTTGTAATGCGGGTCTGTTGCAGCATCAGTTCGGAAACGAGGATCGCATAGGGGTCTTTCGTTTCCCTCCATGGATAATCTGCACCGTTTTCCACAAACCAATTTATGAGAGCAGATTGAAAGGATTGTATTTTCCCTTGCTGGGGAAATACGGAGTCAAAGCAGGGGTGTTTGCTCGGTGATAAGGGCATTGCAATGTATACGAAACGAATTCTGATTTATTCTGGCACGGGAAGTGCTCCGATGTCTGCTAAAGAAAAGCGGTGTGAAAAATGAATTTACATTGAACGGGAGGCCGTATCGACAGACTAAAAATTGAAAGCAAACTTTGGTTGCTTCTTTAAAAATTTCGTTAAAGTTCAATATCTCCACTGGTTGAATAAAAATATGGCAACTATCACAAAAAGAGACCTCGTCATTCAAATCAGTAATCAAACAGGTTTGACGCAACAAGAAGTGTTTAGTGTCCTGCAGTCTTTCATTGAGGAAGTGACAGGCAATCTAGCGACAAACAACGACGTTGTTCTTCGGAATTTTGGAGCGTTTCAAGTCACCAAGACGAAACCTAAGATTGGGCGCAATCCGAACAACCCAGAGAAAGCTGTTCCAATTCCAGCCCGTGCTGTGGTCAAATTCAAGCCGGGCAAGATGATGAAGGAGCGCGTTGCAAAGGTTCTCCCTGAATTGGAAAGGTAAGGGTAAAGGTTTTCCTCTCCTAGCTCCTCTGACTTTTTCTCAGCAGGATCTTCCCCCTTCGTTGGCGAATTTGTCGCTCGGTAGAGGTTCCAGCTGTTCTTCGAGAATTCCCTTGGCTTTTGGCCAGGCGATCAAGGCTTCGGTGATCATCCAGATCTGAAGGAGCAACGTGGCTCCGCCGATGAAGACGAGTAGCCAATTCTCCTTAGCGAGAAACGAGCCTTCACCGACGAAGATGTTCAGAGACATCGCAATTCCGGGAAGAACCAGCATGAAAAGCATGGGGATCGCGATAAACCAGACAGGCAGATTTCTTCGCCACATCCAAAAGGTGATGACGAGAAATGCCAGGCCGGCGAGCAACTGATTGGTAGCCCCGAAGAGTGGCCAGAGAATCAAGCCGCCTGTTCCCGCGGGCTTTCCGGCTCCGCCGGGGAGTGATGCAATGAAGGTGGCGATAACGACTGCGAAGATTGTTGCCCCGTGCTTGTTCGTAAGCCAGGTGAAGGGATTCAGAGCATGCGATTTTTGACCTGCTGCCGGTCCACTTTTTCGATCCGCACCCGCTTGATTGTCGTCAAAGTCATAGGTTTCTGAAGCGAGGGCTGTAGTAGAAATCTTCGGGGCAAAGGTGGAAGCCAGTTCCTGCACTACGTAGCGCTGGAGACGGCACGCAGTGTCGAGCGTGGTTGCTGCGAAGCTTGCGACGAAAACCCCCATGAGAGCGACCGCAAATCCAGGGGTAATCCCGAGCGCTTTAAGAAAATTTGCGGACCCTTCGACAAAAGCTCCGACTTTGGCGCCAAGGCTGTTGGCGCCGCCCCAGGTTTCGTAGCGCGCATCATAGGCTGCTGCACCCAGTGCGATATTTCCATCTGCTCCAGCAACGCCGAGACCAAGGCCAGCAACACAGGCGAGAATGACTAACACAGCCAGAAAGCCTTCTGTCAGCATGGAGCCGTATCCGACAAACTGTGCGTCCGTCTCGCATTTGATTTGCTTCGAAGAAGTTCCGCTGGAGACGAGACAATGAAATCCCGAGATCGCTCCGCAGGCAATCGTAATGAAGAGAAAGGGGAATATCATCGGTGCTCCCTCAGGTGCGGAGCGAAACGCAGGCGCAACAATCTCGAGCGATTGACGCCCCCCTCCATCTGCGACCGGAGCACCACCAATCAGTCCCGCCACGACTAGTCCGATTACGACGAGAGCAAGTGCGCTCAGCAATTGCAGACTGTTGATGTAGTCGCGCGGCTGCAAAAGCGTCCAGACGGGCAACACCGAGGCGACGTAGCTGTAAAGTAAAAGCACGACCACCCATGTCATGATTGGCCAGGCAGCGAGGGATGCGTTGAATCTTCCAAGAAATCCGACATCGCCGAAGTAGACCGCCAAGTACATCACGCCGAGCGCGACGAGCGAGGGGATGAGAATGTTTATTCCTTTTCGATGCAGATAAACTCCAATGAAAACGGCGAGCGGGATCTGCACGAGGCACGGGAAAATGGATGCGGGGTATTGCTTGAAGACCGCCGCAATTACCAAGCCAAAAATTGCCAACACGATCGTTAGGGCCATGAAAAGAATCAGTAGAAAGAGCAGGCGAGTCCTTTTCGTCAACACGCGACCGGCAATGTCACCTACGGTCTGCCCGCGATTTCTCATCGAAACAACCAGGGAGCCAAAATCGTGCACCGCCCCAATCAGGATCGATCCGAACAGCACCCACAGTAAAGCGGGCACCCAGCCCCAGATCACCGCGACAGCTGGTCCCACGATCGGTCCCGTGCCGGCAATTGAAGTAAAGTGATGTCCGAAGATGATGGATTTCTTGGTTGGAACGTAGTCCTTATCATCATTCAGTGCGATACTCGGTACCGTCGCTTCCGGGTCGAGTTTGAAGATTTTCCGAGCCAACCACTTGCCATACGTATTGTAAGCGATCAGGTAAAGAACGAGGGCTCCGACGGCGATTAGAAGAGTTTCCATTGATTCCGGTGTTAAAATGGGGAATGAAATGCTGCCTCGGCAGAGGCAGAAAGGCAACGTTGAATTTAGAAATGGAGATTCAAGTCTGGCAACAAGTCGTAACCGTAATTGTCGTGATTGCGGTTTTCTTTGTGTTGGTTCGCGAGTGGATTTCGCCGGACCTTGCAGCGATGGGAGCCTTTCTTTCCCTTGTCCTCATTGGTGTATTATCGCCGGGGCAGGCTCTTGATGTCTTCGGTAGTTCCGCCCCTATCACTGTCGCAGCGATGTTTATCATGAGTGCTGTTCTGGAGCGAACTGGCTTGATTGAGCTACTCGCAGGTCGCTTCGAAACGTTGGCCGGATCCAATCCCATTCGCGTCATGCTGGTTCTACTGCTCCTCGTTGCGTTCCTTTCTGCCTCTGTGAACAACACGCCTGTCGTGGTTGTTTTTCTTCCCATCGTTCTTGCCCATTGCCGAAAATTCGATCTGAAAGCCTCCCGTTTTCTAATCCCTCTCAGCTATGCCGCCATAGTTGGGGGAACCTGCACCATTATCGGTACGTCGACGAATTTGATTGCATCGGGAATCGCCGCCGACGCAGGCATGGAACCATTCAGTATGTTTGAGGTGAGCAAGCTCGGGATTCTCTTCGTGATTATTACGATCGTTTACATTCTCGTCGGAGGGTGGCGGCTCATTCCGGATCGCATCACCCTTTCGACGCTCTTTGACGGGGAGGCCTCGCAGGAATTCCTGACCCAGGTCTACGTTAACGCCGACTCACCCCTCATCGGGAAAGCATTTCCCGAAACACCTCTCGCGAGGCAGCGCAATCTTCGCGTCATTGAGGTGAACCGCGAAGGTCGCCCCTTGCCCATACCGCTCAACGAACTTGTTCTCGAAGCCAAGGATCAGCTCATTCTGAAAACGCGTGCTTCAGGTGTAGCCGAGCTGAATGAAACCGCCGGCGTCGATTTGATGCCCGATAGCGAACTAGGACTCGATCACGTCCGAACCGAGTCAGCAGTGCTCATGGAGGGAATCGTCGGCCCGACATCCCGGCTCGTCGGTTTCAGTTTGAAAGAACTCAATTTCCGCCAGCGATTCGGAGTTGTCATTCTCGCCGTGCATAGACGCGGTGTGAACCTCCGCAACAAATTCGAGGACGTGAAGCTTGCCTTTGGAGACACTTTGCTTGTCGAAGGTCCCGTCGATCGAATGACTGAACTGTTTAAGGAGAAAGACTTCGTCAACCTGTCGAAGCCCAAAGAACGTCCAATTCGGCGTGCCAAGGCTCCCATCGCAATCGGAGCGCTGCTTCTTTTTATGATCGGAGGAGCGCTGCTACCTGCCTACATCCCGATCTTAGCGCTCACTGCGGCACTGATTACTCTCGTCACCAATTGCATCGACCCCGACGAAGCGTATCAGGCTGTCGAATGGAAAGTCATCTTCATGATTTTTGGCATGCTTGGACTTGGCATTGGGCTGGAGCAAACTGGCCTCGCCCGAATCGCCGCTGAACAAGCTGCTGAGTGGTTCCGCGGCTACGGACCCTATGCCGTTCTTGCCGCTCTCTATCTGCTATCTGCAGTTCTTACCGAATTGATCAGCAACAACGCTGTCGCGGCCATGCTAACCCCGATTGCGATTGGGATAGCGCAGGAGCTCGGCGTCGACGCACGTCCCTTCGTTGTTGCCGTGATGTTTGCCTCTTCCGCGAGCTTCGTCACTCCCATCGGTTACCAGACGAATACCTACGTCTACGGAGCTGGGGGCTATAAATTTGCTGACTTCAGTCGCATCGGTCTTCCGCTCGCAATCGGGCTCTGTCTTTTCGCCAGTTATTTCATCCCGATACTATGGCCGTTTGAGTAATTGCGGTGTTTCCGGTTCATTTCCGCTTGCGAGAAGCGGTTCTGTGCCTTACAAATTGCGCTTTTCAGGCATCCGGGCTTCTCAAACCGGTTGTAACCTTCACTCCGAATTAATCTTACCAGCCAACGGTCATGGCAAAAAAAGCGGCGAAAAAAAAGGCACCTGCCAAAAAGGCAGCCCCCAAGAAAAAAGCTCCGGCTAAAAAGGCTGCAGCGAAGAAAAAGGCACCTGCCAAAAAAGCTGCTGTAAAGAGGGCTCCGGCAAAAAAGGCACCTGCCAAAAAAGCGCCAGCAAAGAAGGCAGTTCCCAAGAAAAAAGCACCCGCTAAAAAAGCACCCGCTAAGAAGGCACCCGCTAAGAAGGCACCCGCTAAGAAGGCACCCGCTAAGAAAGCTCCAGCGAAGAAAACGGCTCCAAAGAAGAAGGCACCCGCTAAGAAGGCTCCAGCTAAGAAAGCTCCAGCTAAGAAAGCGGCTCCAAAGAAGAAGGCACCCGCTAAGAAGGCTCCAGCTAAGAAAGCTCCAGCTAAGAAGGCTCCAGCTAAGAAAGCTCCAGCTAAGAAAGCGGCTCCAAAGAAGAAGGCCGCCAAAAAGCCATCTGCAGCGCAGAAAAAGGTCGCCAATAAGATTCCGATCCGGAAGCGCATGACCGTGAAAAAGCGCCCTGTTCTTCCTCATCTTGCACAACGGCCTCTCCCCGCAGCAACTAAAGCAGCTGGCAAGCCGCGCAAACTGACTGCTGCATTTCTCAAAAAGCAAAAACAGAAGCTTCTCGATCTGCGTGACACTCTCGTCGATCAAATGAATGGCGTTGCTCGTGATTCTCTCGGACGCGGTGACGATTCCGCCGATGCATCTGCCTTTGGAATGCACCAGGCTGATGCTGGCAGTGATTCCTACGATCGCGATTTTGCACTTAACATTCTCTCGCAGGAGCAGGATGCGCTTAACGAGATCGAAGAAGCTCTCATTCGTATCGACAGCAGAGAATATGGCGTTTGCCAGGGATCCGGAGACATGATTCCTCCAGCTCGTCTCGAAGCGATGCCGTTCGCTCGCTGCACCGTGGAATATCAGGAAAAACTCGACGAGGAGAATACGCGAGGATCCTTTAATTCACCTGTAAGCGCACTCTTTGGAGCAGAAGAGGAAAAGGTCGCCAAGCCTGTTGATAAGTAAGCGAAATAGACATGCGAAATTTATCGGTTGAGAAATCATTCTCAGCACGTAGAATACCCGCCCTCGCGCCACCGAGCGGCATCCAGCCGTGCTAAACGCGATCAAACAGACGACCCCAACCGAATCAGACCATGCCAAGAGAAGTCATCGTCCTGGAATGCACCGAGGCCAAAGAGGAAGGCGCTCGTCCATCCATCTATGTCACGACCCGTAACAAAAAGAGTCTCCGCACTCCCGGTCGTCTTGAGAAGGTCAAATTCAATCCCTACCTGAAGCGCCGCACTCTTCACCGTGAGAAGCGCTAGTTCGGGAAGTCCAAATTTTCACATCACACGCAAACACCGTTATGGGCCCTAAAACCGAACAGAGAGCGATCAACATGCGCCGCGCGAACCGCCGCATGCCGCGCCGTCGCTACGACATCAAGCCGGATCAGATTCACTATCTCAATCCTGAGTTTCTGAAGAAGTTCACTACCGAGTCCGGCAAGATCTATCCCCGCCGCACGACCGGCGTTTCCGCTAAGCTGCACCGCAAGATTGTCCGCGAAATCAAGCGGTCTCGTGCCATGAACTTGATGTAATCCGCCACGGCGAATACAAATTTTCCCAGAAGGGACACCCAACAGGGTTAGGTCAATGGCCTAACCCTTTTTGCTTTGGGGCTTAATAGGGTTGAGTGAGCGAAGAATTTTTCCCCGCATTCCGACTTCTCCTCTCAAATACTTTTCACTACTTTTCCAAAAATGAACAAGACTTCACTATTCCTCTCAGCCGTCGCCATCTACCTGGCTTTCCTTTCCCTTTCTGTGCGCGGGCAAGAGTCTTCAAAGCCCAACTTCGTGGTCATTTTCTGCGACGACCTCGGCTATGGAGATCTCTCCTGTTTTGGCAATCCGAGTATCAAGACTCCTTATCTCGACCGCATGGCAGCGGAGGGTCAGAAGTGGACACAGTTTTATGTGGCATCTCCGGTGTGCACACCGAGTCGGGCAGGATTGCTTACCGGGCGTTATCCGATTCGGAACGGGATGACCTCAGCGAAGCGAGTCGTTCTTTTTCCCGACTCTGCGAAAGGGCTCGCGCCATCGGAGGTGACAATTGCCGAGGTCTTGAGAGAAAAAGAATACGCCACCGCAGCAGTCGGTAAATGGCATCTCGGTCATCTTCCCAAATTTCTCCCCACCAATCAGGGGTTCGATTCCTACTACGGCATTCCCTATTCCAACGATATGGACCGAGTCGCCGATGCGCCCAACTATCGCGAGATGGCGAATGATCCCAATTGGTATCCAGATACCAACAGCTACAATGTTCCTCTCATGGACGGGGAAAAAGTGATCGAACGCCCTGCTGATCAAAACACGATTACAAAGCGATTCACCGAAAAAGCAGTAGGGTTTATCGAAGCGAATCAGGAAGAACCGTTCTTCCTCTATCTTGCCCACTCGCTCCCTCACATTCCTCTGTTTTGCCATCCTGACTTTCGTGGAAAATCGCTGGGCAGTCTCTACGGTGATGTCATCGAGGAAATTGACTGGAGCGTGGGACAGGTACTGGAGACGCTTCGCAAAACGGGACTCGATAAGAATACTGTTGTCGTTTTCAGTTCCGATAACGGACCGTGGTTGAGTTTCAAAACGCACGGAGGATCAGCCGGACCACTCCGAGCCGGAAAAGGGACGACCTTTGAAGGCGGGCAGCGCGTGCCCACAATTTTCTGGGGACCGGGTATCGTAGAGCCTGGCATGGTGACGGAGATGGGGTCCACTCTTGATCTGATGAAAACCTTTGCCACCATGTCTGGAGCGGAGTCGCCCTCCGATAGGAAAATGGACAGTTTTGACTTATCGCCTGTTCTGAGGGGAGATGGCAAAAGCCCTCGAACAGATTTCCACTACTGGACTCGCGCCGAAATCCACGCGATTCGCTCTGGGAAGTGGAAGCTTCACCTTAAGCAACGTGAGCCGATCAATTACGGCAAAGCCGTTGAGCTTGCAGAGCCTGAGCTCTACGATCTCACTGCCGATATTTCAGAGGCATACAATGTTGCGAAGAAGTATCCTGATGTCGTCGCAGATCTGCAGGCAAAGCTGAAAGCTCACCTCGCGGACGCCGCCGACAGCGATCCGGATCAACTGGTCGATAAGATTGGGGAATAGCTTTATTCGCTGGTGCGCTCAAACTTGCGTTCTCCGGATGGGCCAGCATACCAAGCCGAAATCTAACTGCCCCTTTGGAGTGGCTTCTGTCCGTCCGCTTCTTTGAATTGCAAATTTTCGAACTTCACCTCCCTCGGATAAGAGGGGTTTGGTGTTCGTTGCTTTCGGAAGATGGGATGCTTACACAATGCGAAAGCGGAGGCTTGCGTCAGATAGACGCGGACATCATTGTATCCGCATCGATAGGAATCAGTTCATCTCCCTTAAGGGTAGGCATTGATGGCAATTCCACCAGTACCGCGAGCGCCATCCTGAAATCCCCTCACTCCTTCATAGTCATGAAAAATCCACCAGATCACTGGCGCGAAGAGATATGGTAACGGGGGCATGAATTTCGTGAAATGCATCTTGTCGTAACGTGTTGAGTCTTCAGCCACGCCACACTCACTTTCTGGATTCCGCCGCCACTTTTTTCTTTGCGGCTCGACTGGCCCGGATATTCTGCAGTGACCATTCTACAGGAATGAATTATTGTTAGCTGCGTGCCGATGTTGCGGCATCTCATTCATGTGCAACCTCTATGACATTGGTCGCCCGTGCGGGCGAAAAGATTACGGCTGGGAAAAAGCGATTGTGAAAACCCTGGAAGAGGTCGAGTCGACCTTGGAAAAACGTTTCGGCATTCGAAAAACCGATCCGGGCCTCGTGGTTACCGATTCGGGGTCGGGTCCCGAAGCATCTCTGATGCGTTGGGGGTTTGATCGTCCTTTCAACAATGCCATCAATAATGCACGTTCCGAAAAGCTCGACGGCATGTGGTCGACGGCGTGGGAGAAGCGGCAGCGATGTCTCATTCCCGTTTCCACATTCTACGAGTGGACGGGATCGACTGGCAGCAAGCAAACCTACGCTTTTCAGAGTCCTGACGACGATGCCGTCATCTGGGCGGCAGGGCTATGGGAGGACAGAAAAGGGGAGCGGGCGTATGCGATGCTGACCACCAATGCTTCGGAGCAGGTTTCAGAAATTCATCATCGAATGCCCGTGCTGCTTCGGAAAGAGAATCACGAGAAGTTCCTCAAGGAGAGTAATCCGGTAGAGCTTCTCGCACCATGGCGACATGAATTGGAAATCTTTCGCTGCTACAATCCTCTGAAAAATCCCAAAGATCACAAGGGGCCTCAACGGGAGGATTTTCTCCCGGGATTCTAGCTAGACCAGCTTATAGCCCACTCCGTGCACCGTCACGAGATGCTCGGGGTCGCGACCGGCGTCACCGATCTTTTTCCTGACTTGCGCAACGCACTGATCGAGCGTTCGCGTAGTTCCAAAATACTTTACCCCCCAGACTTCTTCGAGAATACGATCACGGTTCAGGACTTCGCCACGGTGATTGTGGAGAAAGCGAATCAGTTCCAATTCTCGTGGAGTCAAAGAGGCCGCCTCGCCCTTGAGGGTGACCTGGTAATTGGCAGCGTCAATGGTCGCTTTTCCGACCGAGAAGGTGGCGTCAGGCTCCGGTTTGTTTTCTTTCTCCGCCTGCGCCCAACCATTGCTGCGCCGGAGCAGAGCCTTTACCCTGGCGAGCAATTCGACAATGGAAAACGGCTTCGTCACATAGTCATCGGCACCGCTGTTCAGGCCAACGACCTTGTCCATCTCCTGTCCTTTCGCAGTTAGCATCAGGATGGGAATTCTGCAGCCATCTTTTCGCAGTTCCTGTGCGATTTCGTAGCCGCTCTTTCCCGGTAGCATGACATCGAGAAGAATGAGGTCAGGAAGCGCCTTCGCAATTTCCGGGATTGCCTCGTCGCCCCGCTCACAGGAGAGAAGTCCATACCCTTCCGCGCGGAGAACTTCCTCCAATCCGAATCGGATACTCGCGTCGTCTTCGACGACAAAAATCGTGATTTCGCTATTGCTCATGGAGTAGTGGATCCTAGGTCTCGTCTTTTGGGAGGGTGGCGATAAATGTGCTGCCACCTCCGCTACGGTGGTGATAGGTAATTGTTCCACCGAGTTGCTCAATAATCTGGCGACATAGTGCTAGACCTATCCCGGAACCTTCGACGCCGGAATCGATTGAATCGTCCACCCGGTAGAATTTTTCGAAAATCTTTCGCTGATGAGCGGAGGAGATTCCCTCTCCGCGGTCATGAACAGCTAGGATGATATTCTTCGAGTCATCGTCGCGAACCTCGACGAGCACCTCTTCGCCTTCCGGCGCGTATTTCTCGGCATTGGAAAGAAGATTCCAAATCACCTGGGAGAGAGAGTCGCGGTCTCCTTTGACGAAAGAACCTGGAGTGAGGTCGAGATGGACATTCCAATTCGTAGAATCGGTTTCCGGATGATAGACAGCCACGGTTTCCTTAACAAGAGAGCCGAGGTCGATTTTCTCGTTCCGTAATTTCATCTCTCCCCGATCAAGTCTCGAAAAGTCGAGCAGGCGATTGATGAGTCGAGTCAGTCGTGCAGACTCCCGGCTGATGACTTCCGAGTAATTCCTCGTTTGGTCAGGATCCCGCGTTTCATTTCCGGCAAGCAATTCGGAAAACATCCGGATCGATGTCAGCGGCGTCTTCAGCTCGTGGCTCACGTTTCCGACGAAGTCAGTTTTCCGTGAAGCAAGCTTCATTTCGTAGTTAATCGATTTGAGAATCAATGCTCCACCAATTCCGACAGTGCCGAGCAAAACAACGACGATTAACCAGAGGGTCAACCTGACCGTCTCGGCCGACTTATTGAGAGCATCAGGGTCGAGAAGGTAAGCAGCGACCTCCCAGCGGGGGAGTAACTGCCCGACCTCGGAGGCAACGAAAGGGACCGCCCAATCGGCAGCGAATCCGGACTCTGACAGTGCAATCGGTTCTGTTGCGGTGTCGAGCAAAGCAAAGGCCACTTCTTCTGAGCCGTTGAGTGTTTCCGGGGCGAAAAGCTTTTCGAGGTCTCCGCGAATCGCTCGGAGATCGAGCTCAGTCCAGAAGGTGTGGCCGGGCAGCGAAGGTGGGCGCCGCCAGAGCAGGACGTGCAGCTCTCCATTTACCAGTCGGCTTACGGCTCCTTCCTCGTCGGCGCCAGTGATTTCGTTCACTCGAAGGGCCTCCGCGTTGACTCGGGATGTATTTCTGATCGAGGCGAGAGCAACATCTTGATCCGGGAGATATTTTTGCGAGGGGTTCACGGTTCGGAGTCGAACGGCGCCGCGTGCCTCTTCGGTAGATTGAATGCCCAAGTCAGCATCGGCGATCTCCTCTGAGGCGGCTACCGGGCTTGCCTCAGATTGTTTCTTACCGAAAGAAAAGTCCCTGAGCTTGTTCTGGGCGATTGTGACTTTCCACGCGTTATCCTTTGTCGGGGGCGCGACTGATGAAGCCGCTGTCGGCTCTGTTATTTCATCTGCAACAAGGTTTCCGGCTTGCGCAGCTTCTCCAATTGCAGTGTTCGCACGACTTTCGGCAGCGCTTCGGCCCGCCGCTCTTTTCGCATGTGGGGGCGCTAAAGCCATTTCGGCCTCTCCTGCTTTTTCCATCGAAGGAACAGAGGAGAAAGCCTTCTTTGACAAAGGTTGTTGTTCTGCCGGGCGCTTCATTTCGTTTGTGATGATCACCTGGCGATTTAAAACCTGTGGAGCCTGATACACTTCCACTTCCCTTTCGTTTCCGAAGAAAGCTCCGTTGTTTTCGAGAAAAGCAGCTTCTTTTGTTCCAGGCTCGGCCTGCGGACTCAGTACTTCGCCTCGATCGCTCACGGTTACTCCGACCGAAGCCTGACTCCATTGATCTGTTATGATCCCTGGAAAATTGTTCACGAGAGCGGCTCCGTTTTCCTCTGCCAGTTCATCCACCAGATCGCTGTAGAAAACGCGGACATCGTCGAGGAAGAGATTGATGTCGGCTGCGATTGTATCACAGGTCGCCTGATGAACCAGCGCCTTCTGGTTGTTGAGAACTACCTCCTGGTCCCTGACCGACCGGATCGCCAGCGCCGCGAGTAGCAGCGCCGGGATCAGAATCGAAATCAGGAAAACAAAGGCAATTCGTTTCATTGGCGGTAGGTTCTGCTTACTATCGCTTGGAATTGCGAATCCCGAAAGACTCACTCGTCAATTTCTTTCGCTGGTCTTTGGAGAGTCCCGTTTTGCTGAGTCCCGCCTCTGCTTCTTCGATAGACTCAATTTCGTCAGCGATCTCGGCCTTTTTCGCGGCCGGAGCGGCCGTCCATGCGGATTGCAAAGCGGCTTTCTGGCTCGCAAAGTTGCCGCGTGCCGCTTCGATGTTGCCTTGATCTGCGAGTGCAATGGACCGCTCTGTCTCGACGGCATTTTTCCATACGGCTGCCTCAGCCTGAACTTCTCGGTTCAGGGTTTTTTCCGCAATTTTCACATCGTTGGTATAGCCAACCACGATCGGTGCGGTAGATTGGTTTTTCTTTTCATCTGTGGAAACCGAAACCATTGCGATTTCGGTGATATCCCCGATGGCATCTTTAGTGATTTCGCATTCGAGATACAGTTCACGAGTCTGTCCGCTGGAGACTGTGGCAAAGCGCAGGGACTCTTCCTGTCCGCTCAATTCCCCGGGACGGCCGAGAAAGCGAATCGGGCGAACGCCCTTCGGGCAGCGGATGCGAATCTCGATATCGCGGGCGACGATGCTTTTCAGTTCGCCGAGTTCTTCGCGGAATACTTCGGGGAGTTTCTCGACGTCAGCGACATAGTAGTAGTTGGCGTCACTGGCTTCTGCCAGGGCCGTCATCAGCGTTTCGTTGTAGTCGTTGCCAAGACCGATTGTGGTCACTGACATTCCGCGGCGAGCAAGGCGCGTTCCGAGTCCGGAAATCTCGTGATTGCTGCTGGGTCCAACATTGGCGATTCCATCGGAGAGGAGCATGACACGATTGATACGATTTTTGCTGAGGAATTCCTCCAGCTGACTTCCGCCACAATCAACTCCGCCATAGAGAGCAGTGCTCCCGCCGGTTTCAATCTGACGAATCCGACGCTTGATATCATTGCTGCGGGAACCAAGGAGGGCGGCGGGAAAAATGACATCGACCTCGGTATCGTAGACGACGAGGGAGAAAACGTCATTGTGGTCGAGTTGATCGACGAGCATCGCGGCGGCCTGTTTGGCTTGCTCCAGCTTCGCGCCACTCATTGAACCACTGCGGTCGAGAACGACAGCGAGATTCAGGGGCATGCGATCACCAGATGGGATATCTGCGCCCTCGATCTCGATTTTGATGACCACGTTTTCGGATTGCCCGCGTTTCACGATCATCGGTCGGTCGACCGTTTGACGGCAGTGCAGCAAAGTTTCTACTGCATCAGCGGCAGGTTTTTCTTTGCCGAAAACGAATGACACGCTGGCGAGCGCAATAGCTCCCAGCACCGACACGGATTGTTTCACGAGTGTGTCCATGGGGATAACTACGGACAGTTTTCGAAAAGTTTGTCAGGGCCGGGTAAAAGAGTTGTCAGGAAGTTGTAAAACCGTGCATTGTTACAGCCATGTTACGATCTTTTCTTTGCTTCGCCTCTTTCGTTGTATTCACTGGATTTCTTTCAGCTCAGGACATGCCGCTCAGCCAGGTCCTGATTGATGGGGAGGACTGGGAGGTCGCGGTCGAGGGCTTTGAATTTACCGATGGACTATCGACTGATGCAGAAGGCAACCTCTACTTCTCCGATGTCAAAGGCGGAGACGCCGTGTTCAAAGTCGATCTCGACGGAAACGTTTCAAAATTTGTCAAAGATGCTCCCGGCATCAGCGGATTGCAGTGGGGAGCGGACGGCAATCTCTACGCCTGCGTCGCTCGCGAGCAGCGTGTTGTTCGATTTTCCAAAGACGGCAAGGAAACCGAACTCGTCAAAGAGGTTCGCCCCAACGATCTCGTAGTCACTCATGACGGAAATCTCTATTTCACGATGACGCCGACAAAAGAGATCCGGCGCATTGATCCCAGTGGAAAAATGACCGTCGTCAGCGAGGGCGTCGTTACCAAGCCGAATGGCATTACCCTTTCCAGGGATCAAGGAACGCTCGCGGTTTCGGATCATGGTGGAAAATTCGTCTGGACCTTTCGTATTGAGAAAGATGGAACTCTTTCTCACCCGGGTAACTACATGACAATGCGCACTCCAGTCGCCAATTCTGAGATTGCAAAAGGCGACGGAATGGCGACCGACAAACACGGGCGCTACTACGTGACAACCGCAAAGGGGTTGCAAATGTTTGATCCGACAGGGCGCATGGGAGGAGTCATCTCCAAACCTGATCCAGAGAATCATCTCGTCAGTGTTTGCTTCGCCGGCCCAGAGCACGCGTATTTGTATGTCGCCAACGGCGGAAAAATATACCGGCGGAAGACGAAAACAGCTGGCGCTTTGTTTTTTCAGGAACCAAAACCAAATGAGGCTCCGCCGAAGTAATTCTGGTGGTAGCTTGCTTATTATCCCACCAACTCCGTGGCCCGCTCGACGACACGTTTTGCGGGGTCGTCTTTTGATCGGGCCAGCAAACCTCCCGGGCTGAATAGGTCCACTCGTATCAGGAAGGTCAGATAGAACTGCACTTGAGGCGTCGTTAGCGTGCCGATCCGCTCATCGAGATTTTTCTTCATATCCTCGACATAATCAGTCCGATGCCAAGGGGAGCGGGAAATGTGATCCGTGAAGTTGCGGAAGGATTTTGGGTAGATCGGATAGCCGCTTGCGTAGGTGACTTCGGGAATTGCTGCAATTGAAGTATCGATTTTTTCGCGCAACTCAGTGACACCCGATGCCGAAAAAATCGCTCATCCGAGACTTCCCGAGTATAGATTGAAACCTTCACCGCGAAGAAATCCAACTAGTGTCTGGCCACTTTTATTCGCCAGAGTCACCGCGAGACTGCTCGGCGCGGAAATGCCTGCAACGGTTGGAATGCCGACGGATAAAGATTTTTGCATCAACTCGAATGAGATCCGACCGCTGACTAACAAAACCACTTCCGAGAAGTCGATCCTACCCTGCAATCCGAATCCAATCACTTTGTCGAGAGCATTGTGACGTCCGACATCTTCACGCAGGACGAGCAACTTTCCCTCCCGGGAAAAAAGAGCGGAAGCGTGCAGGCCGCCGGTGCGATCAAAAGTTTTCTGTGCTGCGCGCAATCTGTCGGGGAGCGCGAGAATAAGATCCGGGGAAACAGATTTGGCTTCCTGGATTGGAGGGAATTGCTGGAAGACTGAATCTATCGTCGCTTTGCCGCAAACGCCGCAACTGCTCGAGGTGAAAACATGGCGCGTCAGATCGGTGAGATCGGGTTCGCTCTCCAACTCGATTTCGAGTGTGTTCCCGGAACTGGAACGATCAACGTCGTCGAGGTGTTTGATCTCGCGAATGTCGGCGGCGGATTGGATCACGCTCTCGGTGAAAAGAAAGCCGGTTGCGAGTTCTTCATCGTGACCGGGCGTCCGCATCATGACGGAAACGCTTTGTCCGTTTACCCGAACTTCCAACGGCTCCTCGGCGGCGACGAAGTCATCCGCTTCTGCTAAACCCGAGCTACGATGAAAGCGCTTCAGCGAAATTGTGTCGTCAAAGCGATTTGGATCAATCGCGGACAGATCGTGAGCCGTATTGAGATTGGTAAAAAGAATCTTCTCAGACTCTTCAAAAGGCAATGCCCGAGCAATTCCCTTGGACTCAGCACGATTCAGAAGTGCCTGTAGTTTGAGGTCAGTCTCTGCCACGGCTGTTTCGAGCAGCTGTAGCGTTTCCAGTCGTTTGTAGAACCCCACGAGCGGTTCCCAGAACCGCTCGGACTTGGCAATGGTCCCGGATCCCTGCTCGACCAAGTGACGAAGGAAATCCGATGTCATCAATGGCAGGTCGACGCCGAGGACGAGGATCTGGTCTGCTTCACTCTTTCGAAAAACAGAAAGCAATCCACCAATCGGGCCGAGATCAGATTGTTCGTCGATTACACGCTCTATTCCCTCTATCGACGGAAAGTCTTGGTCCGAGTTGGTCGAGAGCCACAGCCGATTCGGTTCCAGCTCACGGAGGGTATCCAGCTGCCGCTGGTAAAGTGGCTGCCCCCGCCATTCGAGAAACGCTTTGTCGTCGCCGAAGCGACGAGAACGCCCCCCGCCTATGAGAGCCGCATCGAATGTGCTGACATCTGACATCAAGGCACCTTGTTTTCCGTTCCGAGCAGGTCATTGACTGCCTTATTGCTGACCCGGACGATGTATTTGTTGGGTTGATTAACGAGCCCAGTCTGGAGAGCTTTCAGAGCGGGGCGTGCAATTTCGTCCAACTCATCGAGGACAATGGAAGCTTCGAGGCGCGCCCATTCTCCGTCGCCTTCCATTTCCTTGGCCACGACTGAGAGGGCAGGATCAGGTTTGCCCATTCGGCAAAGGGCACGTCCTGCGGCAATACGAACCGTTGGGGAGTCATCTTTAAGGGCATTTTTCAGGGCCGGAGCGGCCCCTTTGAAATCGGCGGATTGCTCAGCGAAATTTCCCAACCCTGTCGCGCCCCAGTAGCGAATCGCGGCATCGGTGTGACTGAGTGCCTCGACAAGGTCGGAAAACGCGGATGGCCCGTCAGAAGCTTTTGTCGCCATTTCTGTCAGTTCACGAATGAATTGGGAAGGATCGTCCTCGGTCCGCAGGATGCCATAGGTAGAACCTGCATCCTGTTCGCGCATTTCGATGAGCGATTCGGGGAGCAAGCCGAGATCTCCAATCTCCAGTTGCCACTCGGTCAGGCTCTTTCGCAAGGAATCGAGCTTGTCTTTGTACTCGGGTTCGGCAGCCAGATTGTTGATTTCGTGAGGATCCTTTTCGAGATCGTAGAGTTCCTCGACTGGCTTTCGACCGGCGGAAAAAAGTGCAACGGCTCCTTCGAGCTTGCCTGATTTTTCTGCCTTCCGAATCTCCTGCATCGTCGCGCCCTTCTCAGGGGTGTTCATATATTGGTAGTAGGGTTTGAGCGGCTCAAAATTTCTGATGTAGCGAAAGCGCTTGTCACGGACGGCTCGAATGATGTCGTAACGTTCGTCCATTCGATCGCGAGCTCCGTAGGCAAAGTCGCGCTCTGCAGCGTCCCCGAGAAAAGGTCTACCGTGCATGTGACCAGGAGCATCAATTCCCGCCAGTGCCATCATCGCCGGTCCGAAGTCGACGGAATTCACAAGTCGATCATCTTTTTTGCCGGGCTCTGACGTGCGGAAGTTTTTCCATTTCTCCGGGATGCGAAGAATCATCGGAACGCGCGTGCCCGAGTCGTAGAGCCAGCGTTTGGCCCGCGGCAACCCGATGCCGTGATCCGACCAGAACATGACGATGGTGTTGTCCCACTCTCCGGCGACTTTCAGTTCGTTGATGAGCTCGCCCGCCCAGGCATCCATCGCTGTAATGAGCTCGTAGTTGCGCTTCCAATCCTCCCGCACGATTGGCGTATCCGGATAGTAGGGAGGCAAAGTCGTCAGCTTGTCAGGGTCTTGTCGTTGCTCTTCAGAAAGGTTCTCTGTGACTTTCTTGTATTTGTCTTCGCTGGCAATGCCGCTCTCGTGGCATCCCGTGTAGTTGTAGACAGCCAAGAATGGTTGTCCTTCTTTCCGGTTTTTCCAGTGGCCCTTTGATCCGCTGAAATCCCAGATGTCGCGGGCCGACGGCTCTTTGAATTGGTAATCCGTCTTGCTGTTATTCGTGCAGTAGTAGCCAGCCTGTCGGAAATAGATCGGAAATGGCTGGAGCCAGTCGGGCAGCTTAGCACTGCAGCGCATATGATGGGACCCCACCGCATTCTGATACATTCCCGTTATAATCCCGGAGCGGCATGGTGCACAGACTCCGGCGGTGGTAAAGGTATTGGTGTAGCGAGTGCCTTGTTTCGCCAGTTCGTCGAGATTGGGCGTGATGGCGTGTGGATCGCCGAAACATCCGATGTGAGCACTGATGTCTTCAGCCGAGATCCAGAGGATGTTCGGTCGATCGGCAGCGAATGCCGAAGTTGTAATGCAGGTGAGAAGAAAAAGAATCCAACGCATGGAAATGTTTCGCATTTGCGATGCCTCATGACAAGGGCGTGATGAGTCCTTGATACAGAACTCAACAGGGTCAGGTCGGGCAGGTAACCCTGTCAGGTCGGTGACGCAACCCTCTTTCGCCCGGGCATCAGAAGTTCCTACTCTCCAACCGGTATCAGCTTTACCGACCGCAAGTCCAGAAGCGCTTGATCGACCGGGCCTTCGGAACGAATGACGAGGGAATTATCAGCAGCTGGCA